>Ga0129333_10001388_pt1 | contig 21891 bp, 20 predicted proteins | sample CPB6_08_DNA_FD_94474 | JGI IMG/M metagenome (GOLD analysis project Ga0129333, IMG submission 94474) | Freshwater to marine salinity gradient microbial communities from Chesapeake Bay, USA - CPBay_Sum_0.6_0.8_DNA | ecosystem: Environmental > Aquatic > Marine > Coastal | place: USA: Chesapeake...
ATCCGTGGCTGCGTCGTAGTACTGCAGTGCACCGGTCAGCGAATCGGGCCGTAGCGCGGGTGCCACCCGCAGCGCGCGCTGCTTGCTCATGTGCGTGTGGCGCGGCATCGGTGAGCGACCGGCGAGCGCGTCGTACAGGAGCAGGCCCGCGCCGACGTACGGCCGCTCCCAGCCGCGGTGGCGCAGCGGGTAGAGGAAGGGCACCGGTGTGACGAGGTGCGGGGCGAGCCGGGAGATCATCAGGTCACGCTCGCGCAGAGCCTCGCGAACCAGCGCGAAGTCGAGCATCTCCAGATAGCGAAGGCCCCCATGGAAGAGCTTGCTCGATCGCGATGACGTCCCGCTGGCCAGGTCTCGCGCCTCCACGAGGGCGACGCGCAGGCCTCGGGTGGCAGCATCGAGGGCGACGCCGGCACCGGTGATGCCGCCACCGACGACGAGCACGTCAAACTCCTGCGACGTCAGCGCGTCCCAGTCGAGGGCCCGCTGCTGCGGGTTCAGGTCGGTCATGACGCCGATGCCCCCCTCCGCCACGCCGCCAGCCATGCCTCCATGCTGCGGGACCACCCCTGCGCCGCCCAGTCGCCGAACGGAGTGCCCGTCAGCGCGACGGCGGACAGGCCGAGTGCTCGGTCGACCCAGACGAACGAGCCGGACTGGCCGAAGTGGCCGAACGCGGTCGAAGCCACCGACGGGGGCATCCAGTGCGGCGACTTGGAGCCGCGCAGCTCCACACCGAGCCCCCAGTCATTCGGATCCTGGCGGCCGAATCCCGGCAGCACGCCCGCGAGACCGGTGAACGCAGGTGTCACGGCCAGATCGATCACTGCGGGCCGCAGGGCCACCGGGTGCAGCAGCTCGGCCGCCAGCGCCATGAGATCGAGCAACGGGCCGTGAAGTCCGTGCGCCGGAGGTCCCACCAGCTCCGTCTCGTGCATGCCCAGGGGTGCGAGCACACGCGAGGTGAGCAGGTCGGCGGCGTCACGCGCACCCGCTGCAGCCGCGGCAACTGCGACCACCAGGTCGATGCCCACATTGCTGTAGATGCGCCGAGCGCCGGGGGCAGCCAAAACGCGGTCATCGTCGAAGGAGAGCCCGGAGGCGTGCGCGAGCAGGTGCCGCACCGTCGCACCCGGCGGACCCGCCGGCGAATCCAGGTCCAGCGCGCCGTCGACTACGACGTCGAGCACGGCCAGGGCGGCGACGATCTTGCTGACCGAGGCCCAGGGAAGCACCTCGGTGGTGCTGCCGACGCACGAGACGACACCCGTCCAGTCGAGGATCGCGCAGCCGCCATGGTCGACACCCCAGGTGGCCCACTCGGCCTCAAGCACGGCATCGAGCTCGGCTGCGCTCCTCGTCATGATGGACAGTCTGCCGGTCGTCATCGCAGATCCCACGCGCCGTGGAAGGCACGACCGTCGACGAGATTGGGTCCCCCGAGGGGAAGAACCCGGGCCAGCGCCTCGCCCAGCGCGTCCCGGACATCGCCGAGGCTCACGCCGGGGGCATGCTGGGCTACCGAGCCGATCGTCGCGGGGTCCATCGGCACGCCGAGTCGGCCGTAGGCCGCGACCATCACGTCGGCCAGCGGCTCGGGGTCGCCGACGACGATGACGGCGGTGAACAGCAAGGCCCCGCGCACCAGGCGCTGCCCGGTGCCGACGAGCTTGTGTCGCCCCGCGGCATGGACGCTCCACTCTCCAGGGCAGTACTCACCCGGAAGCCCGCCCACGTGCGCATCGACGCCCAGCTGTCGCATTCCGTGCGCCAGCGCCGAGGCAACGCTGCGGAACCGCTCCTCGACTCCTGCGCGCGGTTCCTCGCACCGGGCCAGCAGATCGAGCACGAGGGCGCCATCGTGATACGCCGCGAGGCGACCACCGACGGGGCGGATGAAGGGAGCGAAGCCGCGCCCGCGTGCCTCGTCGACGGCCTCCGCGAAACCGGTCTCGCGCGAATCGCGTCGGGTGAACGCTGCGCTCGGGCCGGGATGGTGCCACTCCAGCCGGCCACCGGATCGACCTTCGGCCACCTCGCGCAGTCGCGCCACCGTGGAGGCCGTCGCATCGGTGATCGCCGGAGGCGACAGCAGGGCGGTGGTCATCGGCTCAGGCCCCGAGGGAGGCGCTTTCCAGATTCGCCCGCAGCGCACCCAGGAAGCGTGCGCCCGTGGCACCGTCGAGCGCACGGTGATCGCACGTGAGCGTGAATCGGGCGATCGGCGCCCACGCCACCGCACCGTCGCGCAGGACAGGCGACTGGCGTGTGGCACTGACGGCGAGGATCGCCACCTGCGGCACATTGAGGATGGCGTCGAACTCGTCGATGCCCAGCATGCCGAGGTTCGAGACAGTGAACGTCCCCTCCGAGATGTCCGCCATCTTCAGGGCGCCCGCATGCGCACGCTCGACAAGATCGCGCCGAGCTGCCGCAATCCCGGCCATGTCGAGCTGGTCGGCGTTGCGGATCACCGGGACCATCAGGCCCTTGGGCGTGTCGACAGCGAGGCCGACGTTCACCTGATCGAACAGGGTGATGGCCTCGTCGCCATAGTGCGCGTTCACTGCCGGGTGCTCGGCCAGTGCGGCGCCACAGGCACGCACGATGATGTCGCTGACCGTGACGCCATTGCCCTTGGCCGCGAGCGGTGACGTCATGTCGATGTCGACGCCGAGGTGGAAGACCGGAGCCTCCCACGCCGCCACCATCCGACGAGCCGCAGTCTTGGCCAGGCCGGTCAGGGGCCGCGGCTCAGGCAGGCTCGGCGCCTCGTTGGCGACGGTGGTCACGCCGAAACCTTGGAGCGGCCCAGGCACCCGTACTGGCGCAGCTTCTCCACCGTCGCGGCGACCATGAGGTCACGACCTTCGGCGAGCGCCTCCTCGAGCTGGCGGTCGCCCTGGGACCACACCTGCTCGATGCCCTTGCGGAAGGCCAGGCGCAGGTCGGTGTCGGCGTTGAACTTGTGCACGCCGGCAGCCGTCGCCGCGCGGACCTCCTCCTCGGACAGCCCCGAGGCCCCATGCAGCACCAGTGGCACGCCCGTGACATCGCGGATGCGCTCGATGCGCTCGATATCCAGCGGCTGCGGATCGTGGGCGGGGATGCCGTGGACAATGCCGACCGAGATGGCGAGTGTGTCGACCCCCGTCTCGGCGACGAATCGCTCGGCCTCATCGACGTCGGTGTAGTAGGCGGACCAGTCGACCTGCTGATCCGCATCCGGGATCTTGCCCAGCTCCGCCTCGACGATGATGCCGAAGGAGTGCGCGACCTCGACGATGCGTCGCGTGGTCGCGATGTTGTCCTCGAAGGGGAGGTGGGCGCCGTCATACATGATCGAGCCGAAGCCGAGCTGGATCGCCTCGAGGCACTCGTGCCACGGGCCGTGGTCGAGGTGCAGGACGAGCTCGGCCCGCGACGAGTCGGCTGTACGCCGGGTCATCTCGGTCGCGGCTTGCAGGCCCATGTGCGGGACGACCGCGCGGCCGACCTGCAGGAACATCGGGGACGCGGATTCCTCCGCCGCTCGGACGAGCGCCTGGGTGGTCTCATCACTGTGCATGTTGAAAGCGCCCACCGCGTATCCGCCGGCCTCGGCGGCGCGGATGAGGCCCATCGGATCGACCCAGGTCATGTCAGCCGACCTCGATGCGCGCCACGACGGTCCGCACCTCGACGGTCTCGCCCTCGGGGACGACGATCTCCACGATGGTCCCTGTCGCCGGAGACTCCAGGGTCTCCTCGACCTTCTCCGCCTCGATCTCGGCCAGCGGCTCGTCCTCGGCGACCGAGTCACCGACGCCCTTCAGCCATGCGGTGATCGTGCCCTCGCTCATGCCCATGCCCCACTGCGGCAGCAGCACGTCCACGATTGCCATGTCCTTGTCTCCTTTTCCGGTCGTCAGGTGCAGGTCAGACGCCCGCGTCGATGAGAGGACGGGCACCGAGGACGCGGCGAACCGCGGCGGCGATGCCGTCCCTGCTGGGGTACAGCTGCTTCTCCAGCGCGGGGCTGAAGGGGATCTGGGTGTCCGGCGTGGCCACGCGGACGATGGGTGCGCGCAGGGAGTCGAAGGCCTCCTCCGCGACGATGGCGGAGATCTCCGCAGCCGCCCCGCAGGTGCGATGGGCCGGATCGGCGACGACCAGCCGTCCCGTCCGAGCGACGGAGCCGAGGATCAGGTCGACGTCGAGCGGCACGAGCGTGCGGGGGTCGATGACCTCGGCGCTGATGCCCTCGGCCTGCAGGGCCTCGGCGGCCGCGACGGACTCCGGCACGGCACTGGAGATCGCCACGATCGTGACGTCGCTGCCCTCGCGGGCGACGCGCCCGACACCGAAGGGGATGCGGTACTCCTCCTCCGAGACCTCCTCCTTCAGGCCCCATAGCGGGCACGCCTCGAAGGTGAGCACCGGATCGTCGAGGTCGACGGCCGTGCGCAGCAGGCCCTTCGCATCGGACGGGCTCGCGGGCACCATGATCTTCAGGCCGGGCACATTCATGAACATTGGATAGGGGCGATCCGAGTGATGCGCTCCCGTGTTGAGGCCGTAGAACATCGCCGAGCGGAAGACGACCGGCATGGAGGCCTGACCGCCGAACATGTAGCGGTTCTTGGCGACCTGGTTCACGAACTGATCCATGGCCATGTAGAGGAAGGACGAGTAGGACAGGTCGACGATCGGCCGCAGGCCCGTCATCGCGGCTCCGGCAGCGGCACCGACGATGACCTCCTCGGAGATCGGGGTGTTGCGGATGCGATTGCTGCCGAACATCTCCAGGAAGTCGCCCTTGTCCTTTCGCGACTTCCCCGCACCCGTGGTGCCGTACACGTTGGCCTCGACGTCCTCGCCGATGATGACAACGCGCTCGTCCGCCTCCATGGCCTCGCGCTGGGCGGCGCCGATCGCGCCGAGGTAGCTCATGACAGCCATCAGGAGGCTCCCCTCAGAGTGGCGGCGACGCGTAGGGGCGTCGGCTCGGTGTACAGGTCGGCGAAGGCGACCGAGGGATCGGGGAAGGGACTGGCGTCGGTGAAGGCGACGGCCTCGTCGACCTCTGCGATCACCTCGGCCTCGAGAGCATCGAGCTCGGCATCGGTGGCGACGCCGTCGGCGACGAGGTGCTGGCGGAACAGCACGATCGGATCGCGCTCGAGCCATGCCTCCTTCTCGGCGGCATCGCGGTAGTCGGTGCCGAGACGCAGTCCCTCGGAGTGCTCGTGGAAGCGGTAGGTGACGACTTCAATGAGGGTGGGGCCCTCGCCGCGCCGTGCACGCTCCACTGCAGTGCGTGTGGCGTCGTAGACGGCGAGCACGTCCTGGCCGTCCTCCACGCGCACACCCGCGATGCCGAAGCCGGCCGCACGCTCGGCGATGACACCCGACGTGACGGTGTGCGCGGGGGTCGACAGCGCGTACTGGTTGTTCTCGCACAGGAAGATGACGGGCAGATCCCAGCTGCCGGCGAGGTTCATCGCCTCGTACAGGCAGCCCTGATTTGCCGCACCGTCACCGAAGAAGGCCAGCGACACGCGTCCGTTGCCCAGCACCTTCGCCGACAGTGCAGCACCGGTCGCGATCGGGATGCTTGATCCGACGATGCCGGACTCACCGAGGCTGCCGACCGCGAAGTCCGCCAGGTGGAGTGATCCGCCCTTGCCGCCGCAGACGCCCGTTCCCTTGCCGACCAGCTCGGCCATGAGCGGTCCGAGCGGGGAGCCCTTGCCGATCGGGTGGCCGTGGCTGCGGTGGTTGCCGCTCATGTAGTCGCCGTCGCCGAGCGCCATGCAGGCGCCGACGACCTGGGCCTCCTGGCCGATCGAGGTGTGCACCGTGCCGGGAATCTGGCCGCGCTTGACCATCTTCGAGGCACGCTCGTCGAAGTGGCGGATCCGGAGCATCCGGCGCTGCATCTGCAGCAGGGTCTCCCGGTCGAGTGCCATCTCTCCTCGATTCGAATAGAAATTTTTGTCTGGCATGTTCATTCTGTCATGCGCGTGGCGGTGACGCAAGGCCCCTGCGGGACTTTCTTGGCCCTGCGCTCAGGAGGCCGGGACGCCGGCCAGCAGCTGGCCCACCCCGTCGAGCACGTACCGCGGACGCAGGTGCGGGGCCAGGTCGTCGACCATGGACCTGGTGCTCTCGCCGGTGAGGACGAGGGCCGCATCGACCCCGGCGTCGACGGCCATCCGCACGTCGGTGTAGAGCCGGTCCCCCACCATGACGCAGTCCTCGGGGGCCAGTCCGAGGATCTCGAGTGCCGTGCGCAGCATGACCGGATCAGGCTTGCCGAGGTTCGCCTCGGCCTTCGCGCCGGTGCATGCCTCGATCGCCGCGAGCACCGCAGCCGCGTCAGGCTCACCCCGGCCACCCGGCATCGGGCAGTAGGCGTCAGGATTCGTGGTGACCAGTCGTGCACGCCGGTGCTGCCACAGGGTGTCGAACGCGATCTGCAGCTTGCGATAGTCGAAGGTGGTGTCGTAGCTGGCCACCACGATCTCGATCTGCGCCGGGTCATCGCTGAGCTCGCACCCACTCGCCACGACTGCGCGGCACAGGGCAGGTGATCCGAGCACGAACACCCGAGCTCCAGGTGCCTCCCGTCGGAGCCACGCAGCCAGCGTCACCAAGGGGTTGACCACCATTGAGGGATCAGTCGGCAGCCCGAGGCGGGTCAGCTTCTCGGCATACATCTGCGGATCCTTGGTCGGGTTGTTCGACAGGAACAGCGTCTGGCGTCCCTGCTCGCGCAGCGTGGTGACAAGGTGATGGGCACCGGGCAGGAGCTCGTCACCGAGATAGAGCGTGCCGTCGAGGTCGAACAGGTAGCCCGCGTACAGCCGCGCGACGGTACCCTGCACGACGTCGGCGCTCATGCCGCACTCGCCTTGGTCGCTCCCGTGGCGGCGAGGTCGGCGAAGACCGGCGCAAGAGCCGGATAGATCTGCCGGTACACGCCGTACAGCGCGTCGTACGACGACGCCGACGCAGGCACCGGCTCGTGTCGCCGAGAGATGCCGCTCATCTCGACCGAGGCCTCCGCAAGGTCGGCATGCAGGCCTGCGGCCGCCGCGGCCAGCATCCCCGCTCCCAGGCACGTGCTCTCGGGCTCGCGCACCACCTCGACCGGTCGCTGCAGGACGTCGGAGATGATCTGGCACCAGACGGAGCTGCGTGCACCGCCGCCGAGCACGATGAGCCTGTCGATCGGCTCAGGGAGCACGGACTCCAGGCCCTCCGTCAGGAACCGCTGCTCGAGGGCGATGCCTTCCAGCAGGGCGCGATAGACGTGGGACTTGCCGTGGATCCCCGTGAGACCGAGGATCGCGCCCCGGGCATCGTGGTCCCAGTACGGAGTCAGCGCGCCCGTCCAGTACGGAAGGACCATCAGCCCCTCGGCGCCGGGTGGCAGCTGTGAGGCTGCGGTCTCGAGGATCGACTCAGCCGAGACGTCTAGACCAAGAGCCCGCGGATCGACCGCAGAGAAGCGGTCGACGAACCAGGTCAGGTTGAACGTGCCCCCACCCATGAAGGTCTCCAGGCTGTAGCGGCCGGGAGTCGCTGCGAACAGGGTGCGGTACTGCCGCGCGTAGGAGTACTCCTCGCTCACCGTTCCCGAGACGATGCCGCTGCCCAGGTTGAGGAAGGCCGCACCGGCGCCGGTGATGCCGGTGCCGAGCTGCGCCGCCTGCCCGTCACCCGCACCGCTGACCACGAGGGTCCCTCGAGCCAGGCCGAGGGCATCAGCGACGTCGTCCAGCAGCGGACCGACGATCGTGCCCGGCTCCACGAGATCGGCCATGTTGGCCGTCGACAGCCCGCAGGCCGACAGGAGTCCGTCGTCGTACCTGGCGGTCGCGAGATCGACCAGGCCGAGCGGATCCGCGCTCGCCGTCGACGTCTTCCACAGTCCGGTCAGCCGCTGCACGGCGAATCCGTGAAGGTCGACCACTCGTCCGACCCTGGCGAGGGTCTCGGGTTCGTGCCGGGAGAGCCACAGCAGCTTGTACCAGCCGGGAGTCGGATTGGGCGGCTTGCCGGTGATGCGGTGGACATCGGACGTGCCGAACCGATCCACCTCCTCGACCGCGCGCCCATCCAGCCACAGCATCGCTGGCCGCAGCGGCTGTCCGTCGTCGTCCAGGCAGACGAAGGACTCCCGCTGATGCGTGACCGTCAGCGCGGCGATGCGAGCCGAGTCCACGGTCTGGGCTGCGCGGCGGACGGCACCGCTCAGCGCAGTCCACCAGTCCTCGGCATTCTGCTCACCCCATCCGGGGCGTGGCTGGCTCAGCTCGAACGGCACCCGGGCACTGGACAGGGGGGTTCCGTCCGCGGCCCAGACCACGGCCTTGGCCGCGGTGGTCGAGACGTCCACTCCGACGACCAGATCCGCGGTCATGGTGACATCCGGTCCGACACCACGGCAGCGTCCACGCGCGCGAGGAGCTCGTCGACGTCGTCGGTCTCCCACCATCCGAGCAGGGTGAGCAGGTCGACGACGGTGAAGCGGTCACGCATGAGGGCGCAGTTCTCGACGGCCCACCGCGCCGTCCCGGCATCCACGTCGGGGCCGAGATCGACGAGCAGCGCGGGTGTGCCCGCTGCCTGCAGGCCTGCGGCGATCACGCGAGCTGGGCGCACCAGCCGAGCGACCTCGGAATCATGGCGCCCCCAGTCGGCGACGACCGCTGAGATCTGCTCATGGGCAGCGGCTGTGCGGTCGAGCTTGCGGGAGTAGTCGCGCCAGCACTCGTCAGCGATGTGCCCGGATGGATCCAGGCGCGCGAACGCCTCACGCACCCGGACCTGCGCGGCATCGGGATCGACAGGCGTGACGACCGCGGGCATCCGAGCGCCCGCGAGGCGATCGCGCAGCATCTCCCACGCGCACGCCGCCACGACCGACCCCGCGCCCACCTGCTCCCCGTGCAGCCCCGTGGCCAGGCCCAGCTGCGCGGCCCGCAGGTCGAGCATGTGGCTGACGAGGTGCTCGACGCCGGACAGGCATGCCGTCGATCCAGCGACTCCGGTGGCGATCCCTCGCAGGGCCAGCGCCCACGTGAGCCGCTGCACTGCCTGCGGCTCACCCGTCCCGACTCCGGAGGCACAGGCGTCCAGTTCAGCGCTCAGCGCGTCGAGGAGTCGGATCGGTCCTGGATGGAAGGACGTGTCCACGCCGATCAGCGATGCCAGCCGCCAGTCAGCAGGTGCGACGTACATCGACGTCATCTCTCCGTACCCTGCCCGGTTCATGCGAGCTGGCGCGCCGGCCACGGTCTCCGCATCCGCGATCACCACATCGGGCCAGACGGACGGCACGGTCCGCTTGACTCCATCCTTGAGGGTGACCGACACGTTGTCGGTGTAGCCGTCGACGGACGCCGCTGTCATGACCGTCACCACCGGCAGGCCCGGCAGCGCTGCAGCCGCGAGCTTGCCGATGTCGCTGATCGTCCCGCCACCGACAGCCACGACGACATCCGCGCCTCGGCATGCCTCGATCGCGCCATCCACGACCTGCTCGGTCACGTGCAGCTCCGCGTGCCCGTCGGTCAGCACCACCAGCTGCGTCTCCGAATCCGCTGCGAGCATCTCGAGGACAGCAGACTTCACGTCCTCGCTTCCGCGCCGGATCGGTGTCTCGTCCACGAGGACGACGACGCGTCGAGCGCCACCCGGCTTCGCGGGCACGAGGGATTCAACAGCGGCTGCGGTTGCCCCGAGTGCTCCCGATCCGACGACGAGGGATCGCAGGTCGCAGGGGACGAGCCGTCCATCCGGATCACTGTGCGCGAGCAGCGTGCGCACGGACTCGAGGTCGACGAGCGATTCTGCGACGGTCATCTGCACTCCCCGGGGATCTTCGGGTCACCAGGACCGGGTCGGGCTGCTGTCGACGAGGGTGACGTCCTGCGCGCGACCGAGGCAGCCGAAGTCAGCCATCTTGGTCACGGTGGCCTCAGCCATCAGCTCCCGCCCGCGGGCCAGCGCGGTCTCCAGCTGCCGGTCCCCCGCCGCCCACGTCTCCTCGATGCCACGGCGGAACGCAAAGCGCAGATCCGTGTCGAGATTGAGCTTGTGCACGCCCGCGCGGATCGCATCGGAGATCTCGGTCGGCGTCAGGCCGGATGCACCGTGCAGGACGAGTGGCACGTCCACGAGCGCCCGGATCTTCTCGATGCGATCGATCGCCAGCGGCGAGGCCGTGGTGAGCGGGACGCCGTGGACGACGCCTGCCGAGATCGCGAGGACGTCCACGCCCGTCTCGGCCACGAAGCGCTCAGCCTCGCCGGGATCGGTGTAGTACGCATCCCAGTCGACGTCCTCATCAGCATCAGGGATCCGGCCGAGCTCGGCCTCGACCATCGCACCGAAGTCGTGCGCGATACGGGTGAGCCGGCGGGTGGCAGCCATGTTCTCCTCGAACGGCAGGTGCGCACCGTCGTACATGATCGAGGTGAACCCCAGGCGCAGTGCCTCCAGCACCTCTGCCTCTGTGCCGTGGTCCAGGTGGATGACATGCACGGCATCGGACTCGGCTGCCGTGCGGACCGTCATCTCGTAAGCAGCACGCAGTCCCATGTGCGGGATCACCGCCCGACCGACCTGCAGGAACAGCGGGGTGCTCGTCCGCTCGGCGGCGAGCAGCAGGGCCTGGGTCGTCTCCGGACTGTGCACGTTGAACGCGCCGACCGCGTAGCCGTTGGCGCGAGCGTGCTCCACCAGATCTAGGGCAGGAGGGGTCACGTCGCATCCTTTCGATCGGGCGTTCCTGTCAGGGTCGTGGCGAGGGCATCACGCCAGCCGCCGTAGAGCGCATCGCGCGTAGCCAGCGACATGCTGGGCACGAAGGTCTCGGCAGCGATCCATGACGACGCGACCTCATCGATACCCGCGACGAGCCCGGCACCCACTCCCGCGATCAGGGCAGCACCGAGGGAGGTTCGCTCGAGCTCCCGCGGGCGCAGGACCTCCACGCGTGCGAGGTCTGCGATCGACTGGCACAGCAGCTCGCTGCTCGCGCCCCCTCCGTCGACCTTCATGCGCTCCACGTGGACGCCGCTGTCGCGAATGGCCTCGACGATGTCGACGACCTGGAATGCCATCGCCTCGACGGCGGCTCGAACGAGGTGCTCCAGCGTGGTGTCGAGGGTGATGCCCATGACGGCCGCCCGTGCATCGCGGTTCCACCACGGTGCGGCCATTCCGCCGAACGCAGGCACCAGGTACACGCCGCCTGAGTCCGGTACGGATGAGGCGAGGCGATCGACGTCCGGTCCATCGACGGGAAGTCGCCACTTGTCACGCATGAGGTGCAGCGTCTGGCCACTGTGGAACACGACGCCCTCGGCCTCGTAGACCGTGGTGCCCTGAACCTGCCACGCCACGCTCGACGTGAGCCCGGGAAAGGCGCGCGGATGCGAGCCCGTCGTCACCGTCAGCACGCCTGCCGTTCCCAGTGTGTGCTTGACAGCTCCCTCTTCGAAGCAGGCCTGCCCGAACATGCTGGCCTGCTGATCGGCGACGACCCCGCGCACCGGCGGACGCGACGGGAGGAGGTCGCCGCGTACGCGTCCGAAGTCGCCGTCGGACGGCCGGACCTCGGGCAGGATCCCCACCGGGATCCCGAGCATCGAGCACAGCTCCTCGTCCCACGCACCCTGCTCGAGGTTGAACAGGGCGGTTCGCGACGCACACGAGGGATCGGTTGCGTGGACCTCTCCCCCGGTCAGGTTCCACAGCAGCCAGCAGTCGATCGTTCCGACGACGAGCTCCCCGGCCTCGGCCCGACGACGGGCGTCCGGGACGTTGTCCAGCAGCCACGCCACCTTCCCGGCCGAGAAGAACGAGTCGTTGCGCAGCCCGGTCCGCGGCGCGAACTCGTCGCCGAGGCCACTGGCATCCCATCCGCGCACGATGTCGTCGGTCTGCTTCGAGATCCACACGACGGCGTTGTGCACCGGCAGGCCGGTGCGACGGTCCCACATCACCACCGTCTCCCGGTGGGAGGTGATCGCGACGGCTGACAGATCGGCGTCGGACACCCCCGCAGACGCGAGCGCCCGGCCGATCGTGCTTCGCACGGACTCCCAGAGCGCGCACGGATCGAGCTCGACCCATCCGGTCTGCGGATGGAGCCAGGGCACGGACTCCCGCGCGTCGGCGAGTATGCGATCGGGCAGTTCCGCGATCACGGTGCGCAGGCTGCTCGATCCCGAGTCGACCGCAAGCACCAGCGGTGCCGAGGGAGGTGTCATGACCTGGCTCCCTGCGTCGACGTGGGGCCGGCGCCGAACGAGGCGGACCTCGGGCCGTTCGGGTCCGGAATCGCGAGGTGGCTCAGCCACTGCCGGTACCCGGCGACCTCATCAGCGACGCGGCTGTCGTCCCAGCCGGTCGCCGGGACGAGCACCGCGAGGATCGCGTCGAGGGACTCGAGCCCGTGCCCGGGCTCGAACGCCGTCAGGGTCCGCCGCGCGAGCACATCGGTCAGCGTGACGGCGTGCTCAACGGTCACGGCGTTCACCAGCTCAGCACCCGTCATCGAGCTACCGGCGTGAACGATCTCGGCCAGGCGCGGATCGGACTCCGTCACCGCCCACACATCACGTGACCGCGCTCCATAGACGGTGACGAGGCGTGCTGCGACGTCAGGCGTCGCGCCGTGCGCGATCAGCTCGACACGCAGGTCTTCGGGTGCGAACTCGACGGCGCCGGGAAGAGGCCGCGTGCCTGTCGTGCATCGGGTCGCGGGGCGGCCCAGCCGGCGCAGCACATCGTCCACCGCATCCTGGGCAAGCTGGCGGAACGTCGTGAGCTTGCCGCCGACCACGGTCACCAGCCCGGGGAGTCCCGATGCCGCGTGATCGTGGAGGACATGCGTGCGGGTGATCGAGGACTCGGGCACTCCCGGCTCGTAGGGCAGCGGGCGCACGCCGCTCAGCGTGTAGAGGACATCCTCCATCGTCAGGCCAGCCTCGGGAATGAGAGCGTTCACCTCGTCGAGGAGGTACTCGGCCTCCCCGATGTCGCAACGGGCGAGGTCCGGATCATCCTCGAAACGCACATCCGTCGTCCCGATCATGATCCGCCCCATCCACGGGATGACGAGCACGAGACGACCGTCGCGACGCGACTCGTAGTAGACGACGTCGGTCGGGGCTCCGGGGAAGCGCTCGACGACGAGGTGGCTGCCCTTCGCGCCGCCGTTCAGGCGGGGCTGCTCGGGTGCAGTGCCGGGAAGGAACACGCGATCGATCCACGGGCCCGCGACGTTGTAGACCACCGGCGCCCGGAACTGCGTCTCCTCACCGGTGCGGGTGTCGAGGGCGGTCACGCCCACCACGTGGCCGCCCTCGAGCACCGGTCCCGTCACCCGGGTGTGCAGGAACAGGTCCGCACCGTTGGCGACGGCGTCGACTGCCAGCTCGACGCAGAGTCGCTCAGCCAGAGCAACCTGCCCGTCGAAGAAGAGGGCCGCACCCTTGAGGCCCTGGCGCGAGATTCCGGGGAAGCGCCCCAGGACCCGCTCCCGGCCCAGCATCCGGTGCGTGGGCGGCGTCTTCCCGAACGACAGCACGTCGTACAGGACCATGCCCAGCTCGACGAGCCATCGGGATCGCCGATTGTGAGCGAACGAGGGCATCAGCAGCGGCACGGGAACGACGAGGTGCGGTGCGTTGCGGAACAGGCGCTCTCGTTCGACGAGAGACTCGCGCACGAGGCCGAAGTCGTAGTGCTCCAGGTAGCGCAGCCCACCGTGGATCAGTCGTCCGGACCACGCTGAGACACCACTGCAGATGTCGTCCTGTTCGACGATGGCGACCTTGAGCCCGCGCAGGGAGGCATCGAGGGCGATGCCGACTCCGTTGATGCCGGCACCCACGACGATCAGGTCGTAGGTCGTCACTAGTGCTCCTTCATCGATGGTCGTGGGGCGCGAAGGCGGCGTGCCGCTAGCCGCTGGCTGCGCTCTTTCGGTCAGCCAGCACGGCGAGGATGATGATGAGTCCGATAACGACCGGCTTGGCGTTAGGGCTGATGCCGGTGAACGACATGCCGTTGTTGATCACGCCGACCACGAAGAGCCCGAGCAGGGTGCTGCCCATCGTGCCCACGCCGCCGGCGAGGCTCGCTCCACCGATGACGACGACCGCGATGACGTTGAGCAGATAGTTGCCTGCCGCCGTGGGCTGCGCCGAGTCCAGGGTGGCCATGTTCAGCCAGCCTGCGAAGGCGGCGAGTGTGCTGGCGATCATGTAGACGAGTGTCTTTGTCCAGCGCACCGGAAGGCCGGAGAGGCGAGCCACCTCCTCGTTCCCTCCGATCGCGTACAGCGACCTGCCCAGCGGACGGAACTTGAGCCAGAATGCAGCGATGCCGAAGATCGCGAACATGAGGAGTGCCTGGACGGGGATGACCCAGACGCGGGCGACGGCGATCTCCGAGAACCACTCCGGGAAGTCGTTGAGGGTGTTGCCGTTGGTGATCAGGAGCGCGAGGCCGAGGCAGATGGACATGGTCGCGAGCGTGGCGACGAACGGCTGAATCTTGCCGAAGGTGGATAGGACTCCGTTGATGAAGCCGATGAGTGCGCCGATCAGGAGTCCGGCGATGAGGGCCGGCACAAAGGGGAACTCAAGTGACTTGTAGAGCCACGCCGAGAACATGAGCGTGAACGCCATGACTGCAGCGACCGAGAGATCAATGCCGCCGATGAGGATGACCAGGGTGGCGCCCGCGGCCATGATGCCGAGGATGCTCACCTGCTGGAGGAGGTTGCTCAGGTTCTGCGCCGTCAGGAAGTACGGCGACAGCAGCGAGAACACGACGACCATGACGACGAGCCCGATGAACGGTCCGCCGAACATTCGGAAGTTCGAGCTCCGGAACCGCCTGCGTGCCTTGGGCTCGGCCTCCGTCGCACGAGTGTCGACCGCAGGATCTGTAGTGACTGTCATGACGCCTCCCTGGCAAGGCCCAGACCGTCTGGGCTGTCGCTTGCGTTCGTTGAAGGACCCGACCCGGTGGTCGGCACCGCGTAGCTCATGACGCGCTCGGACGTTGCCTCGGCGCGATCGAGGATGGCTCGCTGGCGGCCTCCGGACATGACGAGGACTCGATGCGCAAGCCCGAGGACCTCCTCGAGCTCGGAGGAGACGACGAGGACGGAGACTCCGCGCGCAGCGCAGGCGCGGATGATCTCGTAGATCGCCATCTTGGCTCCGACATCGACACCCCGCGTCGGCTCGTCCAGGATCAGCACCTTGGGGCTGCCCGCGAGCCACTTCGCGAGGAGCACCTTCTGCTGGTTTCCACCGGACAGGCGCAGGGTCGGGCCGGCCAGCGATCCGCGTACGTCGAAGCCGTCGGTGCTCTTCTGGGCCAGGTGCTCCAGCCACGACTTCGTGACGAGCGAGGTCCGCTTGACAGTGCGCTCCCAGGGCGTCGCGATGTTCCGCGGCGAGTTCTGGGCCAGGTTCAGTCCCTGGGTCTTGCGGTCCTCGGGAACCATGAAGATGCCGGCGCTGATCGCCGATCCGGGATTGCGCAGGCGCAGGGGCTCACCGTCGACCTCGACGACCCCGGCATCCGCGCGATCAGCACCCGCGATCGCTCGCACGACCTCGGTGCGTCCGGCACCGACGAGGCCGGCGAAGCCGAGGATCTCGCCCTGACGGACCTCGAACGACACGTCCTCGAAGGCTCCCTTGCGGGACAGGCCGCGGACGGTGAGGACCACGCGATCGGCTGATGGCTGGGGGGCCTGGTGCTGGAAGGTGAAGTCACGGCCGACCATGGCCTGGACGAGCTCGTCGGTGGGGACTTCGCCGGTCGCCCACGTGCGCACGACGGCGCCGTCACGCATGCAGACGATCTCGGAGGAGATCTCGCGCACCTCGTCGAGGCGATGCGAGATGTAGACGACTCCGGCGCCGGAATCGCGCAGCACAGTGATCTGATGAAGGACGCGATCGGTCTCGGCCGAGGTTAGCGAGGCCGAGGGCTCGTCGAAGATCACGTATCGGGGGTCGCGCAGGATCGCCTTCGCGATCTCGATGCTCTGCTGCTGTGCCGTCGATAGGCCGGCGACAGGGCGGCGGGGGTCGATGCTCACGCCAAGCCGCTCCAGCGCACCGGCGGCCTCCTCGTTCATGGCCACGCGATCGACTCGGCCGCCCTTCATGGGCAGGCGGCCGAGGAAGATGTTCTCCGCGACCGACAGTCGCGGCACCATTCGGATTTCCTGGTGGATCAGGGCGACGCCCTCGTCCAGCGCCTGGGATGGCGATCCCGGGGAGTACGGCTGTCCGTCGAGGACCATGGCTCCGGCGTCGGGCTGATGGATGCCTGCGATGATCGAGCTGAGCGTGGACTTGCCGGCGCCGTTCTCGCCGATGAGGCCGACGACGTGGCCGGCGGGAACGGTGAATTCGACCGACTTCACGACGGTGACGCCGCCGAAGGACTTCACCAGGCCTGTGCACTCGAGGGCACGAGCATCCTGAGTCATCATGGCACCTGCTCCCTTCACGGGCTGACGTGGGTCGAAGTCGCGTGCGCGGATCGCGGGCGGTGATAGCGCGAGCGGTGGTGCGGACTGGCCCGGCCCGTTGCCGGGCCAGTCCGCACCAGGGGAACTACTTGACGTTCGGCCCGTAGAAGTCGACCGGGTTGACGTCGTTGACGTTCTCGGTCGTTACGAGCACGGTGTCCTGCAGCTGCAGCGGCTCGATGGTGCCGCCGCCGAGGAGGGTGATCGCGTCAGCGACGGCCATCTGGCCCATGCCGAACGGAATCTGGGCCTGGGTGGCCTGGGTCAGACCCTCCTTGATGGCGGTGACCATCGTCGGGAAGCCGTCGATGCCGACCGAGATGATCTCGCGGCCCTGGTCACGAGCCGCCTTGGCTGCGCCGATGCCCATGGCGTCGGACTCACCGAAGATGGCCTTGATGCCGGGGTTGGCCTGCAGCATGTTGGTTGCTGCGTTGTAGGCCTCGGTCTCATCCCAGTTGGCGATGTCGGTAGCGACGACCTTGATGCCCGGCGTCTTGTCGAGTGCCTGCTGGCAGCCCTGAGAGCGCTCCACCTCAGCGGTCGAGCCCTTGACGCCCTGGAGGATGCCGATCTCGCCCTCGTTGCCCATCTGCTCGAACATCCACAGGCACAGGGCCTCAGCGGCCTTGACGCTGTCGGTGGCGATGTAGGTGGCGAGGAGTGCTGCGTTGTCGTCCTGCGGCTTCTGGTCGACAGCGATGACCGGGATGCCCGCATCGCTGGCGGCCTTGACGCCTGCGGAGGCCGCGGTGGCGTCCTGCGCGGTGAAGATGAGGGCGTCGATGTCCTGCGCGATCAGGTCGTTGACCTGCTGGACCTGCCGCTGCGCATCGTTGTCGGCCGACAGGATGACGCACTCCACGCCCTCCGCGTCACAGGCCGTCTTGATGCCGTCGGCCTCGGCGATGTAGAAGAGGGACTTCTGATCGGCCAGGGACACGCCGATCTTGTAGGCCTCCGCCGCACCGGCCTCCTCGGCAGGTGCCTCCGCGGCCGGGGCCTCGGATGCTGCGGCGGCCTCCGAGGGAGCCTCCTCAGAGGTGGAGCTGCCGCACGCGGCGAGCAGTCCGGCGGTGGCGATGACGGTCGTGGCCGTCAGGGCAAGCCGCTTGATGTTCATGGTGACCTCCGTCCGCCGAGGCGGATCTGTGTAGTGGTGTATGAATATTCATGAGTAGCATGCCTACTCAACAGGGAGTAGTTAGACAGGTGGTACGCCGGTCGTCAAGAGTTTTCTAGAATTTTTTTTCAAGTTGTGATTTTCTAAGCACGGAGGTGCCTGATGGCTGTGTACGAGGGTCTGCTCACGGACCAGGACCACCTGCGGATGATCACGCGGGTGGCGTGGCTGTACCACGTGCGCGGACTGAAGCAGAGCCACGTCGCCGACGCCCTCGGCCTGTCCCAGTCGCGAGTCTCCCGCCTCCTCGAGACAGCGGTCTCGCTCGGGATCGTCCGCACGACCGTCCGCGTCCCGGCCGGCCTCCAACTCGAGCTCGAGCAGGCCCTCGTCGAGCGATACCGGCTTCGCGACGCGCATGTCTTCGATGTCCCCGGACGTCCCGGGGACGTCGGTCTCCTCGGCGACCTCGGCCGCGTCCTGGCGGACTACCTCTCGGGGAAGCCCCTCACCGGCGACGTCATCGGATTCACGAGCTGGAGCCGCACCCTGCGCGAGACCATCCGCAGCATGAACGAGGAGCGCGATCCGGGATCCGGCTTCGTGGTCGAGATGCTGGGCGATGTCGGCCCGCCGGACGCGCAGCACGAGGCAGCCGAGACCACTCGGCAGCTGGCCCGCATGGTCGGTGCCCAACCGCGGTTTCTTCGCGTCCCCGGTGTGGTGACGACATCTCGTATGAAGCGGACCCTCCTGGAGAACGACGCGCATGCGCGCGAGGCGCTGAGCCTCCTGGATCGGGTCGACGAGGCCTTGGTCGGGATCGGCACCTGCGCCATCGACCCACCACTGCGAGCGGGGGACAACTTCTTCACGCAGGAGCAGTTCGCGAAGGCGCTGAGCCGGGGTGCGGTCGGCCAGGTCAACCTCAGGTTCATCGACGCCACGGGTGCCGCCGTCCATTGCGGACTCGATGACCTCGTCATCGGGGTCACGCTCCCGCAGCTTCGCGCGTGCCCGCGGACGATCGCCGTCGCGGGGGGCTCGGCGAAGGTGCCAGCGATCCGCGGAGCCCTGCTCGGCGGCTGGGTCAACACCCTCGTCACGGACACGACGACAGCCGAGGAGCTGCTGCTCCCGGCCGGCTGATGCGACCTGGCGATCCGACACAGGGCGAGCCTGAGAGGCCCGTCACACACGAGGGTCAATGCGATCTCAACGGCTCATCAACGGCTGAGCCCCCGGCTCTGGCGCCCACCGCGGCGGACCGGGCATCATGGTCGGCCAGGGCTGGCTGATTGGGGTGCGATGGCGCAGGAGCGCGGGCACATCCTCGTCGTCGACGACGACGAGGCCATCCGCCTCCAGCTGGGCTGGCAGCTGGAGGCCGACGGCTACGCGGTCAGCCTCGCGGACAGCGGAACGGCCGCCCTCGAGCTCCTGCGCGAGCAGCTGCCCAGCCTGCTGGTGCTGGACCTGACGATGCCGGGCATCCCCGGCCTAGACGTCCTGCGAACCGTGCGCGCGGCGGCCAGCACCCACCGCCTGCCCGTCATCATCCTGAGCGGCCGCAGTAGTGAGGCCGACCGCGTGGCCGGTCTCGATGCGGGCGCCGACGACTACCTCGTCAAGCCGTTCTCGCCCAGTGAGCTCGCCGCCCGCGTGCGCTCGCTGCTGAGGCGCACCTCGCCCCCGCAGGCACCCGTCGTCGGGGATGTCGTGGTCGACGTGCGCAGTAGGGAGGTGTTCGTGCGGGGCAACCCGATCGACCTGACGGCGAAGGAGTTCGACCTGCTCGCCCACCTTGCCGCCCACCCGCGGCAGGTGTTCACCCGCACCCAGCTGCTCAACCAGGTGTGGGACAACTCAGGATGGCAGAGCGAGGCCACGGTCACCGAGCACGTCCACCGGATCCGCGCGAAGCTGGCCGCCGTGGGCGCTGCCGACCTCATCACCACCATCCGCGGTGTCGGCTACCGGCTGGAGGCCTGACATGGCCAGCTCTCGCACCGATGCCTCGCTTTTCCCCTCCCGTCATGAGACCTTCATGCTCCTGCGCCGCCAGACCGAGGTACTCGAGCTCATGGCCAGCGGCGCCCCCCTCGAGCCCACGCTGTCGGCGATCCTGAGCGCGCTCGAGGAGCTGATGCCAGCGGCACAGTGCTCCGTGCTGCTGTACCGACCACAGACGCAGACACTCCATCATGGGGCTGCGCCGAGTCTGCCGCGCTCGTACACCGAGGCGATCGATGGCATGTCGATCGGCCCGATGGCGGGCTCGTGCGGCACGGCCGTTCACGAGCGCGGCCCGGTCGTCGTCACCGACATCGCGACCGATCCCCGCTGGGCGCCCTTCCTCCACCTCGCGGTGGAGCACGGCCTCGGCGCGTGCTGGTCCATGCCCATCTGGGGCAGGTCAGGCATCACCGGGACCTTCGCCGTCTACCACGCCGAGCCCGCCGTACCCACCGACCGCGAGCGCGTGCTGGTCGAGAGATTCACGCATGTGGCTTCGATCGCAATCGACCAGTCGATCCTGCTTGAGGCCGAGGTCGCCCGACGGTCAGCGGAGGCGGCCAGCCGCAACAAGTCCGAGTTCGTCGCCGCGCTCAGTCACGACATTCGCACGCCGATGCAGGCGATCATCGGGATGACGGAGATGCTCCGCTCGGTCGACATGCCCGCCGAGCGACGGCAAACCGCGCTCGACATGATGATGAAGGCCGCCCAGCACGTCACCGACCTGGTCGACGACGTGCTCGACCTGTCGCGCATCGAGGCGGGATCCCTGCCGATCCGGCAGGCGGATGTCGATGTCGACGCCGTGCTGGCCGAGGTGCGCGACGTGAGCATGCCGCTCGCCGACATACGCGAGGTGACGGTCGTCGCCGTGCCCAGTGGCCTGCACGTCCAGGCGGATCCACGGCGCCTGCGACAGGTACTCCTCAACCTGGTGACCAATGCTGTCGTCCACAACGTGCCGGGCGGGACGGCCCGGCTATCCGCGATCGATGCCGACGGCGACACCGTCCTGGTCGTCGAGGACACCGGACGCGGGATCCCCGCCGACCGGCTCGACCGACTGTTCGTCCCCTTCGATCGGCTCGACGTCGATGACCGCGAGGTGCCCGGTGCTGGCCTGGGGCTCGCGCTCGTGAAGGCCCTGACCGAGGCGATGGGAGGGGTTCTGGAGGTGGAGAGCACCGTCGGAACGGGTACGCGCATGTCAGTGCGCCTGCCTCGATCAGATTGAGTCGCTGCTGAGCCCCTGCTAGAAGTCGGCGATGTCGCATCGGCGGAATCTGCAGTAGTACACGTAGAAGATCGGGACCCCGGCCCCGCCCTGATCATCAGGTAGTGCACGAGGCCGCCCGTGCCTGCCGCGGCGGGTGCCGTCGTTCACTCGATCAGTCTGGCGCGACCAGGCTTCCTGCGGTGTCAACGCTGCCGGAACGCAGGCGACCGACCACTTGGTCCACCATCGACTCCAGGAGTGCCCCTCCGCGCTCGGCCGTCGCGGTGGTCGGATCGCCGAGGACGCCGTTGGGCGACAACGTTCGTACACCGTGCGCCATGAGCTCGGGCAACAGTTCGGTCAGGGGCTCGCGCCGGCCCGGCTCGACGCTGTCCATGTCGACCCGCGCCGGGTCGAGGTGGAGCATGACCGACGTCTCGTCGCAGCCGGCGTGAGCGTCGAGCGTGGACCCGTGCGCGCACGACACCCACGCGACGTCATGACCCTCGAGGCGCATCTGTACGACGGCATTGCGAAGGGTCGGCACATTGCCGCCGTGACCATTGACCAGCACGATGCGCGCCGCGAAGTGCGACAGTGAGCGGATCATCTCGACCAGGATGAGTCGCAGGGCCTCGTGCCCTACCGAGATCGTGCCCGGGAAGTCCTGGTGCTCACCGCTCGCCCCGTAGGCGATGACAGGTGCGACGAGCACGGGGGTGACGTCGGGGTCGAGCGCGGCAGCGGCCCGATCGGCGACCGCGGAAGCGATGACGGCGTCCGTGTCCAGGGGCAGGTGCGGGCCGTGCTGCTCGAGCGAGCCGACCGGAACGAGCACGGTCGGCGCCACCGGGACCTCAGGCCATGACAGGTCCGAGAGGCGGACGCGCGTCGTCATCGCCCTGATGATGCGCGCGCGGGATCCTCGACTCCGAGGGCGAGCGCGAAACCGTCGGGCACGATGAC
>Ga0129333_10001389_pt1 | contig 21874 bp, 16 predicted proteins | sample CPB6_08_DNA_FD_94474 | JGI IMG/M metagenome (GOLD analysis project Ga0129333, IMG submission 94474) | Freshwater to marine salinity gradient microbial communities from Chesapeake Bay, USA - CPBay_Sum_0.6_0.8_DNA | ecosystem: Environmental > Aquatic > Marine > Coastal | place: USA: Chesapeake...
CAGAAACGTATCCGCCTCCACCACCGGCACCACTGGTTCCAAAATAACAAGAACCAGAAGCTCCTCCACCACCCCATACTTGAGCAGTAATATTAGAAACTCCAGTAGGAATAAGAAAATTACTTTCTACGAAAGGAATTACTGTAGTGAATGGTTTAGCATTTCCTGTGGTAGGAAATTCATTACTCAAAAAAGTTCCACCACCAGTGAATAACATCTGAATAATAGACATAATTATAGACCAACTCCAGAAATTAAAAATGTATTAGTAAACCCTGGGCCAGATGGTTGTCTATCCACACATAACAAAGTTGCAATACCATTTCTAGATAAGTTTCTATTTGATGATACATTACTGTTTTGAGCACCTAAAATGAGTGCAGATCCTCCAGCCTGAATACTGATAGTGACAGTATTTCTATTTACGATTGTAACTGCATCTCCAACTTGGAAATCTCCATCCTGTATGGTAATATTACTAAGAACTATTCTAGACTTACCAACATCTGCCGATGTAATAGCTGCAGGAGCTGCTTCTGGTATTGGTTCTCTTGGTGGAATTGCTCTGAAATTGCCATTCAAATCAGATAATGTTCTAGTTGATGGATTATATTTTAATCCCCCTGCATACATTGTTGCCGCAATAGCAACGCCATTAATTGCAAAATCAACATCATCAGTAGGAACTCCGGGTAGATAAAAGCTCCTAGTATCTGTAAGGGGGTCAACTGCTGTAATAGCAATACCAGTGGTTCCTCCAATAGCAGAAAGAGAAAATTCTGACCAACTTATACCGATTCCAGTGTTGTTAAAATATGTGCTTCCAGTTGCAACTAAAACTTGAGCCTCAGATCCAATAAAACCACCACCAAATTGACCAAATGGGGACAGTGCTGCAATTGTCAAAATTCCAACTTGACCAAATGGAGTCCCATCAGTAGTTCCTAAAGCAAGATTTGTAATTCTTGCATTATCAATTGTTGCAATTCCAATTGTTGCAACACCGATTGTTGCAATTCCAGTTGTAGGAACAATTAAATTTTTAACTGAACCAAACCCAATCGTAGCAACACCTATATTTGCTGCAGTAATAGTTGCATAACCAATCGTTGCTATTCCAGAAGGTAGATTTAAATTAGTAACATTAAGATTGGGAACAGTAGCCACTCCACTCACATAAAGGTCATTTAGAGTGGATAGACCACTAACTCTCAACCTTTGCAAGATTCCTACTTCTTCCAAGAAAGAAGTTGTAACAGAAGATCCGACTGTCGATATACTCAGAACAACATTTCCGTCTATTTTATATACCTTATTAATTGGGAAAATATTAATATTTTCTGAGGATCTTAAAGAGTCTGTTAATGAATTATACGTAAATCTCTTCTGACTTGCTCCAATACCAATTTCAATTCCAGCATCATTTAGTAAAACACTATCAGATATTGTAGTCGCAATTCCAACTCTAGCATCGGCAATCATAACAACGCTAGAATAGATCTGTGTGGTTCCACCATCTACATAAAGATCGCCCTTAATTCTTACAATTCCAGTATCATCTCCAACTACTGCAGGATCAATTATAATTTCTGAAGGTCCACTTATAATTCCAGTAGTTGAGAACCCTAGACTACCGATAAAGATACCATCTGCAGTTGTCTCAAGTTTTTTAACATTATCATAATATAATTCTACTGCTCCATTAGTTGTAAAGACTGCATAATTTTCGGTCAATGAAGTATCTTTAAATTCAATGTTATCACCTGCGATTACTAAGTTCCCCGTTGGATTATTTTCAAGTATGTAACTATTGTTTGTTGCCGAATCGTGGTATATCGAAAGATCACTTGATACACCAACAGTGATTTTAGAATCATCTGGAAGAGATAATGTTCCGGCAATTCCGGTATTGCCATTCACATAAAGTCTATATTGATCATCTATTGCAGTTGTTCCAATTCCCACTGAAGTGACAGAAGAATATGCTCCAACATATACCTCACCTTTTTGTGGGGCAATATTAATATCTCCAGTATCAAGATTTGCAGTTAATACATTGTATTCCCCAGTAAAATCTGTTCCGATTGGAATTCCTTTTACTGTAAAAGCATTATAGTCTCCTGGAACATCCGGACTTACTCCAAACTCATCTCTTCTGCGAGTATCAATCCGAACTACTCCGCCAACTCGACTCGTATCTACAACACCAACCTGAGAAACGTTTGCTGCCAGACTAACTAACAACCCATCAACTTCTGTGAATAATCCCGAAGTGACAGTATTTGCTAATCCTGAAAATGTCATTCCAGAATCTGTAGTAGCGCGAGAACCTGGAAGATCGCCAATTAAAATATTACTTGCTTCTTTGTCTGTGATTAAATGAATTTCAGAAAGTGGAGTTGTTGTTCCAATTCCAATTTTTCCATCATTCTTTAAATTAAAATAAGGAATTCGTGGAGGATCGTTCTGATCTGCAAGGTCTTTATTATCAATTAAAAGAACATCACCAGTTCCTTTCTGCAGAATTCTAACTGCAGGAAAAGGGTCTCTTGAAATAATATGAACTCTTGCACCTATTGCTTGGGAAGTTCCAATACCAACAGTTCCCGTATCATTATCAACATTAAAGAAAACATCTTGAATTGCAGATGGATACGGGTCAGGAGGAACAGGTTCTTCTACAAATTGCTCTTCTAATAATTGGGCAAGATATTCTTCTTCATTTAAACCAGCCATAAGTCAATAATCCTTTAGAATGATAACCATTGATTGGGGTGAGGCAATGCTTGATGATAAAGTTTATATTCTTCTTTTAAGCATAGTTTAATGTCACCTGCGATTACATATCTATCAGTTAAATTATCTTTCTTTAAAGTTGAATGAATTAATTTACTGGGAAATATAACAACTGTCCCTTCATGAGGTGTAATTGTATAATTATCGCAATTGTATCGATTAAACTTCCTAATCAAATTATATTTATTCGTTGTTTCAAAGAGCGCATCTGCAACCTCATTCATATTATCTTTATTATGAACGCAAAATTTATCGGAAGATTCATCTGACGAAATGTAATAGCAAAAAGAAATATCAGATGCATTATGAGTGTGTGGTTTTAATTGAGGAATATCTTTGTTATGATATCCAATCCAAGATTTAGTGATATAAAACTCTAACTTATAAGAATCAACATCAAATAATTCAAGATACTTAACCACAGAACGTTTTAATGAATCAAAAAAACTTTTATAATTTGGATTTAAATGTAAAGAACTTCTTCCAGAATTTTCTGGAGTATCATTTTCATATCCATTAAACCAAAGAGTTTTTAGTTCTTCAAAATATTCGTTTTTAAATTCTTGGTGAACGTCTATTTCATCTTGAGCAACAACTATAGGAAAAACTTCGTGAACCTTCATATATCAAGTATTAATATTATATTCATCATTATCGCCTGGATAATCGTTAGGTGTCAATCCTTCATACTCAGGAATTAACTTATCACCGTCAATTCTTTCCGCATAGATTGTATAAAAACAGTCTATCGGCAGTCCACCATTTGATTGTAATGTAACTTGCTCATCATTCCAACCTTTTACAATTATATCTTGATGAGAACCAATAGGAGTTAATGTGACAGTAATATTTTTAATATCTACAAAATCTTTCCAATAATCTGGAAGTTCAATTGTGTTTTTATTTTTGACTCTACCACGAATATAAACATCATTGGAAGGACTTTCTGGACAAGTGTGTCTTAATCTCCAACCTTCTTTTGATGGGTGAGGAATATCAAAGTTTTTCTTATTTGATAATCTATGTCCACCACAGTTAGACCATACATCACCCTGCGCTTTTAAACTTCCTCCTAAAAAAATATCAGTTCCGGCAGTAATTGTTCTTGAAACATCTAAGTGATCAAAAATAGCAGCATTTCCTTTTACTGCAAGGGAATATGGAGAATGATTTACAACTTTACAAGCTGCTAAATTTCCAGGAATTACGCAAGGGGGAGAGTCTCTATTCTTATTTGGACCGATCATTACGGTTGCCCAAATAGAAGGAAATGTTTTCGCGTTCCCGAATATAGCTGGTCCTTCGGCAAACATAGATCCACGAATTTCATTCGGACCTCTTCCTAAAATTTCCGGTTTTCCAAATCCAAGAAAAAGTCTTTTTCCTACAGCAATATCATCGAAAGAAAATGCCATTTTTTTAATACTTAAACTACGAAGTTTCCTTTATTATGTAGTTTGGCAATTTTAGATGGATATTTAGATTTTTTACCTTTGGAAGATCCAGTAGCACAATCAACCAATCCACCATAGATGTCCATAGAAGCATCTGCCACTAGTTGCATAACACCAGAAGAGAAGAACTTACATACTGAATCGGAATTCAATCTAATATTCTTAGAGTTTAATGTAATATCTTCATTTGACTCTAAAAGAATAGTTCCAGTTTTATTATCGCCACCTTTAGCAATCAGTTGAATATTTTCAGCATCAAGTTTGATTCTTCCATTCTTTGCCTTTAAAACAATATCACCATTAATTGCCTCAAAATAAATGGAATTAGAATTGTATGGAATATCATCACCTGCCTTAACATTAAATGCCCCAGGGCATCGGAGGATAGTCCAACCAGTTCTATGAGAGGTTGCATCCAATGTCATATAATGACGATAATCATATCCACTTCTTACCATATAAGCAGAGAGAACATTATCGTTATGAATATGCCCTCTCTTAGTTTCACTATCTTTAGTTCCCTTTCTATGGGCGTGATAGTTTTTCCTTTCTGCCATTAGAATTTACCTACACAATCAATAACTGAAATTACTTTCTCTCCCAAGGAAGGACTCATAACATCAATATTATCTCCAACTCTATTTACCTTGAATACTGGAATCAATTCTGCATTATAACCAGTCTCAGTTTCAACAAAAATTTCAGGCATCTCAGTAAATCCTTCTGCACCTCTTACAATATTGACTCCAAGTAATGAACCAACACCATTGAAAATTGGTTCTAAAATTGCACCTAAGTTTGGTTCCATAACAATTTTATCTTCTGGACTATAATCAAATCCAGAACTGACCACATAGACTTCTTCAAGTTCTAATATCACGGGATATTGACCATTAGATAAAGTAGGTGATTCTGGTGAAATAGAAGTCACAACTCTATCAGTCAAATCAGGAGCAGTGATTGTTCCTGAGTTTGAAACTTTATAAGGAATTCCTCCAGGAATAACTTCAAGAATATTTCCATTTACATCTGAAATAGTCTCAGAAGAACCTGCAGGAAGAGTAACAGTATCTCCTGGATTTAAATTGATAGTTTGACCAGGATCATAAGGTCTATCATAATCTAAGGTCGATCTTCTTACTTCTGTTTGATCTTTTGTTTTCCATATTCTTCCTTCCCCACCAGTATCTCCATCGGGAGCAGGTAAATATCCAGTTCCAGGATCTATAATAATAACTCTCGCTACACCTCCAGCGGATGGAATTTGTGAATTAGTAGAAATTCCTGATGCTGGACCTTGAACTTTCTCAATTCTAAATGTGGCACCAGTTCCACCTTCAATAGTTACGACATCTCCAACCTTATAATCAACTCCAGGGTCATAAATTGAAATACTAACTATTGCTCCACCTACTGCATCATCTTCATCTAAATTAATATCGTCCTCAATTTCTATATTGACTGTCAATCCAGTTCCAGACCCACCTATTGTTGAAACATTTGAAGAATCTTCATAATCAACTCCCGAAGAAACTAAAGATATTTCTGTTGGAACTCCAGTAACATTATCATTATTTGGAGTATTTAAAGTATTTGGAGTATTTGGAGTATTTGGAGTATTTGGAGTATTTGCTGCGAAATCTGCAGCAGCATCAGTTGTGTTTGAAATCTGATCAAACAATGCTAAATTTTCGTCCCCCGACCAAAAATTATTTTGATTAGCTAAATTAACAAGAGTGGAATCTAAACCAAGTCCTGTTCCGGTTCCACCTTTATTAAAGTTATTCAGAACTACTTTTCCTACTGCACCCCTACCCTTTCCGCAAGGATCGCTAAAAGAAACAAAAGGAGCATCGACATAACCAGATCCGGGGCTAATCATATCAACTCCAATAATATCTCCAGATGCACTTACAACAGCGTTTGCTGCTGCCCCAAGACCACCACCCCCAAAAAAGGAAACCTTCGGTGGACCACATAAGATTGCACCAACATTACAAGTATCCTCAAATAAATCTGAAAAATCTAAACTCTTTAATGAACTTCCAATAGAATCTCCAAGTGAGGTAACTTGTCCAACTGCACCAGTAACTTGTCCAACTGCACCAGTAACTTGTCCAACTACGCCACTAGCTTGATTTGCTAAATCAACTGCTTGACTGCCAACTTTCTTTGCTTTATCGAATACTGACTTTAATTTTGCAAGAGATTCTCCATTATCCCCAGCACCACCCCACACACTCCATTGATCTGTAACTTGAGAAGCTGGCTTTGATTCACAGCTAAAGAAACCCTGTAAAGATTTAACAGACTCAAAAATATTTGCAACGGCATCGATTTTAAATCCACTAAATCCTTTTAAAGAATTTCCTATTGCACCTATACTTGAAACAACTCCAAGTAGAGAATTTAAAGGTGTTAAAATATTATCAAGAGCACCTTAAAGAAATCCTGCTATTTTTCCAACTAAACCACCAACAAAATTTTCAATGACGCAAGCAGCAACATTTACGATTTTACTGACAAGAGATCCTAAGAATTTTCCAACTAAACCAAATAATCCTTTAACTACTTTATCAAAGACACAAGAAATTTTATTTAATGCTTTATCCTTTGCCTTTTTTACTTTAGGTCTTTCATTCGGGAAAAAGAAATGATAAGTATCTTTTACTGCATTATTAACTCTCTCTACAGTATTTTTTCTTAATTCTTTAACGATCCACTTAACTTTTTCTGAGACAAACTTAGTTGCCTCATCCATTGCCTTTTGTATTTTTTCGGAATACTTATTAATTAATCCCTTTTGCTCCGTTCCGAATTTTGAAAGATCTCTTGTAATCAATTCTACTTTTTGAACTAGATTACGAATATCAATTTGCAATCCTTTAATCTGATTAGCGCCATCACGTCTTGGTTTTGCTTCAGGTGTTGGAATATTTCCTTCTTTCTTTTGCGACTCTTCTTGAGCAGAATGATTAGATTGATTTTGACCTACTGTTGATTGCTGAATTGTTGGTTGTGGATCTACAGGAGTTCTTCCTGGTGGTTTTACCTGTGTTGCAGCAACCTTTTCCTTTTTTTCTTTAATTGCCTGCTGAGATCTTCTATCTAATTTTTCGTATCCGTCAAAGGGAAGAAAAGGAACTTTTGGAATATTACGAGTTACTGTAACATATTCATTATTAGATAAAACTCCCATAATGACAGGAACTTGTCCATCCTCACCATCCATGAAGAATCCAAAGACAAAAGTTCCTTGTCTAAGTTGAGTAGATTCAGATGCTGTTGCTCCTCCAGAGCCAGCAGTCACAGGATACATTACAGTTGCCCAAGGTAAGTCATTATCGGGCAAAGCTTCACTATCCGCAGTATGATATCCCATAATTCGGACTCTATATCTTTCACCAAATCCCTTATGTTCGGAGTTAGTTAGTGTCCTTTTTCCAGGTTGATTGGTTTTCCACTTTGTGGCATCGGCAATCTGTCCGACCCACCAAACAAATCCGTCTCTACCTAGAAAATGTTTTTTAAATAATTCCTGTTCAATCATCGTATACTCTACACTCTAATGCATCTGGGTGAGAATCGCAATATAACTCTAATGGCGATGGGTCATGATTTTCATCTGGATGATTTACTTGATACTGTTCAAGTGCTTCAACTTCATCTTCAAGATGACGACGACGTTGTCCACTAGTAGTTGGGTTATTTAATTCATCAAGATCATCATTAATATGTTGCTGAAGTGTTCTGTCCATTTTACTTGATGGTAGTGCTGTTGAATGAATCACGAACAAGTGTTAAACTTGTATAAGTATCCGTTGGAGTAATCCTATGACATAAACTTGCAATTAAATAAAATCCTTTTGTCTCTTTATTTGGTTGTTTGTTGTTCTTTTTAGCCAGATCAGGAAAATCACATTCAATTATATCACCCGCCCTAAGACTAAAGTCACCTGGAATAACAATATTAGTCTTAATTGTATATAGTTGATTATATCTCATAATTGCTTGAACCATTGTCTTTGGTGCATCAAAGTTAGGTTGTTTAGGATTATTTTTCCAGGTTTCAAGTTGTTTGTCTGGAGTTTCTCCGGACGGCAATGCTCCAAGATCCAGAAGTAAATTCATAAATCTTGATGGAGTTTGTGTAAATTCATCTGGAACAAATAATATATTATCTTCGGCAGGTTTAATCTTATCCTTCTGATCGTCCTTCAAAGTATAATTCCGTATTTCGTAATCCAGTGCATAAAAATCAAAGAACAAACTACGATTAGCATAAGTTCCCATTAGAAGATTTTGTTGAAGATCCATGTCCCTTTCAATATCAACATATGTAATTTTTGTAGTATAATCTGTTTGACCTTCTATATTTGGTGCATTAGTATAAACAAACTTTTTACCGTCTTTTGGTGGTTGAGAAAGTAAAACATCAATAGATTTAAATTTAAATCCGTCATATGTTTCAAAAAAGAAATATCCAGCAGCTCCATTAATTTTTCCAGATGCCTCTGGAACACTTTTAGATGCTAACCAAGTGCAAACATAGAAAGGTTTTCTATCATTGCCTATAAAGTTATATGGAAGAACTGTTGCATCAATATCCAATTTCTTCTTTGTCTTTAACCCCTTTGGATCAGTTAATATTGTTCTAATGTTGTCAGATATTTTTCCATCATATCTTTTAACAACTCTGGATTGTTCATTTGCCAAAAATTCTCTTGTGCATAATTCTAAGATAAAAACATCATTAGATGTTCCTGGATTAACATTTTTAATTCTATTGATATAAAAACCATTAAGGTCAAATGTTAAAGTAGTTTCTTTTTCTTGAGAGTCTGAAAATTCTATAGCAACTCTTTCACCACCTCGAATAGGTATTCCATCTAGAATACCTATCATATCATCTTTATAAGGTTCTAATCCTCCACTGTCAGCAATGATAACACTCAAAGATAATGAATTGGATAAAACATTCTCATAATATTTTAATTCAACAATTAAAGATTTAATATCAACTCCTTTATCATTATCATCTCCATTCGTGGGGAAGATAGTAAATGTTTTAATATCAGAAGCATTAACCTGTTGATTTGACATTAATCTTATAACTTATAGAGTGCTGAAGCTAAAGCATGGCGAACAGAAAGCGCGGTAACTTCTTTATTATTTAACCCACCAGAAATAGGTAAAGGAGATCTACCACCAGATTGCCCTACTACAGATTGTCCTTGCATAGGTGGCAACATAACTATACTTTGTTTTCCACCTTGATCATAAGATGGTTTTTGTTTGAGTTGATCAAGATTTGCCATCTCTTTTGCATAAAATTCTTTTGATGGATCTCCATAGATTGTCCCTGAAGATAAAGCTTCATCAGAAAATCCTCCACCACCTTCAGCACCGGGCTGGGTTCCTGATTGTTGAGCAATATCTGCTGGTGGAGGACCACTACCTACAGGAATTGATCCTCCAAAAAATTCATTTAGAAGTGCTCTAACTTTTCTGGATCCAGCATAATCTTTCTCACCAACAGGACCACTACCTCCCCATTGATGCCCAGGAATATCAAATGCTAAACCGGAATAATGGTAAGAACCTGTTGCGTGACCACCTACACTATCAAACCCTTTAAATTCCGTGACTTTAACACCCTTAGATTTAAAGAATTTATAAGCATCAATCGCAGTTTGTCTATCACTAAAAGCAACGTGATCGTGATAATTATCAGGTGTTCCGTGCCCTGCTCTATCGTATGCTTTTCCTGCAATATTAGGACTGTTAGGATCTCCTGTTAAGTATTCTACGATTTTACCTTTAGTTCCCGACCCACCACCCTTTGCAGGATCTCCATAAATTGTTCCTGAACTTAAAGCAGAATCAGAGAAAGATGACTGACCTGAAGTTCCTGGTGCGGTTGATCCAGGCATAACATTGTGTTGTGATGGAGTTCCTGAAGTTTCTGGAACTGAACCATCAGGTTCAATCGTTCCGCCAAAAGGAGCTTCTTTACTATACTTCGATAATGGATTAAATCTTGAAAGGACTGCATTCTTAGGTCTTCCAGTATCTTGTGGATTTGTTGCTGCTTCCCAATGTAAGTGAGGTCCTGATGATTTTCCAGTGCTTCCAAGTTCTCCAAGAACAGTTCCTTTCTTTACTTTCTGACCTGCCCTCACAAAAGGAGGTTTATTCATATGACCATAAAAATGTCCAATTCCTTTATCATCAATCCAACTTACCCAGTTACCATATCCAGCAGAAGGTGATGGTGGAGAAGTTGCTTCAACAGTTCCATCAGTGAATGCTTGTAATTTTTCTCCTGTAGTTCCTGCAATATCAACTCCCATATGCATACCAGGAGATAATGCAAAGTTTCTCATTCCCATTCCTGAAGTAACAATACGACTTCCTCCCATAGCAAACTTAGGAAGAAGATGATGGTTAAATCCATATCCACCGCCCATATGTGATTTAATCATATTACGAATTTTATCTCCACCACTTCCCGGAGCATCATTTTGACTTAATTTATATAAATCCCATTTATCTCCAGAACCACCCCAAGCTGATGGTCCATAATTATCAGGATCCTTAGTAGCCCCTAAATCATATCGTGCTGGACTATTTTTTATCCCATCCTTCATAGAACCAACTTCAGCATGAGTTGCTACGTTTCTAACATTAATCATACCAGCATTCCAACCCCAAGATTTTGCAATATTAGCTGCTTCTTTTGCCATCGCATCATATTGTTTATGAGTTGGTGCTTGTGATCCAAAATTATTTTCTGTTGCTCCAGACATTCCTGCAACAGACAATCCAACACCATCACGATTTCTGTATAATGTATGTCCTCCTGGAGTACTAAAATTTGAATATGGGAGTATTTGATGTTTCTTTCCATCTCCGGTAAAAACTGCGTGGTATCTATCCGTATAACCTGCTGGATTATTCCTAGCGGCCACATTCCAATGCAGATATATTTTACCTTTTTTTCCAGCCTTCAGATCTTTTGGATCAGGAACATTTCCATTACCATTACCATTACCTCCCGGTTTAGAATTTGATGCGATTTTATATTTTTCTACACTTTTATTATATCTTGCTAAAAATCCCTTGGAATGAACATTCTCTTGACTTCCACCTGGAAGTGATGGCCATACCCCTCTTAATTTTCTAGCAGCTATCATCGGATCTTTTTTCAGATCAGCAAGAAGTTTTTGTTCCCCACCGTAAAGACTTGCTAAATATGCTCTAGTAATTTTAGTCTGATTTTCTGGAGAAAACAAATCTGTTTCATAATTTAATCCAGCTGCTTCTGTCCTTTCTTTTAAAACATTTGTGCCATCAAAAACAGGAATTTGTTGAAACGCTCCTAATGCCCCACTACCTTTAATTGCTCTTTGTCGCATTCCAACTTCTCTTGCCTCAGAAATTGTCATCTTTGTTAAATTAGGAACAACTTTCTGAGGATTAACAGAATTCCATCCACCTTCTGCTCCAGCTATAGCCTCCATAAAAGCTTTAATTTCTGGTGGTGCATCACCTGGAAGGCGGCCGCCACCACCACCGCCACCACCGCCACCTCCGCCGCCGCCACCACCGCCACCAGGAGCGGATGGGGTCTCTTTCCCCTCTTCAATGGAAGGGAACAAACCTTCTCTTGATTTTACTTCATAAAATATTTTTCTCTTTGCCCACTCAGTTAAATTCTTAGATAATGGTCCAATAATCCTTTTGTTTAGACCAGGAACGGTGAATTCATCATCCTCTAATGCTTTACCAATAGTAAATCCAAGGTCTTGAGCAGCTGCATCAGTCTGAGTCTTCTCAACCTTTGCCCCCATACCAATATCAATACCCATCTTCAATAGTTGACCTACAAAAGGTGTTCCTGCAAAGACAGAAGAAAGAGTCTTAAATCTTTCTAAACTTTTTTCGTCTTTAAGAACATCTTCTTTTGCTCTATTTTCAACATCTGGAGAAACTTTAGATGTTGCTACTGCAGGTTTCGCTTGTATGCTGGTAGTTCTACTTGGCATTGTTCTAGAACCGCCACCAACTCTACCCGCTGCATACTTTTGTTCAACGGGAGGAGCTGCTCTATTTGCTGATTTCGCTCCCGAAGTTACTTTATCATAAATCGATTTTCCTGCCCAATCACCAACTGCACTACCCAAAAATCCACCGATTGCTTTTCCAGCTGCTGCCCCTATCAGAGTGCCGGCAAAAGGAACAACAGAACCAATAGCTCCACCAACAGCACCACCAAGAACTCCAATAAGACCAGCTCCTAGTGCCGCGCCTGCTGCGCCAGCAGCTGCTCTACCAGGATTTTCACCTAAAGCAATATCAATACCCATTCCAATTAGAGCACCAACTAGAGGAACTCTCTTAAAGATTTTAGAAAATATTTTAAGTCTATTCAATAATTTTGATGACCCTTTACCACCAGCACCCGTTGTTACTGTGGGTCTATCTCTTAATGGATTTCTAAAATCAAATCCACCAGCACGACCACCTCCGCTGGTTGTTACACCAGGTCTCTGTCTAAATGGATTTCTAATATCAATACCGCCAGCACGGCCCCCTCCAGATCCTGTTACTTTAGGTCTTCCACCTTGTCCAGGTTGAGGACGTTGGAGAGCACCAGCCGCCGCACCAGCCGCAGAAGATCCTCTGCTACCAGGAGTAGATGCACCAATCAATACTGATAATGGTCCTTTAATCAATCCAGTAACAAGGTTACCAAATCTTGGGAATAATTTTCCAATAATACCACCAGCTTTACTTAAAAGTTTTCCAATTAACTTAGCAGGTGGTCCAATAATTTTAGCAGTTAATTTAGCAACAGTCTTTATTTGTTTAGGAAATACTGTTGTTAATGTAATAATTCCAAGTCTTAATACTTGCCAAGTATTTGACAATCCTTTTGAAATGACCCCAAACACTTTACCGATTTGAGGTATATAATTCCATAAGAAATTTAATAGGCTTCCAATTAGAACATTGCTAATAAAATTCCAAATCATATCGAAAAGACTTAACTTTTTCTTTGGAATTTTTAGTTTTCCACCTCCATCTTTTTTGGGTGTCTTTTTTTCAAGATCCGATTCTTTTTCAGATGCTTTTTGTTTGCTTCTTAAAATTCTTTGATTTCTTTGATCTCTTAAAGTATTTGCTAAATTAGTTCCTAGAACTCCTTTAATCTTAATCAGAGTTTCTTTAATTGCTGTTAATTCTGTAATTAAATCTCCACCATCTGTCTTTTTATCAGAAGAGGTTGCTGGTGCCGATCCTTGAGATCTAACAATAGAAGTCGATTTAGTCTTAACTAATGCACCACCACCTCCACCTTTAGAACCTTGTGGGATTAATTTTCTTGTTGATACTTGTTTATTATCCTTTTTGCCTTTACCAAGACCACCAAGTGCAGATTTTACTAGAGTGCCCCCAATTCCTCTTACAGCAGCACCACCAAGCCCTCTCAATAATCCTCTACCACCTCCCCTAACAGCAGCACCACCAAGACCTCTCATCAATCCACCACCAGCACCCCTTACTGCTGTAGACCTAACTAATGCACCACCACCGCCCCTGACAGCAGCACCTGCGGCACCTCTAACTGCCGCTCCACCTAGTGCTCTTAATGCTAAACCGCCGAGTAAAGGAAGCATCTTCTATTCTCCTACATTCCCCAGATGTTATAAATTGCAGCAGTTGTGATAATATTATGCTCACTGCTATCATAAGAATTAAAATACACAATTGGAGTTGATCCAGATTTTGTAGTTCCCGAGTTTGCAGTTCCTCCTTTTCCAATAGATGGTAATGGCAACATAGATACGCTTGGTTGACTATCAGGAGTGCCTGGTATAGTAGGAGGTTTCCCAGGTGCAATAGAGGGGGAAGTTACGGGTGAAGCAACAGCAGTTGATGCTCCACCTTGCTTTGCTAAAATGGATGCTATTAATACTTTCTTTTCTAATACTTCTCCAGTAAGTCCTTGTGCTTTACCTTCTTCTCTAGCTCTTGTAGCAGCTTCAAAAACTGCTGGATTAGATGCTCCAGGTTTTGTTGGATCTAACATTTTACTTAATTGATCCAATGACATTTTATTAAGTTGATCTTCAGATAATGATGCAGATGATGATGGTGAAGAAGGAATTAATGGTGTTGATGGTTGAGATGGAGTTGATTTCTTAGGTTCTCCTGTTTCACTTTGAGGATTTCTAGATCCAGATCCAGTGGGTCCATTAGGTCCAGTGGGAATTAGTGGAGTGGATGGACTTACATAAGAGTCTTTTGCGGGGTCTCCATAAATTGTTCCTGAAGTCAACGCAGCATCAGAAAAACCAGGAGCGGCAGGAGCATCTGCCGCTGGAGAATCTGTAGATGTAGATTGATAATCCGCTGGATTATCAACGGCAACAGGTTGTTGTTTTAATGCCTCTGGGGCCCCGTGCTTAGAACCAGGCATCCAAGATCCGTTTGCTTTTGCAATTGCAAAGTCGACAGCTGCTCTAGATGCCATCGTCCTGGCCGTTTCATCAGATGTTCCAGGCCGTTTTTTCCATACGGCATAATTTGATTGATATGCTTGATTATACCAATAAGAAACTACAGCTTGGTCATCTAATTTTATTTGAATATTTTTTATATTTTTATCAATATCCTTCTGACTTACATTATTGTTTAACGCAAATACTTTATATTCATTTATTAGATATTCCCTAACATTTGCAGAGTTAAGAACATTTTGACCTTCGTCACTGGAAGGATCTACTCCAAGTTTTGTATCATTATGTCCACTAAAAGTGCTAGCCCAATGCGCCTTAACCAACTTATTAATTTGTTTTATTGTAAATGTGGATCCATTCTGAGATACTCTTAATGTGTATCCCTTTGGTGGACTTCCTACAGGGATGTATTTCGTAGAAAAAGTTCCTTTTTTATATTTCTCTGGATCGTAAATTTCTCCATTTACTATAAGTTGTCCATTTTTACTACGATTTACTGAAGGTTTTTTAACTTGAGATGGACTAGGACTAGGACTAGGTTTAGGACTGGGACTAGGGCTAGGTTTCGGACTAGGACCGCCAACTTGCCCTCCAGTTGATTTTGCCTCAATTTTAATATCTCCAAGATTAGCAACTCTTCTTGATGTTGAGCCGCCAAACATCTTATTAACTTTATCTAAGTATTCTGCTCCACCCAACCATTCAGCTGCACCAGGTTTTAAAATATATTCACCTAAAGATAACGCAGTCAAGAATTTATCTGGACCTAATCCAGAAATATCATATGAAGTTGTTTTGGAATTTACAATTCCACCGTATTCTGATGCAACATCACTAAAAGGATTCTTCTTTTCTCTTGGTTTTGAGACAGAACCTGCAGTGTTCATCTGAAGAACAGGAGTCTGTGGTGTAATTTGCCCTCCTGTAAATTTAAGTTGAACCTGTGGTTGAGCCTGTGGTTGTGGAGGTTGTTTTGGGTTTACTTGTTGTGGTTGAGGTTGAGGTTGTGGTGGGTTTTGTTGTCCAGTAATATTAGGTGCTTGAAGTACTGGAGCTTGTGGTATGTTCGGAATGTTTGCCTGCCCTATCTGAGGAGATCCAGGCAACATTTTTAATGCAGCATTCAAAAGACCAATCATGCCATTCAATGCAGAATTAATTGTATCGATAAAAGTTCTCACTGGTTGAACAACCATTTTATCAATAAATTGAATAACTGTATTAAAAAATCCAGTTATACCATCAATCAAACCCTGTATAGGTTTGAGAAGTATCATAGGATTTTCAAAAACAGACCAAAGAAAATTAATTGCAGACCCCAAAAGAACCATCAATATAAAGTTCTTAATCTTGTCAAAAATACTAGTGAAAGGTTTAGCAATTGCTTCTATTAAACCAGAAGCTCTTTTCTCATCTTTTTTATTTTCTAAACCTTGTTCTTTAGATCTTTTTCCACTCTTTTCAGATTCTCTTCTGAATAATTCAGAATTTTTTTTATCAGCAGAAGATTGCTTTTGTAAAACTGAAAGAATACTTTCGGTTAATCCTCTAATTTCTTTTACAATATCAAGTAAAGGTCCATTTAAAAACTTTTCTATTTCTCCAATCTTTTTTGAATTATCATCTATTTGTTCTTCTTGTTCTTGGTCTTGCTCTGATTCTGGTGGTTGATACTTTGCCAAAGAAACTCCAGAACCTGGCAATAACTTGGCAGGATCTGTTACTGGTTTTTGATTTGCCCCTTCACCCTGAGGTTTCTTATTGAAAAAAGAATCTACATTTATTCCTTTTTTGGATGTAGTAAATGTAGCACCCTTTAAATCTCTTACTCTTTTTCTTTCATTCGCAAGTTTTGCTAAATCTTCTGGAGATAACTTTGACTTTTCATCGAAAGCACCTTTTGCAATTGCTTCCTTCATCAAAGTCAAATATTCATCTTGGTCTAAGTCAAAGTTATCCTCTAACCCAAGAATTTTGGCAACCTCAGGATCTACTTCTTCTATTTGTTTTTTAGTAGGATCCTCGACTGACATTTATTGTTTTTGCTGTTGTTTTTGCCTTTCTTCTTCTAGATGCTGCTCTAGTAACATAACATAAACGTCACGTTCCCAAGGCATCATATTTTCAATTTCGGTCAATGAATATTTATGATACTGCATCAAAGCAAAATTCAACTTATAATAATTCTCAAGGTCCATATGGACCATTGCTACGCGAAAAAACTTGATAGCCCTTCAAGAACAACAGTGCTTTCAACATTTGTATTTGGGTTTGTAATCTTAACTTCATGAGAAAGTTTAGGCATTGTTTCAAAGAACTTTTCAATTTGTTTAAATTGTGATGAGTTCATTTGATCTAAGAAATCAACAAGTTCTTTCTTAGTCACATCTGATGAAGACCAAACTTCTTCTGCGTTATAAATCTTAGCAATACAAGAAACAATCAAATCAAAAGACTGATCCATATTATTTCCAGAAGAGAAATCAAAATTACTCTTAATGAACTGATCTAATGAAGGATATTTCATTTCCATCATCAAAGTATCATCAATCTTAATTTGATTAGTGTGCTCCTCATTTTTCTTGACTTGGATATCATCTACAGCAATTTTAGTTAATACTGTAGTCTCACCATCATCTGGACAAATTAAATTAACTTCAATCTCTTCACCAACTGATTTTCCGCGAATGTTAAGGAACAAATATTCAATATCGAATGTAGGTAGAGTCTCAACTTTAATTCCTTTTGATTGAATGCAATTTTTAATAACGGTTTTGATTGCATTAGTAACTTCTTTTGTATTCTCACTTTCAAGGGCAAGAACAAGAAGTTTTTCTTCTCTTACTAAAAATGGTCTATATCTAATCGATTCTCCAGTTGATGGCAATTCCAACTCATAAGTTGGTGTAGAAATCTTTGGTAAAGGCATAATCTCCTATACAATTCAGGTGTTTTATTTATTACGCAATCCCAGAGGTTCCGGGAGGTCCAAAATCACCAACTGGTGCGTTAGTAGCATTTGGTGCAAAAGAGTCATAAGTAAATGTGTTTGGTAAATTTCTTAAACTATCATTAAAATATTGAGTTCCGTCCAATGCTGTTGCTGTAGTATATAACTCAGGAACTCCTGGAGTAAATGGATAAGAAGGATTTAAAGCACCTCCATTTATTGCAGCTTGTCCTGCAGTATCTCCTATAATAGGAGGTTTTCTAGTTGTATTTTGATAAGAAGCACTAAACCTATTATCCATTACATACCTAATGTAAGAAAAAGAAACAGTAACTTTCAATAAATCACTTGCATCATAAGATATTGGAGTCGAAACTATATTAATTGGAAATGCTTGAATAAATTGATATGAAAGTGTAGGTCTAGAAGAAGTTTTACTTACATCTTTTTCAAATTTAATAAGATGAATATCACTCTTATATCTTTTTGGATATTGCATTCTATAAAACGTCGCAGGATTTTTATACTGCTCTGATGTAAAATATTCCCCTTCACCGACAATAAAATTAATCCATCCCTGGAAATATTTAATAACTGCATATTCATGATCGACATAAAAAGTCAAATCAATCGTATCATCGTAAATTCTACGATACACCATTTTTTCAGTGGATCCATGATAATCATTATTAACTTCGTGTGTTGCCAAACTAGATCCAGGAAGACTTGCTTCACAACAAGCAAGATTAATCATTTCCTTATGCCTTACTTGACTAACTCCCCTACTAGAAACAAAAGAATTTACGGAGGGGTTTGTCAATACTTCTACCATATAAACAGAAGTCTGCGCCGGACGCATCAATTTCTGTTTAATTTCCGAAACCTTATAATGCTTTGCTACAGCTCCTGCCATTAGGATAAATATTTTATTATATATTATGTAGTCAGGATATGAGGGATCGAGAAAGTAAATATCATCAAGGAAGATTTCATCCACAAAATCCTCAAAAATATAAAGGAGATCCAAGAAATATTATTTACAGAAGTTCTTGGGAACTTCGGTTCATGAGATACTGTGATCGAAAGGTAAATATTTTAGAATGGGGTAGTGAAGAATTTTTTATACCTTATGTCGACCCAACAACAAATAAAGTTAGAAGATATTATCCCGATTTCATTATCAAAGTTCAAGAGCAAAATGGATTGATTAAAAAATATTTAATTGAAGTCAAACCAAAAAAACAAACTAGGCCACCTGTTCGTTCTCCAAAAAAACAAAATAAAACTTATATAACTGAAGCACTAACTTATGAAAAAAATGTTGCTAAATGGAGAGCAGCAAAAGAATGGTGTGATGATAGAAGAATAGAATTCAGAATTATCACAGAAGACGAATTAGGTCTATAAATATACATAAAGAACTTTATCGTCAAAATGTTAATAAGGAATAAATCACATAAAGTTCTTAAACCCCTTGCGCGTAGGGAGAGTTTCTGATGGCAACACCAACATATGGAACAAGAGATGGAACAAGATTTGCAGTAAATGGAGTTCAATACTATACTCTAATTGATTCTTCAGGTCCAACTAGAGGACAAATAACAATAAAAAGTCCAACTGCTCTCGGAAGTCTTCCAGGGGCGGGTGCTGCCCAAGATAGAACAGTTGGTGTAATTCCATTAGATAATGCATTTCGCCCAACACCTGGAAGTGCAACTACGGCTGAAACAGCATATTTTTCGAGTGCTGCTGGTCAAAAAGCAACAAAAAATCAAGCAGTTGTTACCGCACAAAAAGCTGGGGCCCCAGATGCCCAGCAATTAATATTTCCAAATACTGCAGCAGCTCCAGCAGCTCCAGCAGCTCCAGCAGCTCCAAATAATGGAGCAGATCCAGCAGCACAAAATAACGGCAACGCTACTTATGATGCAAATACCAATCCATTTGGAGAAGCAGCAAAAAGATTGAACAATTATGATAGAGGAGATCTTCTTGTTTACCCTTTAAATAGGCAAGGTATTGGTGGAGATTACATTCAATTTGAAATTAAATCATATAAAAAATCTGGATTAGCACCAGCTGGAACGCAAGGATCAGGACGTTTTAGTGTTGCTTTAACTGGAATGGAAGATAGAAAATCAGAAACATTAGCAACTATTTGCCTTCCAATTCAATCCGGAATTGTTGACTCAATGGCAGTCGACTGGGGAAGTGGAGAACTAGATCCAATTACTGCAGCATTTGCAAGTGCTGCTTATAATACAATCACTGCAGCAGGTGCCGCAGGTTCTGGAGATGCAAGTCAGTTTTTTAAGATAATGATGGGCACGAAGGACGATATAGGAAAATCTTTTTCATCGGCTAGTCCAGAATTAAGAGCAATGCTAGTCAATTATTTTACAGAAAGAGCAGTGAATACAAATGGATTACTTTCAAGAACAATCGGAGGAGCAATAAACAATAACCTTGAATTATTATTCAACGGCCCAATGCTCAGAAGTTTTACATTTAACTTTAAACTGACGCCAAGAGAACCAAAAGAAGCAGAGTTGATTAGAGATATTATCAGATACTTTAAAAAGAGTATGGTTCCAGGTCTTTCAAACTCCAAATTATTCTTATTAGCACCAAATGTATTCAAAATAAGATACATTTACACTGGAAAAGGAGATAGAGCAGAAAATCATCCATATTTAAATAGAATTAAGGTAGCAGCATTAAGAGATTTTTCTGTTAATTACTCACCAGATGGAAATTATATGACGTATGATGGTCCAAATGGACTTGGAGCAGGATCAATGACTCAATATGATTTAAGTATGAGTTTTGGAGAGATTGATCCTATCTACGAACCAGATTATGAAAAGGGTGATGGTAAAACGGGAATGGGATGGTAAAAAATGGCATACTACTTTAGATACATACCAAATTTAGAATATATTAATAGAAATGAATCTCAGGATCAAATATCAAATTATACAAGAACAAAAAATTTATTCAAAAGGGGTAAAATTAGAGATGATATTTTTGGAAATCTAATCTTTTTTGAAAAATATAATATCATCGGAGATGAAAGACCTGATATTATTGCAGAAAAAATTTATGGAGATGCTTCTTTAGATTGGATCGTTCTTTTATCAAATAATATTGTCAATGTGTATGATGAGTGGCCAATGTCTCAAGAATCCTTTGACAAATATTTGTTAGAAAAATATAATACTTATGATGTTGTTTATGGTACTCATCATTATGAGACCATAGAAGTTAAAGATAGTTCTGGAAATATTATTGTTAAATCTGGACTAGTTGTTCCATCATCATTTAGTGTCAGATATTTTGATTATGATTTAGGACAAGATAAGCAACTACTTAATATAACTGTTGCGATTTCCAACTATGATTATGAAGTAAGAATCGAAGAGAAAAAAAGAAACATTTTCTTGCTTAAATCGGATTATGTTCCTGTTGTTATGAATGATATGGAAAATATAATGCCATATAAAGAGGGTGGAGATCAATACATTGACCCCACCCTTAAGAGAGTTGATAATATCAGACTTTACGAGAACTAATCACTCCTCAGCAAGACGCTTAAAGTAGCTCATTGCATCATCTTCATCCTCATCATCGACAGAAGAAATACGGTTGAGTTCTTCTTTCATACTCTGAGGAACTGGAGGAGCAGATTTACTCTTCCGATAAGAAGCTTCAAGTTCTTCCATTACATTCTCTTCAGAAGAACGCTTAGGCATATAAGATTCATACTCTTCCTCTTCATCAGCGGAAGAAGTCTTAGGAGCAACTTTACCTACACCAAGAACATAGTTCAGGCGCTTCTCAAGTTCTTCATAAGTTTTGAACTGATCTGGAGCAATGAGTGCTGAAAGAGAATACTCTTTCTTCCAGATTGCTTCCATTGCATCGTCATCATCAAGAAGAGGACCAGGAGAATCAAACTCGGATTTATCGTAGTTCCAATAACCTTCAACCTTACGAATTTTCAGGCGGAAGTTTGCTCCACCCCAAAAATCAAACGGGTTGATAGGAGTCTCATCTTCAAATTCTGGTTGCATTGCATTCAGAATTTTATCAAAGATTTTCTTACCGAACTTAAACAGGAAGACCTTACCTTCGTTCTCAGGGTTGGC
>Ga0129333_10001390_pt1 | contig 21871 bp, 22 predicted proteins | sample CPB6_08_DNA_FD_94474 | JGI IMG/M metagenome (GOLD analysis project Ga0129333, IMG submission 94474) | Freshwater to marine salinity gradient microbial communities from Chesapeake Bay, USA - CPBay_Sum_0.6_0.8_DNA | ecosystem: Environmental > Aquatic > Marine > Coastal | place: USA: Chesapeake...
CGAGGAAACGCTGCTGCCCTATGACCGCCCGCCTCTGTCCAAGGCGATGCTCACCGACGAGCCGGAACCGCAGCCTGTCTACCTGCTCGACGAGAGCATGATCTCTTCGCTCAATGCTACCCTGATAAGGAGCGCGCGCGCCATCGGCATTGACCGCAGGATCAAGGCCGTGCTGCTCGAAGATGGCCGCACTGTTTCCTATGACAAGCTCCTGATCGCCACCGGGGCGAAACCGCGCAAGCTCACCCTGCCCGGTGGCGAACTCGCCTACACGCTCCGCGACTTCGCTGACGGCGACCATCTCCGCAAACACCTGCGGTCGAGCGCCTCAGCAGCTATCGTCGGGGGCGGTTTCATCGGGCTTGAGGTTGCGGCGAGCGCGCGCCAACTGGGCTGCAGCGTGACGCTCATCGAAGCCCAACCCCGCATCCTGATGCGCGGTGTGCCGGAAGAGATCGCGACCGTCGTCCATGCCCGGCATGTTGAGGCGGGCGTGAACATGGAAGTGGGAACCGGGCTCGCGGCGGTCGAAACCGATGGGGTGCGGCTTGCCGACGGCCGCAAGGTACAGGCCGACATCGTCATCGCCGGAATTGGAGCCGCACCGGAGACGGCGCTCGCCGGGCAGGCGGGGCTCGCCAGCGACAACGGCATCACCTGTGACGCCATGCTGCGCACCAGCGACCCGGACATCTTCGCAGCGGGCGACTGCTGCTCTTTCCCGCACGGGCTGTTCGGGGGCAGGCGCATGCGGCTCGAAGCCTGGCGCAACGCCACCGACCAGGCCAATATCGCAACCGAAAACATGCTCGGCGGGTCGAAGTCCTATCTGGCTGTGCCGTGGTTCTGGTCCGACCAGTATGACCTCTCGCTCCAGATTGCGGGAAGCCCCGGCGATGGCGTCCGCACCGTCCGCCGCCAGACCGGTGAGCAGGCCTTCGTGATGTTCCACCTCGATGCGGCAGGGCGGCTTGTCGCCGCCTCCGGCATCGGGCCGGGCAACGCCGTCGCCCGCGACGTGAAGCTCGCAGAAATGCTGATCGCGCGGCAGGCCTCCCCTCCGCCCGAGGCGCTGGCCGATCCCGGCGTGCAGCTCAAGGCCCTGCTCAAGGGCTGAACACCTCCCGACAGAAGGCATCCCCCCATGAATTTCGCATCCGACAATGTCTATGGCGTCCACCCGAGGATCCTCGCCGCTCTGGGCGATGTGAACGGCGGCACCGCCCCCTCCTATGGCGGCGACGACTTCACCAGACGTTCAGAGGAGCGGCTGAAAGAGATATTCGGCTGCGATCTCCGCGCCTTTCTGGTGACATCAGGTACGGCGGCCAATGGTCTCGCGCTTTCGGCCATCACGCCGGGCTTCGGAGCGATCATCTGCCATGCTGAGGCACATATCGCGGTTGATGAATGCAACAGCCCGGAGTTCTTCACCGGCGGCGCGAAGATCCTTGGCCTTGCCGCGCCAGGCGGCAAGATCGCCCCGGCACAGGTTGAACGGACTCTGAAGGGTTTCATCCGTGGCGAGCATGACCCAAAACCGAAAGGTGTTTCGCTCACCAATGCCACCGAACTCGGCACGGTCTATTCGCCCGCAGAGGTGAAAGCCTTTTCCAGCCTGATCCGCCCCCGCGGCATGAAGCTGCACATGGACGGCGCGCGTTTCGCAAATGCCGTTGCAGGGCTTGGCTGCACGCCGGCTGATCTCACATGGAAAGCGGGTGTCGATGTGTTGTCCTTCGGGGCGACCAAGAACGGCGCCATGATGCTCGAAGCCGTGATCTTCTTCGATCTGGCGCTGGCGGAGGATTTTGCCTACCGCCGCATGCGCGGCGGACAGCTGCTTTCCAAGAGCCGCTATCTGGGCGCCCAGATGATGGCCTATCTGGAGAACGATCTGTGGCTCCAGAATGCACGGCGTGCCAATGCCCTCGCCCGCAGGCTGGCCGAAGGATTTGCGGCGATCCGAACCATCCGCATACCCAATCCGGTCGAAGCCAATGAGGTGTTTGCGATCATGCCGCGCAGCCTGTTCGAACGGTTGCAGGCGGAAGGCGCGCGTTTCTACGACTGGATGCCGGACAGCCTGGGCGACGGCATCGCTCCGGACGAGGTCTTCGCCCGCTTCGTGCTCTCCTTCGCAACGCCGGAGGAGGAGATCAACTCGCTTCTCGCCCTCATGGCGCGCGGCTGAACGCGGCAAAGGGCGCCCCTCGCGGAGCGCCCCTCTTCGTTCTCACAATGGCGCAATCAGGCCGCCTTGCGGGCCTCGATGACCTTCGGCGACTGACCGTCGATAACCGGGATGGTTCGCGGCTTGAGAGCTTCCGGCACTTCGCGCTTGAGCGAAATGTGAAGCAGGCCGTTCTCCATGCTGGCGCCCTGCACCTGCACATGATCGGCAAGCTGGAAGCGGCGCTCGAAGGCGCGCGACGCGATGCCCTGATGCAGGAATTCGCCCTTGCTCTCGGTCTTCTCTGCTTTCTTGCCGGCAACCGTGAGTGCATTGCCCTTCGCCTCGATGGCGATGTCGGCAGGCGCGAAACCGGCAACCGCCATGGTGATGCGGTACTCGTCCTCGGCGATGCGCTCGATGTTGTAGGGCGGATATCCCGGAGCCTCGCCGGCCGCAGCCTCGTCGAGCATGCGGGCGAGCCGGTCAAAACCGACGGTGGAACGATAAAGGGGGGTAAGATCGAACATGGTCACATTCTCCTTGAGCAATGTCACGTTGCTGGCCCGCCATGACTGGCCGGGCATTGGGTTGGGCGAACCCCGGATGGGCGTCCGCAGGCATTGAGATAGGGAGTACGGGCCTGGTTTCAAGCCCCCCTGCGGCCACCCCGGATGAATGCCAGATGAACGCCCGGTTCGGCTTCGGTTCAAATGGCGGCTGCTAGTTTCCTCCCAACGATGACCGATCACCGGTATCGCCAGGAAACAAGGAGAACGACCATGATTGCCAAGTCCCTCTTCGCCGCCGCCGCCCTGGTCATGGGTCTCGCGGCCACGCTGCCCGCCTCCGAAGCCCGGGCGGATGTTGATGTCGACATCGGCATCGGCATCAACGGCGGCTACAATGGCTGGTACGGCGGCTATCACGGCTGGTACGGCGGCTACTATCCGCGTCCGGTTCGCCCCTACCACTATCGTCCTGCGCCGCACCGGCCCGTCAACCGCTACGTCACCTGCAACGAGGGACGCCAGATCCTTTACAATCGTGGTTATCGCAATGTGAACGCCAGGGACTGCCACGCCCCCCGCTACTCCTTCACCGCGTGGAGGAATGGCCACCAGTATCTGGTGCGTGTAACCAGCCAGGGTGCGGTGAACCAGGTGGCCGTCATACGGTGAGCAGCTGCCAGCCGGACAGCGATGCCGTACAATGGCCACGATGTTTTCGACCAATGGCAGGTGAAGTTTTCATTGACGCCCGGCACGGCATGTGCCGCCATAGGGGTTGAACCCGGTGCGTGCCTGCCGCGCCGGGCAACCCGAATGAGGGAAGACCATGGTTCTTCACACACTCGTCCTGTCGCTCGCCGTTTTCCCGGGCCCGGGTGACCTCCCGGCCCCGTCCGGCGCGCAGCGGCCCATCCTGGTGGCGGAAGATGAGGTCGTCGGACCAACCTTCCTGCGCAAGATTCCGGGCGTGCGGCTGCTGTTCGGCGACTATGGGCTGACACAGGAGGAATTCGACACGCTCTATGGCGAGGATGCGAAGAGCAAGAAGAAATTCGACGAAAGCTATTACGAACCCAAGCCCGCAACTCCGACCCAGAAGTCGCCGGTTGCTGCCAAGCCTGCAACGACGGCCAAGGTGGAACCACCGCCTGCCACCGCGCTATCCTGCGAGAAGGCCACCATGGTGGTCAGCAGCTTCGGCTTTTCCAGCGTGGAAGCGGCAAGCTGCACGGGCAAGATCTATGCCTTCAACGCCCAGCGCGACGGCAAGGCCTTCAGCATCAAGCTCGATTCCGCCAGCGGCGAACTGACGGATGTGAAGAAGCTCCCCTGATGCCGGACGGTCGCCCCCCGGCCTATTGCTGACCGATCTGTTCGAAAGCGAGATTGATCCGCACCAGCATGGCGCGGACATACTCCTTCACCTCTTCGGGCAGTTCGTAGGACGCGATGCGGTCGGGGTGATAGAGTCTCGCCATCTTGTGATAGGCATGCTTGATCTCCTCGGCCGAGGCACCCTTTTCGACCTTGAGCACGGCATAGGGGTCAAAGCCCGGAAGCCCCTGACCGCGGGTATCGAGTTCAAGCTGGTCGGTCTTGGGCAGCGCAGCAGATCGCACCGAGCGGATGCTCGATTTCGAGATGTAGATCTGCTGGCCCGCAACGGTCATGGCATCCAGAAACTGGTCGGCATTGTTGAGCGCGTCACCCAGCCGGTTGGACAGCGGCATGCGCACGGAGACCGTCATTGCTGAATTATCGGTCAGGCTGACCAGCACCAGGGTACGGTTGGCCTTGTCGTCCCTCGACTGAAACATGACCCTTTCCTTCCAGATGCCCGGACGCTGCACCAGACGTCAGCGAACCGACAAATTGCGTTCCCATAATGCACATGCTAAGCGCCCCGGCAATCCGCATCCCTGAAGAAAGTTCTCCAAACTCATGAATTTGCGCAATATCGCCATCATCGCCCATGTCGACCATGGCAAGACGACGCTGATCGACCGTCTGCTGTCGCAGTCCGGCTCGTTCCGCGAGAACCAGAAGGTGGCCGAGCGCGCCATGGATTCAAACGATCTCGAGCGTGAGCGCGGGATCACGATTCTCGCCAAGGTGACCTCCCTGAACTGGAAGGACACCCGCATCAATATTGTCGACACCCCAGGCCACGCCGATTTCGGCGGTGAGGTCGAGCGCATCCTCAACATGGTGGATGGCGCGGTGCTCTTGGTCGATGCCGCCGAAGGGCCGATGCCGCAAACCAAATTCGTGCTGCAGAAGGCGCTCAAGATCGGCCTCCGGCCGATCGTCTGCATCAACAAGATCGATCGTCCCGACGAGCGCCACAACGAGGTGGTGAATGAGGTGTTCGACCTGTTCGCCAATCTTGACGCAAATGAGGAGCAACTCGACTTCCCCATCATCTACGGCTCCGCCAAGCAGGGCTGGATGGCCGAGTCGCCCACCGGCCCGCAAGACAACATGGCACCGTTGTTCGATCTCATCGTAAGGCATTTCACATCGCCGCCAGTCGAGGACGGTCCGTTCCGCATGCTGGTGACGACGATTGAGGCCAACCCCTTTCTGGGTCGCGTGCTGACCGGCCGCATCCGCTCCGGAACGGTCAAAGCCAACCAGTCCGTCAAGGCCCTGTCGCGCGATGGCAAGCTGGTCGAACAGGGCCGGGTTTCCAAGGTGCTGGCCTTCCGCGGACTGGAACGCCAGCCGGTCGATGAGGGCCAGGCGGGTGATATCGTGGCGATATCGGGCCTGACGACGGCAACCGTCGCCGACACCATCTGCGATCCCGCGGTGTCCGACGCGATTCCTGCGCAGCCCATCGATCCGCCGACACTGACCATGACCTTCCGCATCAATGACGGCCCCCTGGCCGGCAAGGAGGGTGACAAGGTGCAGTCGCGCGTCATCCGCGAACGGTTGCTGCGCGAGGCAGAAGGCAATGTGGCGCTGCGCGTCACGCCGTCCGAGACGGAAACCGATGCCTTCGAAGTGGCCGGACGCGGTGAGTTGCAGCTTGGCATCCTGATCGAAACCATGCGGCGGGAAGGCTTCGAACTGACGGTCGGCAGGCCACGGGTGGTGTTCCGGGTCGACGAGGCCACGGGCCAGAAGCTCGAGCCGGTCGAGGAAGTGATCATCGATGTCGACGAGGCCTATTCCGGCGTCGTGGTGCAGAAGGTGTCTGAGCGCAAGGGCGAGCTGCGCGACATGCGTCCCTCGGGTGCGGGCCGCCAGAGGCTGGTGTTCCTGGCGCCGACACGCGGCCTCATCGGCTATCAGTCCGAGCTTCTCTCGGACACGCGCGGCACCGCCATCTTCAACCGTCTCTTCCACGGCTATGCGCCACATTTCGGCGACATTCCGGGCCGTCACACCGGCGCGCTGATTTCCAACAGCGACGGCGAGGCGGTGGCCTATGCCATCTTCAACCTGCAGGACCGCGGCCCCATGTTCATCGAGCACGGCACCAAGGTCTATCCCGGCATGATCGTTGGGGAACACACGCGCGGCAATGATCTCGAGCTCAATGTCATCAAGGGCAAGAAGCTCTCGAACGTGCGCGCCTCGGGCAAGGACGAAGCGCTGATCCTGACGCCGCCGATCAAGATGTCGCTTGAAAAGGCCCTAGCCTATGTCGGCGAGGACGAGCTGGTGGAAGTGACGCCGAAGTCCATCCGGCTCCGCAAGGCAATTCTCGATCCACATGAAAGAAAGCGCCTAAGTCGCGCCAAGGAGGCGGAAAGCGCGGCCTGAGACGGATGGCGCACACGCCACCGCCATAAGCCCAATGGAACCTCTCTGCCGTCCATGGCAGACAGGCCCCGTCCGCAACACAGGAATCCGTCATGCGCATCGACGCCATTTCGATCGGCCGCAACCCGCCCAAGGAGGTCAATGTCATCGTCGAGGTGCCGGTGGGCGGCGAGCCGATCAAATATGAAATGGACAAGGCGGCGGGTACGCTGGTGGTTGACCGTTTCCTTTATACTTCAATGCGTTACCCAGGAAACTACGGCTTCATCCCACACACGCTTTCGGATGACGGCGACCCCATCGACGTGTTGATCGCCAACCAGCGCGGCATCATACCGGGCGCTGTCGTGGCGGTGCGTCCGGTGGGCGTGCTGAAGATGCAGGACGAAGCGGGCGGCGATGAAAAAATCATTGCCGTTCCGACACCTAAGCTCACCCGCCGCTACGAGAACGTACACAGCTACACCGACCTGCCGGAGATCACGCTCCGCCAGATCGAGCATTTCTTCGAGCACTACAAGGATCTGGAGCCCGGAAAATGGGTGAAGGTCGTAGGCTGGGGCGATGCCGCGGAAGCCGAAAAGATGATTCTGGAAGCTGTCCAGCGCGCAAAGCGTTGACGTCCGACTACATCTCCGGCTGGTTGATGCCGCGTGCCGCGCAGGCCGCCTTCACGGTGTTGTAGAGCAGACATGCAATCGTCATCGGACCGACGCCGCCCGGCACCGGCGTGATGGCCCCCGCGACCTTCTCGCAGGACGCGAAATCGCAATCGCCCACCAACTTCCCCTTGCCGTCACGCTCGATGCGGTTGATGCCCACGTCGATGACGGTCGCCCCCGGCTTCAGCCAGTCGCCCTTGACCATCTCCGGCCGGCCGACGGCGGCGATGACGAGGTCGGCCCGGCGGACGACCCCAGGCAGGTCCTTCGTACGGGAATGGGCGATCGTCACGGTGCAGTTCTCGGCGAGCAGCAATTGCGCCACCGGCTTGCCGACGATGTTGGAACGGCCGATGACGACGGCCTCGACCCCGTCGAGCTTGCCCAGCACGTCCCTGGCGAGCATCACCGAGCCGACCGGCGTGCAGGGCACGAGCGAATCCTGCCCGGTCGAGAGCTTGCCGACATTCACGACATGAAAACCGTCAACGTCCTTGGCCGGCGCGATGGCGGTCAGGACCTTGGTGGAGTCGATGTGCTTCGGCAGCGGCAGCTGCACCAGAATGCCGTCCACGGCGGGGTCGGCGTTGAGGCGCTCGACCATCGCCAGCAGATCCTTTTCGGAGGTCTCGGCAGGCAGCCTGTGTTCCCAGCTGTTCATGCCGACCTCGACCGTCTGCTTGGCCTTGTTGGCGACATAGACCTTCGAGGCCGGATCCTCGCCCACCAGGACCACCGCGAGGCCGGGTGTAAACCCGTGCTTTGACTTGAGAACGTCAACCGCCTTGGCGATCCGCCCGCGCAGACCCTCGGCAAAGGCCTTGCCGTCAATGATTTTCGCCATGGTCAACTTTCCTTCCTGTCATTCACTATTGACGACATCCATGCCTCAACTGTGGCCGGATTTCCAGTCACCAGAAGGGTTTTGCAACGCTCTGTTTCGCCGGAAACGATCGCGAAGGCGGATCTGGGCAGGCCGCAAGCCGCGGCCAGCACGGCGATCACGGCGGCATTGGCGCGGCCCCTGTCCGACGCCGCCGTAACCCTGACCGCCAGCGACACCGCGCCGTCAGCCGCCGTGTGGAGACCCGCCACGGCATCGCGGGAGGACTTGGGCGTCACCCGGACGGCGAGCAGCAGCCCGCCGCGCCCCGGGCGCAGCGGCGAGGTCACGCCCAGCCGAGATTGACGAAGAGCCAGGTCACGACCATGCCGAAGAACTGCATGGCGATGAGCAGGATGATGGGGGAGATGTCGATGCCGCCGAGATCGGGGAGAAAGCGGCGGATGGGCTTCAGGAGCGGCTCGGTGAGCCGGTCGAGCGCGACGCCGATCTGGCGCACATAGCTGTTGGAGCGGTTGACGATGTTGAAGGCCACCAGCCAGCTGAGAATGACGCTCGCCAGAATGATCCAGAAATAGATGTTGATGACCGTGAGGATCAGCCACAGCAAGGGGTTCATGGACATCATCATGGCAGCCTGCCTTTCGCTTGTTCGCCTCCCGCATGTAGGCGCGCCGCGCCGCCCAAGCAAGCTTGACGCTCGCCCGGGCAGGGATTAGAAGCCGCTCACCTGTGGACCGGGGCGGTAGCTCAGTTGGGAGAGCGCGGCGTTCGCAATGCCGAGGTCAGGGGTTCGATCCCCCTTCGCTCCACCATTCACTCCGTTCGACTCGCAAAGGGTCAGATCGTTTTCCACGCGGCCGCCGTGTCAGGCACATTCCTCCACCCGCACGATTTGTCGGAAAGAGCGGCGCCCGAAAAGGGACCTCTCAGATACTGATTGACCGTGATGGCGCACCTTCCCGCGAGGCGCGACTTGGGACCATCGCAGCGGCATTTCTCCTGAGCATTTCGGCGACAGAGTTACCTGCCGCCGGGGCCCCAGACCGGACGAGGTCGGACTTCAGCGGCCGGGCTCCGGGGGTCCACGAGCGCCAGAAACGCAGCCCTAAATCATAATTGTATGTTATTTCAATAAGTTATGAATATCCTCCAGCCTCCGGTCCGTAAGCGAGGCCAGGAGGAAATCCGAATTGTTGATTTCGAATATTGCGTTTATTTGATTGTTTCGACTATGGTGATACGGGGCAATTCAAGACATGGCCCAGCGTTCCAGAGAGGTTTCCGTGACCATACACACTCCCACCCATGCCATGCCGACGGCCGAGGAAATTGCGATCGCTCGCCAGAGCAGCCGGACACTGTCGGCTTATCTGCAGACCCGCGCACAAACACAGCAGATCGAGATCTTCGATGACAAGGGCGCGGCTCATTCAGTCCGCATTCCGGTATCGGCGCTACGGCTCCTTGTGGACGTTCTGACAGAAATCGGCGAGGGCAACGCGGTGAGCATCATCCCGATCCATGCTGAACTGACCACTCAGGACGCGGCGGATGTCCTCAACGTATCGCGCCCGTTTCTCGTTCAGTTGCTGGAGCGTCGCGAGATCCCATTTCACAAGACCGGTACACATCGCCGTGTCCGCTATCAGGACGTGATTGCATACAAGAAGCGCATTGACGCAGAACGCAACAAGGCCCTCGATGAACTGGTCGAACAAGGCCAGGCGCTCAAGATGGGATACGACTGAATGGGTCTGAACCTCACCGTCATCTATGACGCGTGTGTTCTCTATCCCGCGCCTCTGCGCGACTTCCTGATGCGGCTGGCAATGACCGATCTGTACCGGGCACGCTGGACAGACATGATTCATGACGAATGGATGCATTCCGTCCTGAAGCAGCGCCCGGACCTGAAGACCGAAGACCTGGAGCGAACCCGATCACTAATGAACGCGCATGTACGCGACAGTCTGGTGACCGGCTTCGAATACCTGATACCGGCGATCCAATTGCCTGATGCCGATGACCGTCACGTGTTGGCTGCCGCAATTCAAGGGGGCGCAAGCCTCATCGTGACGTTCAATCTGACCGACTTTCCGCCAGAACAGCTCAAGCCCTACAATCTCACGGTCCAGCATCCCGATGACTTCATCCTTGATTTGATCAACTTGCATGCCGCTCAGGTATGCGAGGCGGCGAGCCTTCATCGGAGATCCCTGAGAAACCCACCCAAGACGCAAGATGAATATCTAGAAACTCTGCTCAGGCAGGGCCTGCCGCAGACCGTTGACCAGTTGCGCAGGTGGAAGATGGCACTCTGACGGACACCGGTTCCATGCGCCGACAGACAATCAGCGAGGCGCTGACCTTGCAAAGTCGCGAAGAAGGCAACTCCTGATCCTTGCGGCGACCACGGCGTCCCGTTCAGCAGCAGCAGCTTGATTTCGATTTGGGCGACGGCACGTCGAGCGCCGGATTGGCGTCGAAGAAGCCCACCGGCATCCAGTGGAAATTGGCATAGACGCAGGGCTGCACCGGCCAGTCCTCGGGGCGGGGCATGTGGTGGTAGTTCATCACATACCAGACCACGACATTCTCGTTGACGAGCGCGCGGTCGCGCGCGGTCCAGGCAGGCAGGCCGTCGCCGCCCTTGTGCTGGTTGGGATAGGTTCCCGCCGGATAGAGCTCGTCCGCTGCGAACTGCGTGACCCAAATGTGGTGATACATGAAGCCCGCGCGGCGGCCGACATGCGAGTCCGGGTGCTGATAGGGAAAGGCGTTGACGCCCGGCACCAGCTTGTAGCCCGGATGCTCGCCCAGCGCGTTGACGACATTGGGGTTCACCACCTTCCAGTAGCGCTGGGCGGCAAGATCGATGTCGCGGCAGGCGCCGGCCTCGCTTGCCAGCAGCGTTTCAGAAATGCCGATGGCGTTGCCATGCGGGTTGGCCTCGCCCATGGGCAGGGCGGAGAAGCTCACCTCCTTCACGCTGTTGCGGGGCCCGTCCACCGCCATGTCGAAGCGGTAGCAGAAGACATGCTGGTGCACATGCGCCGCGATGCCGGGCGCCATGAGCGCGCCATAGGCCGGCTTCTCGCCCACCGGCAGGGCCGAGGCGAAGGGAATGCCGGTAGCCTTCACCTCGACGCCGATGGTGCCGTCCTGATAGAAATACCAGAAGAAGCCGTAGACATAATTTCCGATGGTCGAAACCGACGAGATGACCAGCCGCCGCGAGCGCTTCACCGTCACCTGGCCGGTGAGCCAGTTTGTGAATTTCCACAGCGTGCCGAAATCCTCCTCATGCATGCAGATGGCGTTCTTGATGAGCTTGGGGTTGCCCTGCCAGTCATGGCTCCAGCCGTCGAAGTAGTGGATGAGGCCAAGACAGTCGCAGCCCAGCGTGAGCGAGTCGAGAAACTGGCCGACGCCATATTCGCCGGTGTCGAAGGCGTTGCGGCGATAGTTGCCGCCGGTGGGATCGCCATAGGGCACGACCATCTCGGCCATGGAGGCGCGGTGCATGATGGGGCGGATGCGGCCCTTGTCCTCATAGCCGATCTCATGAAAGATCAGCCCGTCGCGCACATGGAAGCCGACGCGGATGTGCCAGTTCTGCCAGCGCACCGCATGGCCATCGACCGTGAAGCTCGGGCCTTCGGGCTGGGTGATCTCGAGCGGCTTCAGGTCCGTGCGGGTGACGGGCTGGATGATGTCGGCGCTGTCGGGGGGCAGCGGCACGATTCCGAAATCATCAACCCGGATCACCTCCATGCGGCGCAGGTCGATGACCGGATGGAGATTGGCGATGGGCCGCGCATAGGGATTGTCGCCGGAGGCATTGCGCACCCAGCAATGGCCATAGGCGATGCGCTGGCCCTCCTCCTCGGGAATGCCGAAATAGCCCGCCGCCCAGGCCTCGACCAGCACGCTGTCGAGGTCGGTGATGCCGCGCCGGGCGCAGGCCGCGATGAAGCGCGGGTCCCTTTTGGCCGCCTCGCCGCCCGCCGCGAATTCATCCGCCACGATGCGCGCATGCATGCCCCTGGCCACCGCCCAGCGGCGGAACTGGCCCGCCGCGAGATCGAGGACGCCCTCCCAGGTCTCGCCCGAGGCGGGGTCGTAGCAGCACACGAAGGCCGCGCGCCGCGCCGTGCCGGACACAAGCTCCTGCTTGGCGGGTTCCTCGAGCGCGATGGTCTCGAACCAGGCGGCGGCACTCAATCCGCCGTCGCGGCGCACGATGTCCCGGACGCGGGCGATTTCATCCTGGGTGAGCGGGTCGAGCGGGTGGCTGGTCATGGGCAAGGTCTCCTGATGGCCGGACGATGTAGCACGCTCTGCAACCTGTACATAAGCAGACGCAACGCCGCTGCACCGCAAAATGGCCGATTGCGTGCCCGGAGAGTGTCACGTATCATTGACACTCAGAAGAACCGGCCAGCAGAAAACGACTGGCACACGGACTGGACGGGGGGATGGCAGACGACCGGGATCAATCCGGCGGCGTAGGCCGCGGACTACCCAGCGGGGAGCCGTCAGGCGGTTCCGGCGCCGAGGGCGGATTCCTGCCGCCGCTCATCCTCGAGATCGACCGGCCGGACATCCGCTACACCAGGCTGAGCGGCATCATCGCCGATCATGTCATGCCGCGCCTCATGGTGCTGCACGCCCAGGCGGCACCCTCCGCGGCGCCGCGCAGCGCCGAGATCGCCGAACTCGCCAGCCTGGTGCTCGGCCCCCGGCACGAGGCCGCCGCAGACTATGTGCTGGGCCTGCGCGACGGCGGCGTGACGCTCGACGACCTGCATGCCGAGCTGCTGGAGCCCACCGCGCGCCGTCTCGGCGAACTCTGGGAAGAGGACAGGATCGACTTCGTGGACGTGACGCTCGGCATGGCGCGGCTGCAGCGCCTGGTGCATGCCTTCGAGGGACTGGGCGGGATCGCCGCCTATGACGAGAAGCGCCGCGTGCTGCTGGCCTGCGCGCCCGGCGAGCAGCACAGTTTCGGCAGCTCCATCGTGCAGAAGTTCCTGCGCGCGGCGGGCTGGCATGTCTGGACCTGCGCCACCCAGCGCATGGAGGAAGCCGCCGAGATCGCGGCGCAGGAATGGTTCGGGGTGGTGGGCTTCTCGGTCAATTCGGACATCCACCGCGGCCAGCTTGCCGACGCCATCGCACGCGTGCGGGCGGTCTCGGTCAACCGCAAGGTCGGCATCATGGTGGGAGGCTCCGCCATCACCCGCAATCCGCAATGGGTGGAGGAACTGGGCGCCGACGGCACCGCCGCCAATGGTCCCGCCACGGTGATCCTCGCCAAGAAACTTCTGGCCGAAAGCCTCGCGGCCTCCGCGCCATGAGCATCCGCCGCTTCGCGCCCGGCCAGTTCTGGAACAGCATCGGCAGCCATCCGCCCGCCCTCACCATCGCCAGCGGCGACACGGTGGCGGCGGCGACGGTCGATGCCCATGGCTTCGACCACATGGGCACACAGCGCGCGGTGCGGCCCAACCCGATGACCGGCCCGTTCTTCGTGACCGGCGCCGAACCCGGCGACGCGCTGCTGGTGAGCATCCACGAGATCCGCATGACCCGCGCCACCGGCTGGACCTATGACGTGCTGAGCCCCACCGTGGTGGACCCGCAGGCCCTCGCCCGCCTTCCCGAGCGGCGCAAGACCGAGTGGCTGATCGATGCCGCAGCCGGCCGCGCACGGCTCGCCGCGCCGCCGCCCGCACTTGCGGACTGGTCGGTGGCGGTGGAGCCGATGATCGGCTGCCTCGGCGTGGCGCCTGATCTCGGACAGGCGATCTCGACCGCGACCAGCGGGCGGCATGGCGGCAACATGGACTACCGCCGCATCGCCGCAGGCGTGGAGATGATGTTCCCGGTGGCCGTGCCGGGCGCGCTGTTCTTCCTCGGGGATGTTCATGCCCGTCAGGGCGATGGCGAGATCGTGGGCACCGGCATCGAAACCGCCGCGGAGGTGACCTTCAGCCTGACGGTGATGAAGGGCGAGAAGATCGGCTGGCCGCGCGGGCGGACGGCGCACGAGATCTTCACCATCGGCAATGCCCGGCCGCTGGACCAGGCGCTGCAGCACGCCACCACCGAGATGCTCGACTGGCTGATCGCCGCTCATGGCCTCGATGCGGTGACCGCCAGCCATGTGATGGGCCAGCAGGTGCGCTATGATGTCGCCAATGTGTTCAACCCGGCCTATTCGGTAGCCTGCCGCATGCCGCGGGCGGTTCTCGCCTGACAAGACCTCAGCCGATCATCGCCTTCAGCGTCTCGAGCCTGTCGGCCTCTTCCGCCGGCTTGTCCCAGCGGATGCGGGCGATGCGCGGGAAGCGCATGGCGATGCCTGACTTGTGCCGCGCCGAGGGCTGGATGGCGTCGAAGGCGACTTCGAGCACGAGCTTCGGCGCCACGGCGCGCACCGGGCCGTAGCGCTCGACGGTGTTGGCGCGGATGAAGCGGTCGAGTTCGGCAAGCTCGCGGTCGGTGAAGCCGGAATAGGCCTTGCCGACGGGAACGAGCACGGGCGCGCCCTCCGGCCCGCTCCAGGCTCCGAATGTGTAGTCGGAATAGAACGAGGCGCGCTTGCCCGCGCCCTTCTGGGCATAGAGCAGCACGCAATCGGCGGTGAGCGCGGCGCGCTTCCACTTGAACCAGTGGCCCTTCGGGCGGCCCGCGAGATAGGGGCTTGACCGGCGCTTGAGCATGAGGCCCTCGATGGCCGCGGCGCGCGTCTGCTCCCAGGCGGCGCGCAGCCCGGCCTTGTCGGCGAAGCGCAGGCGCTCCGACAGATCGGTGAAGGGCGGCGCATGGTCGCGGTGCCAGGCCTCAAGGCGCGCCCGTCGCTCCTCGAAGGACAGGCCGCGCAGATCCTCGCCTGCAATCTCCAGCGCGTCATAGAGGCGGAGATAGGCGGGATGGCGCGCCATGAGCGCGCGCGTCACGCTCTTGCGGTTGAGCCGTTGCTGGAGCGCGGCGAAGGGCTGAACCTCGCCATCGCGCATGATGAGCAGTTCGCCATCCAGCACCGCATCGACGCCCTCTGGCGCGCAGAGTTCAGGGAAGCTGTGGCCGATGTCGTCGCCGGTGCGCGAGAAGAGCTTCGTGAGGCCGCCGCGCGCGGCGAGCTGGACGCGGATGCCGTCCCATTTCCATTCGACGGCGAAGTCGTCGATCTCGAGCCGATCCCAGTCCTGCGCCTCGAGCGGATGGGCCAGCATCAGCGGCCGGAACACCGGACTGGCGGAGAGCGCCGGGCGCGCCGCCCTGCCCTCGAGCCAGTCGAAGAGCCCGGCATAGGGCGGCTGCAGCCCGTGCCAGATCTCCTCGATGTCATCGATGCTGGCGCCGAAGGCATCCGCCACCGCCTGCTTGGCGAGCCGCGCCGACACGCCGACGCGCGGCGCGCCGCCCAGAAACTTGAGCAGCGCCCAGCGGCCCGTGGCGTCGAGACTGTCGAGCCAGCCGGTGAGGAGCGCCGGATGCTCGGCAGGCGCGGCCGCGGCGAGGGTGGCCACGATGTCGGAGAGCGCCGGGGCCGCGCCCGGCGCGCCGGTCCCGGGCCAGATCAGCGCCACGGTCTCCGCCGTGTCGCCGACATCGGCGCGCGACAGGCGGAAGAGTTCGGGATCGAAGCGGCGCTCGCCGATGCCCGCCAGCACGCGGCGCAGCGGAAAGCCGAGCGCCAGGCCGTCGCTGAGGGCTGCCAGCGCATGGCCGCGGCAGGGGTCCGGCGCGGTGCGGAAATAGTTGCGCATCAGCATCAGCTTGCCCGTGCGTGCGGGCGTGTAGGTGAGCCGGTCGAGAAGATCCGCGAAGGCTTTCATTCGGCGTCGTCCTCGCGGCCCACGAGGCGCAGTGCGCGCGCCGTGATGGAGCGCTTGCCCAGCTCATGCACCAGCGCATCCTCGCGGCCATGGGTGACCCAGACCTCGCCCGCGCCGGTCTCCGCGATGGTTGCGATGAGTTCCGGCCAGTCGGCGTGATCGGAGATGATCAGCGGCAGTTCGACGCCACGCTGGCGCACGCGGCCACGGATGCGCATCCAGCCGGAGGCAAAACCATTGAGCGGCTCGGCAAAGCGCCGCGACCAGCGGTCGCCCAGCGCCGAGGGCGGCGAGAGCACGATCTCGCCCGCGAGCTTGCCCGGCGCATCGGCAACCGCAGGCATGTCGCCCAGCGCGATGCCGCGCCCGGCGTAATAATCGCTCATGCTGCGCAGCGCGCCATGGAGATAGACCGGGCGATCATAGCCCTGCTTTCGCAGCAGTGCGATGAGGCGCTGGCACTTGCCGAGGCCATAGACGCCGATCTGGTGGGTGCGGCCCGGAAAATCGGCAAGCGAGGCGAGAAGCTTCGCCACCTCGCCATGGTCCGGCTCGTGGCGGTAGACGGGCAGACCAAAGGTGGCCTCGGTCACGAACAGGTCGCAGGGCACGGGCTCGAAAGCCTCGCAGGTGGGATCGGCGCGGCGCTTGTAGTCGCCCGAGATCACCGCACGCTGGCCGCGGTAGTCGATGACCACCTGCGCCGAGCCGAGAATATGCCCGGCCGGCACCAGCCGCAGGCTGACCTCGCCCAGCCGGAGCGTCTCGCCATAGGCCAGCGCCTGACCCTGGCCGAAGCATCCCGCGCCGAGCCTGAGGCGCATGATGGCCAAGGTGTCGGCGGTGGCGAGAACGGCATCGTGACCCGGCCGCGCGTGATCGGAATGGCCATGGGTGATGACCGCCCGGCTCACCGGCCGCGACGGGTCGATGTGAAAGCCGCCGGGCTCGCAGTAGAGACCGGACTGGTCAGGCCGGAGCCAGCTTTGAAAGTTAGAGGAAGACGCCATCGCGTGGCCAATGTCGGATGCGGCGCCGGGTTTCGCAAGCGGCGGCGTGGCCGGCACAGAAAAAGCGGGGAGCCTTTCTGGAAAGCCCCCCGCGAAACTGGAGACCGGGTACGCAGTACATGATCCCGGGTCGCCCTGGCGCTGCCCCCGCTCCGGGTGTGCTGGCCATGACTGCATCATGGCGCATCAGGGTTTCCAAAGAGTTTCCAGAGCCTGCCAAAAGACTTAAGAAGCCGTTACCGGCGTCTCAGCCCGGCACATTGGGCGGCGGCCCGAGCCATTGCGCGAGGAAGCGGGCGAGCCAGTCCTTGACCGCGCCGTCATGCAGGAGATTGGCCTCGAGATGGGCGCGCGAATCCTGCGCATTGGGCAGCACGAAGCGGTGGGCGCCGAGCACGCCCCAGCGATGCATGGTGAGGCGCGTGACCTCGGGGTGGAACTGCAGGCCGAAGGCATTGGCCTCGCAGCGGAAGGCCTGGGTCTCGAAGAACGGGCTGCTCGCCAGATGGCTGGCCCCGCGTGGCAGGCTCAGCCCCTCGCGGTGCCAGTGATAGACCTGGTCCGGCCAGGGTCCGAGCGCATGACCCTCGGGCGTCGGCGTGAGCGGATAGTAGCCGATCTCGACCAGCCCTTCGGCATGGGGCGCCACCGTGCCGCCCAGATGCTTCGAGAGCATCTGCGCGCCGAGGCAGATGCCGAGGAAGGGTTTCCTCTCCTTCAGCGGCACGCCGATCCAGTCGATTTCGCGCCTGATCCAGTCATCGGAATCATTGGCGCTCATCGGGCCGCCGAAGATCACGGCGGCAGCATGGTGCGACATGGAGCGCGGCAGATCCTCGCCAAGGCAGGGGCGGCGGATATCGAGCCGATAGCCTTTTTCCTGAAGCATGCGGCCGACACGGCCCGGCGTCGAGGCCTCGGAGTGGAGAATGATCAGGACGTCGCGCATCAGGGCGCCGCCCTCGGGGCGCGACCCTCGAGAAGCACCACGGCGAGCCCCGCCGCCATGATCAGCGCCATGCCGCCGAGCGCCAGCGCATTGGGCACCTGCTGGAACACGAGGAGCCCCGACAGACCCGCCCAGATCATCAGCGAGTAGCTGAAGGGCGCCACCACCCGGGCGGGCGCCATGGTATAGGCCATGAACACGAAGGAGTGGCCGCACATCAGGAAGAAGCCGGCCACCAGCATCAGCCAGCCGTGCCGCCAGGTGGGCATGACCTGGGTCTCGAACAGCAGTGACACGGCAAGCGCGCTCAGCATGACGATGAGCAGCGTCGAGAAGGTGACCATCAGCGCGGGCGTGCGCGGCGGCACCTTGCGCGAGAGAATGTCGCGGAAGGCTGCGCCGACCGCTGTGAAGAATCCGAAGATCGCGAAGGGCGAGGCCGCGCTGCCGCCGGGCTGGGCAACCAGCATGGCGCCGGTGATGCCGAGCCCCACGAGGGCCAGCCGCAGAGAGTCCACGCGCTCGCCGAAGAAGAGCCACATGCCGAGCAGCACCACCAGCGGCGCGATCTGGGCAATGGCGGTGACATCGGCGATCGGCATCTGGCTCAGCGCCATGACGAAGCTCAGGATGGCGAAGACCTCGCTCAGCGAGCGCAGCGTGACCCAGGGATGAAAGGCCTTGGGCAGTTCGCGGATCAGGCCCATGGCATAGATGACAGGCAGGCACCACAGGCAGGCTGCGATGCCGCGCATGACCAGGATCTGGAAGGGCGGCGCATCCGACATCGCCAGCTTCATGCAGGTGTCATTGGCGACGAAAGACGCCGTGGCGATGAGAACGGCGCCAATGCCGCGGAGGTTCTGGGAGACTGCCATCGAATCGCAAAGGAAGGACTTGTAGATCTTCCCTAGCCGCCGGTGACTCGCTTGGCAATCACGCCCTGTTCAGGAGGCGAGCGTGATCGGAACGCGCAGGTAATGCACGCCGTTGACATCCGCCGGCGGCAGCTTGCCCGCCCGCATGTTGACCTGGATCGAGGGCATGAGCAGCGTGGGCGCGGAGAGCGTGGCATCGCGCGCCGTGCGCATCTTCACGAAGTCGTCCTCCGACACGTCCTGGTTCACATGGATGTTGCGGTCGATCTCCTCGCCCACCGTGGTTTCCCAGGCGAAATGCTTGCGACCCTCCTTCGGCAGGTAGTCGTGGCACATGAACAGCCGGGTCTCGCGCGGCAGCGCCATGAGCCGCCGGATGGAGCGGTAGAGGGTGCGCGCATCGCCGCCCGGAAAATCAGCCCGCGCGGTGCCATAGTCGGGCATGAACAGCGTGTCGCCCACGAAGACCGCGTCGCCGATCCGGTAGGAGACGCAGGCCGGGGTGTGGCCTGGCGTGGCGATCACCTCGCCCTGGAGACGGCCGATCATGAAGCTGTCACCGTCCCTGAACAGAATGTCGAACTCCGAGCCCTCGCCCGAAACGTCGATGGCGTTGAACACCGGCCGGAAGATCTTCTGCACCTCGCGGATGCGCTCTCCGATGGCCACCTTCGCGCCAGTCTTGAGCTTGATGTAGGGCGCGCCCGAGAGATGATCGGCGTGGACATGGGTCTCGAGCACCAGCGTGATGCGCAAGCCGTCGGCCACGGCCCTGGCGAGGATCCTTTCGGCCGAGGCGGCATTGGCCTTGCCGGACTTGTGGTCATAGTCGAGCACCGGGTCGATGACCGCCGCCTCGCGTGTCTCCGGGTCGGCAACCAGATAGCTCACCGTGTTGGTGGGCTCGTCGAAGAAGGCATGAATGATGGGCGCAGGCATGGCCGGGCTCTCCTCGTCGCAATTCCGGTTGACATTATATTAGGTAGTTCTAAAATATCAAGCCTGTTCTGGAGGTGCCATGCCCCGCCTGATGGTTGACCGATCCCTGTCCGGCTTCGAGAAGAAGGCCACCCACGCCGCCGCCATGCTCAAGGCACTGAGCAATGAAAAGCGCCTCATGATCCTGTGCAAGCTGCTCGAACACGGGGAGATGAGCGTCATGGCGCTCACCGCCGAGGTGGGGCTGAGCCAGTCGGCGCTGTCGCAGCATCTCGCCCGGATGCGCGAGGAGAAGCTCGTGGGCTTCCGCCGCGAGGCGCAGCAGATCTTCTATCATGTCATCGATCCGCGCGTGCGGCAGATCCTGTCCACGCTCAAGACTGTCTATTGCTGAGGAGCCCCGAACATGCAGGTCAAGCACATCAATGCCGTGGAAGCAAAGAAGCTCGTCGATGGCGGCGCGCTGCTCGTCGACATCCGCGAGGTGAATGAATATCTGGGAGAGAACATTCCGGCGGCGCGCAACGCGCCCCTCTCGGGCATTGCGGGAACCCCCATCACCGGCGCGCCGGCGGTCGTGTTCCACTGCAAATCCGGCGCGCGCACCCGCATGAATGCAGCCGCCCTGGCATCCTGCACCGATGCCGAGGTCTACATCCTCGACGGCGGCATCGAGGCATGGAAGGCGGCCGGGTTCCCGGTGAAGCGGGGATAAGACCCCCCAAGATTTTTTAAAACCTGCCCGGTCCCCTCCGATTCCCTCCTTGCACTGTCACGCTCAATCTGCCATAAGCAGATAGGACAGGGATACTGTCCTTTTGCGGCGCAAACAAAGGCACGTGGGCACCCGGATGATCCGGAATACGACCACCAAGAACCTGAAAGCGACGGCCAAACCGGCCGGCGGCGCCGTTGGCAAGCCCAGCGCGGCGCGCGGCAAACGCACGTAACGGGCGCGGCGCAGGGCAGACGGATTGCCCAGGCGTCGAGATCGCCCGGATGGGTTTGGAGGGCCACCCGAAGGCCCCCTCCCCCCGACGCGATCGACACCTGAGCAGAGGACACGAACGGCCCGCCGGTCTGGCGGGTTCTGGATGGATTGGGGCTGAGGCGAGGAGATGGCCATGACAGTGCAGTACCGGCCGGAGGGAATCCCTGAGGCGCACGGGCTCTATGACCCGCGCAACGAGCACGATGCCTGCGGCATTGGGCTGATCGCCAACATCCACAACAGGACATCCCACCGCATGATCGCGGATGGACTGTCGATCCTTAAAAATCTCGAACATCGCGGCGCGGTGGGCGCCGACCCCAAGGCAGGCGACGGCGCGGGCCTGATGCTGCAGATCCCGCACGGCTTCTTCGCGGACGAGGCAAAGCGGCTCGGCTTCGAGCTTCCCGCCCCCGGCCATTATGGCGTGGGCCAGCTGTTCATGCCGCGCGAGCCGGTCTACCGCCAGGACATCGAGCGCATCTGGTGGGAGACAACCCGCGAGGAAGGTCTCAAGGTTCTGGGCTGGCGCGATGTGCCGGTCGATTCCTCCGTCCTCGGATATTCCGTGAAGGGCACCGAGCCCGTGCACCGTCAGGTGTTCATCGGACGCGGCCCCACGATCCGCGACGAGGCGCATTTCGAGCGCAAGCTGTTCGTCTGCCGCAAGGTGGTGTCGAACCGCGTGCTGGAGGTTCTGGGCGCCAGCGGGCGCACCTACTACCCCGTATCGGTCTCGGCGCGCACCCTGGTCTACAAGGGCCTGGTGCTGGGCAAGGACCTTGGCGCCTATTACCGCGACCTCGAGGACCGGCGTCTCGAGAGCGCCTTCGCCATGGTGCACCAGCGCTTCTCCACCAACACCTTCCCGAGCTGGCCGCTCGCCCACCCCTACCGCTTCATCTGCCACAATGGCGAGATCAACACGGTGCGCGGCAACTACAACTGGATGGCAGCGCGCCAGGCCAACATGAAGTCCGGCGTCCTCGGCGAGGACCTGTCGAAGCTGTGGCCCATTTCCTACGAGGGCCAGTCGGACACGGCGTGTTTCGACAATGCGCTCGAGTTCCTCACCATGGGCGGCTATTCGCTGCCGCATGCGATGATGATGCTGATCCCGGAAGCCTGGGCGGGCAACCCGCTGATGGACGAGGACCGCCGCGCCTTCTACGAGTATCACGCCGCGCTGATGGAGCCGTGGGACGGTCCGGCCGCCATGGTGTTCACCGACGGCAGGATGATCGGCGCCACGCTCGATCGCAACGGCCTGCGCCCCTCGCGCTACATGA
>Ga0129333_10001391_pt1 | contig 21866 bp, 13 predicted proteins | sample CPB6_08_DNA_FD_94474 | JGI IMG/M metagenome (GOLD analysis project Ga0129333, IMG submission 94474) | Freshwater to marine salinity gradient microbial communities from Chesapeake Bay, USA - CPBay_Sum_0.6_0.8_DNA | ecosystem: Environmental > Aquatic > Marine > Coastal | place: USA: Chesapeake...
CTGCAATCACGATGTATCATTGTGATCTTGCAAGCAGGGAATCCATGAGTGTGATTGATGATCAATCAAAAGACATCATTTCTGTTTTTGATGTACTGTTTCATATAACAGATGATGAAAAGTATCGGATTGCTTTGCAAGAATTGGGAAGAATCATCAAAGATGATGGAATTATGTTGTATTCTGATAATATTCCACGATCGGGCACGAAAAGAGAGAGGCATATCGTGCATCGATCAAAAGATGAAGTATTACATGCGCTTGATATTGCAGGATTTGAAGTATTGGAAATTGTTCCGATGTTTTTTTTGATGGGCTATCCGATTGACACTGCTTCCACCTTGCCGGGAAAGATGTGGAATCTGCTCATGTATCCTGTTCGAAAAAGCGAACTCATCGGAATGATCTATGCTGCAATTCTGTATTTCCCTGAATTGCTTTGCATTTCATTTTTTGCGGAAAGCCCCACGACTGAATTGATTATATGCAAAAGAAAAGCCCGATAAAAAATCGGGCTTTGTTGTTTATCCGAGATAAGATCTGAGTGCTTTTGATCGAGATGCATGACGCAGTCTGCGAATTGCCTTTTCTTTGATTTGTCGAACGCGCTCTCGCGTAAGATTAAATTTCTCTCCAATCTCTTCCAGAGTTAGCGTCACACCTTCGAGTCCGAAATACAATTTGATGACTTCCGCTTCTCTTTGCGACAATGTGGTGAGCACTTGTTGTACTTCCACGCGCAATGATTCACGCATCAATTCAGAATCCGGAGGCGGCTGCAAATCATTTGGCAAAATATCAAGCAGGCGATTGTCTTCACCTTGCACGAATGGCGCATCTACAGAGAGATGTCTTCCTGAAATCTTAATTGTTTCTGCGATTTCAGCAACACTCATGTCGAGCTGCTCTGCAAGTTCTGCAGCTGTTGGCTCGCGCTCGAATGCTTGTTCAAGTTCACTAAATTTCTTGCCGATTTTATTCAATGCACCCACGCGATTGAGAGGGAGGCGCACGATGCGTGATTGTTCTGCGAGTGCCTGAAGAATGGATTGTCTAATCCACCACACAGCATAAGAAATGAATTTGAATCCACGAGTTTCATCAAAACGCTTTGCTGCTTTGATCAATCCAAGATTTCCTTCATTGATCAAATCACCAAGCGAAAGACCTTGATTTTGATATTGCTTTGCAACACTCACAACGAAGCGCAAATTGGCTTTCACGAGTCGTTCAAGGGCAAGCTCTCCCTCGAAGCCACCTTTCTTGATCAATTTGGCGAGATCAATCTCATCATCACCGGTAAGAAGTTCAACGCGTCCAATTTCCTGGAGATATTTATCCAGTGATTGACTTTCGCGATTGGTATATTGTTTGGTAATTCTCATTCGCAGCACCTGAAATTTGCTTTGTTTGCTCTTTTGTGGAATCCGCTTTTAACGATGATTTTTCTTCATTATTGTAAATCGGAATCACTTATTCCATGACTTTGGGAACCTTGAAGAAGGTTTCATTGTGGCTTGGAGCATTCTCCAATGCCTGTTTTACTGTCAGGGATTCATTCGGGACATCCTCTCGAAACACATTGGGAAGATCGAGAACATGCGACATTGGCTCAATGCCATCCAAATCCATTGAATTAATCTCATCTATGGCTTTCACAATGCCGGAAAATTCTTGTGCAAAGGCATCAATTTCCGACTCATTAAAACTCAAACGGGATAATTCGGCAATTCTTTTTACCGTTTCTGAGTTAATTTCGCCATGTGATTGCATATTTGAACTCATAGAGAGGCATTTTTCAATGATTGTAATCCCGTTCAAATACACGGGGTTGCAAAAATATGAAATTTTGGCGAGAGGGCGATGTACTTTCTTGATTTGTGCTTAAGCCATGATTATTGTACTTTTGTGTGCCCCCCATGGGAGTGAACAGCTCTCTTTTTGCAGCATTGAAGTAGAATATGGACAAACTCATCATACAAGGTGGTCGGAGACTATCCGGCTCAGTCAGAATTTCTGGTGCCAAAAATGCGGCATTGGCTCTCATACCGGCGACATTATTGAATTCCGGTACAAATATCATTACCAATACTCCCAATATCAAGGATGTTCGCACGATTTCCAGATTGCTTGAGGCAATGGGTGCGAAGTGTTCATTGGATGGTGAAGTCTTGACAATTGATTCTTCCGGTGTGAATTCCTTTGAAGCTCCCTATGAGCATGTAAAACAAATGCGAGCTTCGATCAATGTGCTCGGTCCATTATTGGCTCGTTTTGGTGAGGCCCGCGTGTCATTGCCCGGCGGCTGCGCATTTGGTCCGCGTCCTGTAGATCTTCATTTAAAGGGATTTGAAAAACTTGGTTGTGAGATTACCATAGAGAATGGATATATCCATGCAAAAGCAAAGAATCTCATCGGCAATAAAATTCATTTCGATATTTCAAGCGTGGGTGCAACCGAAAATGTATTGACAGCCGCCGTGATGGCAAAAGGCACTACTGTCATGACAAATGCCGCAATGGAGCCCGAAATAACGGCTTTGGCTGAGATGCTTGTGAAGATGGGTGCAAAAATTGACGGTATTGGAACCACAACACTGACAATTGAAGGGGTTGATGCATTGCATCCGGTGGAATTTGAAAATATTCCCGATCGCATTGAAGCGGCGACATTCCTAATTGCAGCGGCCATGACAAAGGGTGATGTAAAACTTGAGAATACTGCACCTCATCATTTGGATGCAGTGCTTGCAAAAATGGAAGAAGCCGGGGTGAAATTGATCATCGATGGAACCACGATACATGTGAAGATGGATGATGCTCCACTTCCAACCGATATGACAACCGCAGTGTATCCGGGATTCCCAACAGATGTTCAGGCGCAATGGATTGCATTCATGTTATGCGCGAATGGAACAAGTAGAATCACAGATACGATTTATCATACCCGATTCCATCATGTGCCGGAACTGCAACGCTTGGGCGCACATATTGAAATGGCGGAGAACTCAGCCATTGTATTTGGCGGACATCCCTTGACAGGTGCTACAGTGATGTCATCAGATTTGCGAGCAAGCGCATCTTTGCTTATTTCCGCATTGATTGCTGAAGGAGCAAGTGAAGTATTGCGCGTATATCACATAGATCGCGGCTATGAGGACATAGAGAAGAAATTCGGACAACTTGGAGCCATAATAGAGCGTGTCAAGACCGAAGAGTTTTAATATCATCCACACAGTATTGCATATACTGCTTCTATGCATCATGATGCACATGATGCAATTCGATGCGCTTGGGGTGAACAAGAAGTCGAGAAAGCAGAAGTCTGCTCAAAAATCAACAAAAAAAATCAGTAAAAACACTGTCAAGAAACAGCCCAAAAAGATTGCCAAGCAACAGAAAAACTCTTCCAGTTCAACGCTAAGCTCTCTCAAAAAAGACATCGAGAAGGCAAAGAAAAAAGTAGGTGAATTGGAATTGCAAGAAAAGAATGCAATGAAGGGTTTGGCAAAAGCAAAGAAGCAACAGCTCATGGTAAAAGAACATGTTGGGAAACTCATGAGTGAAGTAAGGGACCTTCAGGATACATTGATCACAATTCGCAAAACTGAAGCAAGCATACAACAGAGATTGAATGTCTCCCGCATGTCCTATGCTCGCATTGCCAAGAAATATCAAGTGTTAATGCAAAAGCATGCACCGGATATTGCATTGTCACCAGATCTCTTGACAGGATCCTTGCAAATCCCTGAACAGTCAAGGATTACTCGATTGCCTTCTTATCTTCGTCAAATGCATGTAAAGCTCACCTTGCAAATGCGAGAAATGCAATCCTTGCAGGGTGCATTGACGCAGCAACAAGAGCAAATTTCAATGCATACTTCTAGACAAGAACGACTGCTTCGGGAATCGGAATATGAGCAGCAAAATATTCGTGGGATTTTGTCTGAACAGAAAAAGAAATTGGAATCATTGCGTTTGAGCAAAGTTGAAATGTTGAAAGAGATTGCAAAAAAAGAACAAAGTGCAAAGCAATTGGCGGGGATGATTTCAACGATGGTTCGAAATGATATAGCAAAGAAAGAAGAAAAAACAATAGTGAAAAAAACTCAAGAAATATCTGAGAAAAAGTCCAATGTTGTCATTGCAAAAAATAAGACAACACCTGCCAAAAAAACTCTTGAATCGATTCCCAAAAAAGAGTCATATTCAGAAAGCTCTGAACGAATTGCACAAAACACCTCGAGAAATGACAATACGCGTGTGGAATCATATTCCGGCTCTTTTTCCGGTGGATTTAGATGGCCATCATCGGCGAAGAGAATTTTGCGAGGATTTGGACAGTACAAAAATTCTGTGACGAATACCGTTATGGACAATCCCGGTTTGGACATTGCATGTCAGGCAGGAAGTTCTGCAATGTGTGCCGCACCCGGCATTGTTTCTTTAGTTCATTGGCTTCCAGGATATAATTCCATGGTGATTGTTGATCATGGAAATTCATATAGAACTGTCTATGCAAATCTTGCATCCATAGCCGTAAAAAAGGGTCAGAGGATTGAAGCGGGAGGATTTATTGGCAGAACCACGCAATCGGTTGATGGGGAATTTCTGCATTTTGAAATTTGGAAGGGGAAACAGCGCATGAATCCCATGGCATATCTTCGCTGAACGATTGATGTAAAGCACATAAAGCCATGATGATTTTGTATCTTCGTGCGACTATTTTTTTTGACTAAACATGAAATTCCTTCAAACATTATCGCTCTGGCGTTCACTCACCAAGTGGCAAATCAAAGTGCTTTTGGCAACCTTTGCTTTTGCGATGATGGTAAGTGTATTGTTGTATACACAGCAATTGGCGAATGAACTCATTCAGCGGGAAAAAAGAATCGTCACATTTTATGCAGACATCTACAAGCATTATTTGTCTGATGTCAATAAAAATGCCGATGACTTTTTATTTCTCCTCGAGCGTATCGTACCATCAATTTCATTTCCGGTGATTTTCACTGATGCTGAGGGGAATCCGAATCGACCTTTTTCTGAATATACTCTCAATATCGACATTGATACTTCGCTTGCACCTTATAGAGTAAAAATTCAGGAGAAGAAATTGGTGGACTTACTTAAAACAATGAGCGAAACATATCCGCCGATTTTAATCAAAGATGCCGATGGATTGATGTTGGGGAAAATCTATTACACAAATTCTGCTCTTATTCGCCAATTGCAATTATTGCCTTATATCGAAATCATCATTGTTTCTGCATTTGTTCTGATTGGATATATCGCATTTAGTTATGTGCGTAGAACCGAAGAATCCAATGTATGGGTTGGAATGGCTAAAGAAGCTGCTCATCAATTGGGAACGCCACTTTCAAGTTTGCTCGGATGGTTGGAGATCCTTCGATTAAATAATGACAATCCTTCTTCTGTTCAGGAAACTGCAAAAGAAATGGAGAATGATTTGCATCGACTCAACACAATTGCAAATCGCTTTTCGAAGATTGGATCTGAGCCCAAGAAAAAAAGAGAGAATATCTCAGAAATTGTTGAGAAAGTGTGTGCATATATGGAAAAGCGCGTTCCCCACCTTGGGAAGAAGGTTATGATTGAACGCAATCTCGAGGATGATATTCATGTACTGGCAAATGGAGAATTATTGGAATGGGTCTTTGAAAATGTGTTGAAGAATGGCGTGGAGTCAATTGAATCACAGAATGGTTTGATTACCGTTGCCATGTCGAAACTTGTAAAAGGGAAAGTAATCATCACTTTAAAAGACAATGGAAAAGGAATGCCGGGTCAGATAAGAAGAAGAATTTTTGAACCCGGTTTTACGACAAAAAAGCGCGGGTGGGGTCTTGGACTTTCTTTGTCGAAGCGCATTGTAGAGCGATATCATGATGGAAAAATATTCGTGAAGGATTCCACTGTCGGGAGGGGTACGACATTCGTTATAGAATTACCGGTGATTGCATGATGCGAATACTCTTGCTTTTTATTTGCATGTATTCTCAACTCATGAGTGTTGAATCAATTCTTATGAAATTTCGTGCAGGTTCTTCTGAATTTCAGAATTGGAAAAAGAATGATCGCATGGGAGATATCCCTGCATTGCAAACTGTGATTGGAAAACATGATAGCAAGCCCTATGTGCGTGAAGAGCTCATAACAATGCTTTTGAAGAAAAAAAGTGAAACGCTTCTTTCTTCATCTCATGGATTAGAAAGAATTGCGATTCTTGAATTTCAAACTGACATTCCAATTGAAAAAGCAGTGAGAGCCCTATCATCTCTTCCTTTTATCGAGTATGCGGAAGTGATGCCAAAGCATAGATTCACACAAATTCCCAATGATCCATTATATGGTTATCAATATCATCAAAAGATGATTGGCATTGATTCCGCATGGGTTTTTTATGAAGCTCAAGCAAAAGCAGATTCCGTTTTGATTGGAATTATTGACACCGGTGTTGATCCACTTCATGAGGATCTCTCAGAAGTGATGTATGTCAATCCGGGAGAATCAGGACTTGATTCCATTGGAAATAGTAAATCCGCAAATGGTATCGATGATGATAAAAATGGATTCATCGATGATTGGCAAGGTTGGGATTTTGCAAGTTCGATTGATCCTATAAAAGGGGATAATCGAGCGGTGCCCGGACATTTGCATGGAACGCATGTTGCAGGGATTGCTTGTGCGATGACGAATAATGGCAAGGGCATAGCCGGCATTGCTCGCAATCATCGCATACTTCCTGTAAAAGTTGGATATGATGATTCCGCATCCGTGAATGTTTCCGGGAGTTATGAAGGAATTCTCTATGCTGCATTGATGGGTGCCGATGTGATCAATTGCAGTTGGGGATCGCCAACATCATCGATGGCAGAGCAAGAAATCATAAATGAAGCATTGCAATATGGGAGTATCATTGTTGGTGGTGCGGGAAATGATCGTTCAGACATGGCATTCTATCCGGCATCATATCGAGGTGTGATAAGTGTTGCTGCGCTTGAACCTGATACAGTCAAAGCAAGTTACTCAAATGTTCATGGCACAGTTGATATCAGCGCGCCGGGTTCATTCATCTATTCAACCGTTCTTGGAAATTCATATGGATATTCCAGTGGTACTTCAATGGCGGCGCCGATTGTCTCGGGTATTGCTGCCTTGGTGAAGTCACTCAATCCACACTATTCCAATGAACAAGTATCGGGAATAGTCAAGGCGAGTGCATTGGACATTTCGTCCTATAATCCATTCGATGCCAAAGGGCTTGGCGCAGGATTGATTCAAGCTCATTCAGCTTTGAATATGAAGAATCCTCTATATGTCGAAATTACGCAAACTCAATTTTCGGAAGTTATATCAGATGGGATGTTTACTCCGGGTGAGCGCATTGAACTCTCGATTGTATTGCATAATCTACTCGAAGAAGTTGATTCATGCAAAGTGATTATTCATTCTGAAGATGCGCAATATCCGGTGAGTATTCTAAAAGACACACTTTCATTAGGATCATTGAAGGCTTCAACCATCTATGCAATTGCAGAGAAGATTCCATGCATATTGCCTCAGAACTCACCATTCAATCATCGTATTGCGGTTCGTCTGGACATAGAATCAGGTTCAAAGAATATTGGTAGAGGATTTGCTGAACTCATCATCAATCCCACTTATCGTAGCATGACATCCAATGATATGCATATAAGTGTAAGCAGTCAGGGACATATTGGATACAATGATTATCCAACAAATCTTCAAGGCATCGGATTGTCCATTCCACCTCATGAACAGAGTGTTTTGTTTGAATCGGGCTTAATTGTTGGTACTTCAGCCGAAAAACTCAGCAATGGAGTTCGTGATATTTCCGGCGATCAGCAGGAGCAATCATTTTACATTCGTTCTTCAGTTGATGTGGTTTCTCCGGGACCAAAAGCAGATGCTGAATCTTATGCAGAATTTTTAGATTCTGCTCGCGTTATTGATGCCGGTGTTTCCGTCAAGCATCATGTATATCAATTTGATGAAGTGGGAATAGATTCAACCATATTTATCACCTATGATATTCGCAATGAGAGAAGTCTTCGGATGGATTCATTATATGCGGGTATGTTCTTTGATTGGGACATTGGTCCTAGCGGACAAAACAATATTTGTGCTTTTGAGCAAGATGAGGGATATGCTCATTGTTTTAGCACGGTTGATTCCACTCTTCCGCATATTGGCGTGACATTGTTACATGATATGCCTGTTCAATTTCATGCCATAGATAATGATGGCAGAGGGAATGGATTTTCAATTTATGATGGATTTTCACGCAATGAAAAATGGTTTGCGATTTCCGGCGGCATCAGCAGGGAAATGAGTCGTTCAACCGATGCCTCGATGGTGATGGGTGGCGGACCATTCACTTTAGATCCCGGAGCGCGGAAGCAAGTTGCATTGGCAATCGTGGCAGGTACATCAAAAGCAGGCATCAAAAAAGCGGTAATGAATGCTCGTCAGGCGGCGGCTCAAAAAGGAATCGCTTCCGGATTTGTTTGGAATCAGTATCCTGAGCAATCCAGATTATTGGATATAGTGATATCTCTTGATGAAATGATTCGCATTGATTTTGAATTGTCAGAGCAAGATTTGGTTGAGTTTTCAATCTATTCGATGCAGGGTCAATTATTACGTACTTTATCACCGCTTATGTATGATGCCGGGCAATATGCAGGGATTTTTATGTCATTTGAGGGTTTGCCATCCGGAGTATATTTCTTGCGCATGAAATTGATGGGTTCTCAAGATGCGCTTCCTTTCATCATTGTTCGTTGATTAAGGAATCGTGATACGTTTTCTAATGAAGCGATCATTCCCCAATCGTACTTCCGCCACATAATCTCCCGAGGGCATTGGTCTGCCTTTATCATCTCTTCCATTCCAAGTCAATTGATATTTGCCAGCGGTTTGTACTCCCTGAAACATAATTGCCACTTCTCTTGCAGCGGTTGAATAGACTATGACTTTAACAGGCATTGCAAACTCAACAACATATGTGATTACCGGGGAAACATCTTCGGCAAGACCAAAAAATGTGGCAATTTCATTGAGTCCAATGCTAACCCCACCGCGCATGCCTGCCGGTCTGCCTGTTGGTATTGCTTGCGAGCGTGCAATCATTTCTTCTCTTTGTACGATGTCTTCAGATCTTGGCTGATAATATTCAGGTGGTAAGTCAAGATTTCTTAAAGCAATCGCAAAAGGATTTTCTTGTTCTTGTTCACGCATATTTGCAAAACCAAGTGATATGATTTTTGCATGTAATTGGGCGAGAGTGCCAGGAGCCATACCCAAACGGAGCATGCGATAATATGCAGAATCCTGTTCGGGAGTGAATGTATTTTTTGAGCCCGGAATCAATGATTCATTGACGGGAATTGTATCCCGAACCAAAGAATCTCCGGTAATTGTTTGCAGAGGAGTGAGTTTGCGTGGCTTTTTGATGATGGTATTGATCTTACTGGAATCTTGCTGAGCCAATGCAGTGATTGACAATGTTTCAGAATAAAACATTGCAATGATTGTAGTGAATATGATGAACAAATTCCGCAAGACAAATCAACCATTGAAAATATTGAACAGGAAAAGAAAGGCCGACTTAAGTCGGCCTATGATCAATTTCAATCTTTATTGGTCAATTCTGACCTTTGCTGTTCTGATAACATGTCGAGAAGAGTGATGGAAGGTGCTTCGGGGAGCGGACCACTAGGTTCATCTCTTTCTCTAGGCTCGCGTTGACCCCGTGCCGGTCTTTGTGGGAGCGCATCCAATTCTTCCTGTGAATAAGCTGGTGCAAGGATGAGCGATTCTGTTTCACCATTGGAATCAATCACGACTGCATCGATTGAATCACCGACGGCGAATGTACTTTTCCCAGGAACGGGTTTAACTCTACCTTTGGGGATGAAGCCATCAAAATCTGCATTGACATCCACCAAGTACCCCTTGTCATGAACTTGTTTCACTTTTACTGTTGCTTGAGTTCCGGGTGCAAATGTTTCAGTGACAGTCTTCCAAGGATTTGCTTGAAGATGTTTGATGCTGAGCCCAACTCTCTTTTTCTCTTGAGAAGCATTGAGTATTGCAACTTCGATTGTTTGACCTTCTTTCATCATGTCTTGCGGATTGACATTTCTCTTGCCCCATGCAAGATCGCCATTGCGAAGAAGACCTTCAATGCCGGGTTGCAATTCGATATATGTACCGAATTCAGTGAAGCGTTTTACAACTCCTTTTACAACTGCGCCTGTCGGATATGTTGTTTCAACTGAATCCCATGGTGAAGCAACAAAGTCTTTTGTGCTCAGTCCCATGCGTAATTTCTCTTTGTCGATTGAAGTCACAGTTGCCTTAACGGTATCACCTTTTTTGAAGATCGATGCAGGATCACCAACTCGGAAAGAAGCCATGCGAGACACATGTACCATGCCTTCAACGCCTTGAACATCAATGAAAACGCCGAAAGCAGTGATTGTAGAAACTGTTCCTTCAACTGTATCGCCTTCTTTGATGTTGGCAAAGAATTCTTCGGAAAGTAATTTCTTTCTGCTTGCAACAACAGTTGCACGACCTTGCTCATCTTTTTGTATTTCAGAAATGTTGACCGTGAATGTTTTTCCAACGGCATCATTTAATTCTTCAACTTGAGGAGTTTTCTTGAGTCCAAAATGCGAAGCAGGCATGAAGATGCGTAAGCCATTATAATTCAAACGCAATCCACCTTTTATTTTTTCAACAACAACCGCTTCGATTGTGCCACCATCAGTGTGAATTTTTTCCATAGTGGCAAGCATTTCCTCTTCAAGTTTTTTACGCTTTTCGCGTTCTTCTTTGCGCTTTTCAGCAGCAGAAGGTTCTTGTTCGATCACCACTGATTTTGGGGTTTCGGTAATGGATGCATCTTGTTGTTCAGGGGAAGGCATTGCCGATGTTTCGGGCGCTTGCTCCGACTGAGTTGTATCTACAGGATTTTCAGTTGCTTGTTCTGCTGGAACAGATGGCATTTGTTCCTGATTATTGAGCTCTTGTTCGGACATAAAACGTACGCTGGACTAAATGATGAAATGAATGTTGGATAATTCAACATTCTAGCAATTGTAATGTTGACAAAGATACGAAATAGAATATACAGGGCAAACATGTAAACATTGCAGTAAGAACTTGAATTGTTTGGTTTTGTGGGTTTGGAATCACCCAATCAAGAATCGAGAATTTGCAATTTTGCGAATTTCAGCAATAGTTGCTTTCTACCGATGTCTTGAAACATCACTGTTGCCTGCCTTTTTTCTCCTTCGCCGGAGAGGAATTGCACGGTTCCTACTCCAAATTTTTCATGGTAAACCTTCATTCCGGGGGATAATTCCGACTGTTCCGGTTCGATTTGCGAAAATGAGTCATCTATGGGTGACAAATCATCAAAAAAAGGAGATGGCTTCGGTGCTTTGGTCTTTGGAGTGTGAACTCGAGCTGAGTCGCCATATCGTTGTGTGGATATTGGTGCATTGACATATTCAAGTGTATGTGGTGCAATCTCATTGAGAAACACCGAAGGTGCGGAGTATGTCAATTCACCAAAGCGATAGCGTCTTTGTGCATAGGTGAGATAGAGTCTTTGCTCGGCTCGAGTTATTCCAACATAGAGCAATCTTCTTTCTTCTTCTTGTTCATCCGGATCTTGCTCTGCTCTGCCCATGGGAAATAATCCTTGTTCCATTCCGGCGATGAATACCACTTTAAACTCCAAACCTTTTGCTGCATGCATTGTCATCATTGCAATGCGTTCCTGTCCCATGTCACTTTCATCAACATCAGACATCAATGCAATGAGTTGCAAATATTCTTCTAATGTGATCTCCGGATTTTTTCCATATTCTTCGGCAATATTGGAGAGTAATCGCTGAATATTATTCCATCTGTCTTGTGATTCTTCTGTGTCTTCATTCTTATACATGCGCAGAAGACCAGTTGCTTCGATATAAGTTTCTGCAAGTTCATGTGGATTCATTGCAGATTTCAACTCTTTAAATCGATGAATCATGCCGGTGAAATCCATGGATGATTGCACTGCTCTTTTTTGTAGATCCGGCAATGTGGATGCTTGTTCAAATGCTGAGAAAAGCGAAATGGATTGAGTATTCGCGAATTCATTCAACTTTCGCAATGTTGTGGGACCAATCCCGCGAGATGGTTCATTGATGATTCGCAGTAAACTTTCAGAATCATCAGGATTACACAATAGTCGAAGATAAGCAAGTGTATCTTTGACTTCTTTTCTCTTATAAAAAGAAACTCCACCGATGATTGTATATCCAATTCTTCCTGAGCGCATGGCATCTTCGAGAGACATTGACTGTGCATTTGTGCGATAGAGAATTGCGATGTCTTTTGATGAAACGCCATTTGTGTACATTTCATGTTGAATCAATCGCATGATTTTATCTCCTTCTTCTCTGTCATCTCTGGTTTCAATCACTTTAATGAGATCCCCTTCAGGATTTTCCGTCCACAATGTTTTTTTTAACTGCTTTGAATTTCTAGCAATCACGGAATCTGCCGCTGCGAGGATCATTTGTGTGGAGCGATAATTTTGCTCGAGTTTTACCGTGACTGCTTCGGGATAATCTTTCTGAAAATCGAGAATATTTCGGATATCGGCTCCACGCCAGCGATAAATACTTTGTGCATCATCTCCAACAACACAGAGATTACGATGTCCACCCGCAAGTAAATTCACTGCAATGTATTGTGCTCTATTTGTATCCTGATATTCATCCACCATCACATGGGAAAATCGCTGTTGATATTGTGCTTTGATTTCAGGTGAGAGACTAAGCAGTCGGATGATATTGAGGAGGATATCATCGAAGTCCATCGCATTATTGATGCGGAGTTTTTTTTCATATTCCTTGAATATCACACCTGTTTGTTTTTCATGAATATTTTGTGCTGAAGCCTGATATTCTTGCCATGAAATCATCATGTTTTTTGCATGCGATATTCTTGATCTGATGCTTTGCGGAGTGAAATCTTGCGCAGAAATTCCCGCATCCTTCATGAGTTGCCGAATGATGCTGAGGGTGTCATCGGTGTCATAAATGGTAAAAGAGGGTGTAAATCCAATTTTTTCTGCTTCTATTCTTAGAATGCGTGCGAAGATTGAATGGAATGTTCCTGCCCAGATATATTTGGCTTTTGATTCTCCAACAAGGTGTGCGATGCGAGATTTCATTTCTTCTGCTGCTTTGTTTGTGAATGTCAAAGCAAGGATTGAAGATGGTTGAATGCCTTGTGAAAGCATATATGCTATGCGATATGTAAGGGTTTTGGTTTTGCCGCTTCCTGCGCCTGCAATAATCAATACAGGGCCATTGATATATTTGGCGGCTTGTTGTTGAGCCGGATTCAATTCATCAATAAAATTCTTTGATGATTCTTCGGATGATTGTGGAACTAATTTCATGAAAAAAGAGAGAGTAGTGTGATAAACAATGAACCCCGGATGCAATCTACGGAATTGATGTTGACCAAAATAAAAAAGGCGATCAATCAGATCGCCTTAGATGATGTTTGAGTGGATTAGAATTCCACATTGAGACCTATTGATGGAAGAATTCCGGCACCGGCGAAGTTCACAACGCCCTTGCGCAATCGTTGATCGAATCGAAAATTATTTGCATTTTTTCGATTGTAAAGATTTTGAATGTCTATATATGTGATCAGCAAAAATCCCTCGAAATTCCATCGTCTGTCAAGTCTGAAATCCATTGCATGAAAGTCAGGCAATCTTTCACCTGCATTATATTCGGCAAAATTCAACTGACCATATTGCGGAGAATTTGGATCTTCGATGAATGGTGTACTTGGAGCACCTGTTGAGTATCTAAATTTTGCACTGATTTCCCAATTCTCATTGAAGCGATATCCTGCTGCGATATTGAATATGACTCGTGCATCAAAAGCTCCCGCTCTTTCGATGCCATCCAATCCTGAAAATCTGGATTCATTAATCGTCACGCTCATTAGTCCATACAGTGGAATCTCGCCCATCTTTTTTTGTATGAACGCTTCGATGCCTCGTGCAAAACCTTTGGAAGAACTTATGAGTGGTTCAAGACCAAATGGGATATCATTTTGCACATCATCGAAACCTCCAGGTGCAAGAACAGCTTGAGGCCTGAATGCTCTTGCGGCATAATTGCCATACCACTTATAATATCCTTCAATTTGAAATTTCAGATCCGCCGCCAATTGCAATTCATAGCCAAGCACGATTTGATCTGCTCTGATGGCTTTGAGTTGTTGTTGATTTGAAGGATCTCCCATGAGCCAGATGAATGATGGAGATTGATAATATCGTCCTATGCTCAAGTTGATTGTAGAAACGGGATTGAGAGCATAGGATAATGTCATTCTGGGTGACAAGTATGTTGTTTCAACAAGAAAATCATAATAATCCAAACGCATCCCAATTGTTGCTTTCCATGCATCTGAATTGAGAACCAATGTGGCATGAGTGGCATTGCGAAATGCTGTAAAACTACTGTCAACGGAAAGTCCTGTAGGTTTGCCTTCAAGATTTCTTCTGAATCGAGGATCCAAGAATAAATCATAATCAAGCAAGGAAGCATATTTTACAATATTTCCCACGATGATCTCAGTACCTGGTGAGAGTTGTAAAAACAGATCTGTTCTCAAACTATTCTCACCTTCTTTTGAAGAATTATTGAAGAGTGTTGCAAGAGTTGAATCTCTTTGTGCGGTATTGAATGCAGAATATGTTCTTCCTAGTGTGACGAGTGCATACCCATTCATCCCGGAACCCGTGATAAGATGTTTCCAAGTCAATCCTGAAAAGTATTGATCTTGAGTGGGAGAATTAATCCTCGAATTGGAATATCGATCTTCTTCATCATCATTGTTGAATGTTACTTTGTCAAGCGCTCCAATTGTCAAGAATGAAAGAGAATTTTTTTCATCCAATCGATAAGAAATCTTGGTTTGAAAATCCCAATAGTCAGGAATGAAACTAAATCCAAGAGCTTTGAATAATAAATCGAGATATGATCTGCGGGCACTGACAAAATATGAACCCTTATCTGATATAGGCCCTTCGGCGATTATCCCAAAGCCCGTTGCAGAAAAGTTGACTTCACCACCAAAGCGTTCTTCATTCCCTTCACGAAGAGAAATATTTGTGAGAGAAGAAACGCGATCACCAAATCTTGATGAAAATCCACCTGCGCTAAAACTCACTTCGCGAACGAAGTCGATATTGATCAGTGATAAAGGGCCGCCTGTAGAACCTTGTGATCCAAAGTGATTGATATTGGGTACTTCTATATTATCAACCACAAATAAGTTTTCAAAAGGTGCGCCACCGCGAACGATCAAATCATTTCTTCCGGCACTAGTCACATTCACGCCGGGCAATAAAGCAACGGCTCTGATGACATCTTCTTGAACACCTGGGGCTCTGCGAACATCTTCGGAATTGAGGAGTTGAGTGCTTGTAATTGTTTCCGGACTTCTTTGAAAATAACTTGCTTCAACTTCTGTTTCTTCCAATCGAACTACAGATTCACTGAGCAATGCTGTGATTGTTGATGGTTTACCCGAACTGATTGCTATGTCTGATAAAGTTCTTGATTCGAAACCAATCGCACTAACCTTAATGCTGATGATGCCCACAGGTATGGATCGCAAAGTAAATTTCCCTTGAGCATTGCTTCTTGTTCCGATTTTTGTTCCATTCACAATTATCGTTGCACCACCAATAGGAGATTGTGTTGATCCATTCAGAATTGTTCCCGAAAGAACGCCGGTGACTGTCTCATCGATTTTCTCTTTAATGATTGGGTTGGTGATTTTACTGTTGTCATTTTGCGGATTATTTGGATTATCCTGAGCTTGAACAGAAAAGAAGAAGATAGGGAGGAGAATGCTGCACAAGAGCAGGAAAGGAGCTTTTAATATTTTCATGATTCACTTATTGGATGAGCAAAAAGATCAAAACACAAAAGATTACAAAACTAGTTCCACTTTAGTTATGAGAATGAAAAATGGAGAAGTTTTCCACAGATGTGATTGCGAATGATTTCAATAGTCAGTTAGAATGTATTTTTGCTTTGCAATAGATTGAGTGAATATCCTTTGCTATGCAGCATATTATCCGAATCATCAATGTCCCATCAAGACAAAGTGAGAGTCGCCATTTTTGCATCAGGATCCGGCAGCAATGCAAGGGCTTTGATTGAGTTTTCACAAAATACCACCGCTTCCTACAGGATAGTGGCTATTATATCAAACAAGGAAAGTCCCGGTGCAAAGCTCATAGCGGAACAATTTGGAGTTCCATTTGAATATGTATCGGATTCAGGAAATGCGGAAGCATTGACATCGATGTTACAAAAGCACAAGGCAGAAGTCGTTGCTTTGGGGGGGTATATGAAATTATTACCCTCTGACTTTGTGGCAGGTCACATTGGAAAAATCATCAACATACATCCCTCATTATTGCCTGATTATGGAGGCAAAGGCATGTATGGGATTCATGTTCATATGGCTGTTTTCCTAGATAAAAAGCCATTTACAGGCATAACTATACACTTTGTTGACGAAGAATATGATACTGGATCTGCGATTGCGCAGGCAAAAGTGGACATTGCAGAAATGGACACTCCAGAAAGTATCGCCGCGAAGGTCCGGGAAACAGAGCATTTGGTGTATCCGATGGTGCTTGATCATTTATGTCAAAGAATTTATTCACAGTCATAAATTTTCTTTTGGTGAATTCAATCTTTCTTGTCAATTTACGCCTGATTATGCATTAAAGTAGCATAATCTGTGTTGATTTATCAGCTCATGTAATGAAAAATTCATATCTAAATAATTGTAATTATGTATCACTTTTGCATAGGGTTCTTCATATGAAGAAACGAGTTCTCATTGCACTGTTGGCATTCTTTGCGGCGAGCATGGCCGTTTATGCTGGCGGTAAGGAAGATGGGACGCTGAGAAAAAGCCGATTCCCGGCTACATTCCCTCAGCCGTTCACCAATTTTCCGGCACTCAACAATGCAAATAACAGTCGTCCGAACAATTCGGCACATGCTGTTTCCACCGGTTATTATGTAGTCGATTCCGACGATGATGCAGGTGATTTTTGGCGTCCCAATTTGGATCGTGCTTTCTTAAATAGATTGAACGATACTGAGCCTTCCGAACTTATCAAATGGAAGCAGATCACTACTGGTCCTAATCAATCATTTGATGTTTCAGAGGGTCATCCGCAATTCCGTAATCCCGGATCTCCAAACCTTACCGATTCTACAGACAATGCTTTTGCAGGTCCCATTAGAATTGGATTCCCATTCTTCTTCAATGGGGTTCGTTATGACAGTTTCTATGTTTCAACGAATGGTTTGGTATCACTTTCCAGTTCACGCTATGAAGTGAATTCTGTTGGAACAAGAACAGGATATAATTTATACCGTGATGATTTATTTGCAAGACCTGCATCAGGTAATCCTGCAACTGATCCAGTGGCAGATGATTATGGTATGAGACTTGCAACAGGTGATTTTACTACGGTTCCTTCAGCAGGTCCACCGGCTATTCTCATTGGTAATACCAGTGCAACCGGAGGAATTCGCAGTACAGGAACAAATTCATTGGCAGTATTGGCTGGTACTCTTGCAAATGCCCCTGTTATTGCTCCAGCTTTTGGAAACTTGCAATTGTCTCAAAATCCTGACCTCCCAGAGGAAAACCGAGGGATGGTTTGGTACAAAAGAGCTGACAATCCTGATGGAACTCGCCGTTTGATTATTTATTTCCAGAATGTTGCTCCTATTGGTCCCTGGGTATCAGGAGTTGGTGGTCCAGTTACATTCAATAAGGATGATCAGAGAATTCTCGCAAATTTCCAAGTTACGCTTGATCAGGCTGATTCTTCAGTCTATTTCTATTATGAGCGTTTGGAAGGTGCTGTGGTTGTGAACGGTGTATCTGTTTCTGCCGCTGCTTTCTTCCGTATGAACACTACCATTGGTGTAAATGGAACAGCAAGAAATTACAATTACAAATTCCCGAATTGCCAATCAAATCTTACACAAACTGAATTCCAGACTGCTCCTCGTCAATACACACAGTATTTGTCGAAAGGAAACTATCCCGGTTCAGATGTGTCAGCTCAATTGCTTGGTCCAACCGGTCATGGTTCAAACACACCTGCAAATGGTTTGGCTATTCGCTTCAAGCAATGGCGCAATGTAGTTCGCGTTGTTCCTGAGCAGATTCGTTATTTCGGTCGTGAATTGCAAGCAACTGCAAATCTTGATGCGTATACACGTGAAATCATAACCCCTGAACCAGAATTGTTTGCAGGTCATCCACAGCTTGGCGCTATTCGTCCATCAGCTGTTTTCCAAAATATGACTAATGACATTCAAGGTCCTGGCGTAAGTTTGCCTGCTCGTCCTTCCGGTATTAATTATACCAATCAGGATTTGAATTTCCGTGTACGTATGCGTATCATCAATCAGGCAACAGGACAAACTGCATATTCTCGTTCAGTACCTATTGGGCCTGGATGTTTGACAGGAAATTGTCCTCCTGATATTGATGCATCAGTACAATATGGATGGCTTTCAGGTGGTTCTGCAACAGGAGCATTCTTGGCTGCAGGTGGACAAGGAACAGGTATTCCTCCATTCCCAGGTACAGGCGCTTGCCCATTGACAGGAATCCCTCCCTATGGTATCGTACGTGTTCAGTTCCCACCTTTTGAGCCAAATGAACTTCTTGACTTCCAAGTTGGACGTTTGAGATTGTTTGTATTCTCAGAAGGTGTTGACTCGATCTATCGTTCACTTGGTGATCAGTGGCCATTTGATGATACTGTTTCCAGAAACCTCTATGTAATGCGTCGTCTTTCATTCTTGAATAGCGATGGCTTTAGTGATGATGCCAATGAATATTATGTGATCAATGGTACACCAATGCCTTCAGTATTGAAGTGGGTGAACTATGAAGCAGAAGTTTCGAATGGTGATGAAGAAACATATAATCCACCACCGCCAAGATGGCCAGTAGGTGAAGTACCAGGTTCATTGGTAACAGCGAAGAATCGTTCAACATTCAAAACAGCTTCTCCTGTTATCAAATTGAATCGTGTTAAGCTTGATGGAAATGATCCAACTCCAAGCCCTGGTGGTGATCAAATTCGTTCATTCCCAATTGATATTCGTCATTTGCCAAATCGCAAAACACAAGGTTCGATTTTGACGATTTCATATCAGAGAACAGGAAATAAAGGTGACTTTGGTCGTGGTTGGGCTGATGCAACAATCGTTGGTCCTGAACCACGTGTTATCTTCAACGGTGTTGCTACAAATCTTGCAGCTCCTGGTACACCTGATGAATTGAGACTTGAATATGCTCGTCCTTCTACAAATGGTATAGAGAATATTGCTCGCCAGTTCAATAATGCAACTTCTGATATTGTATGGAATGTTCACAAGCGTCGTGTAGGTGCTGCTGTAACAGACAACTATGTATTTACAGTGTTTGGTGCTGGTGGTACACGCCTTGGATATCTACCGGATGATAAAGACTCTGCACTCACACTTGCTCAAGGTTTGCGTTCAGATATTTATGATGATGGGAAAGATGTTGAATTCAATAAGATATTCTTTAGAATACCTGATTCTCTTATCTTCTCCCCAAATGAATCTGCAAAAGATTTCCGTTTTAGACTTTCAGTCAATGCCCGTAGACATACATCACCACCACAACCTCAGGATGATGATGATGACTTCTATGTTGACAATATTAAGTTGATTTATACAAACGAATCTCCTGATATTGAGATGTCTCTTGTGCAAGTATTGTGGCCTTATGAAATAACACCTGCATCTCAGATGACTCAACTTCCGATTCGTTTCAAAATCACAAACAATACCGGTAAGCAGTCTCCATCTGTAAGTATCAATGTTAAGGTTCTTCAAGAATCAGATGATATTCGAAAAGCAGATGCATATTATTGCCGCAGTACAATCATCCCATTCGTAAAGCCAGGTCAAATTGTACAATCTACAGTTCCTGCTTGGAATGCTCGTCGTTGCCCACCGGGCCGTTATCGCATCGTTGCTAGTTGCTTTGTGCAAGGTGGTGATGTTGATAATTCAAATGACACAACATATAGCTTCTACAATCTACGTTATGGACCTGTATTTGCTTATGATCCTCCAACCGCAAGAAATGATGTGCCGGACTTTACACAAGGTGCAACAGGTAGCCGCGTTGATGGTCGTGGTTTGAACACAGAAGCTTATTCAAGTGGTTTGTGGCCAAACTTTAGTACACAAGGTACATTTGGTGCTGACTTTACATCATCCGATGGTCGCTTGGCATTTGGTCCTGAAGCAGGTTCTGCTTCCGGTCAGTTCGCTATGCGCTTCCAATTGCTTACACAAGATACTGTAAAAGGTTTCCAAGCTTGGATGGCTGAAGTAAATCAAAGCCCTGATCCAATTTCATTTGCATTGTACAGAGGCGCTGATGCACCTCAAGCACAACCAATTGCAGGAACAAAGATTGGTAAGCAGCGTGGTTATGATGATATCCGTCAAGACTTGTTCTATGGTCAGTACACAACTTATCTATTCGATAAGCCGGTTGTATTGCCTCCTGGTGAATACTGGGCATCTGTTGCTCAGCTAGGTCTCGACGGTGTATCATTGGGTGCATCAAGAGCACGCGTAGGTCAGGTAATCACACACTATAATGTCAATCCTCCAGGACCTGGTGTTAGTGGTGTTCACTTGAATATCGATAAGAGTTTCCGCCAATTGAATGCTGCAAATCAGTTGATCAACAGAAATGTGTTCGCTTATGAAAGAACAGCATTCTCCGGTACATGGGTTCAAGCAACTCCATTGTCTAACCCAATGTTTGGTCACTTGGCACATGATGGTAATGCGGCTATCCAAGGCTTCCCAACTGCATCACGCGGTACATGGTTGCCTTTGATTAGACCATTCCTTGGTGACAAATCATACGCAACTGAGCCAACTCTTGATGATAACTGTATCGTCCCTGTTGAGTTGACCTATTTTGATGGTCAAAAACGCAATAGTTCAGTAGATCTCTTCTGGCAAACAGCAACTGAAGAGAATAATGCAGGATTCCATGTAGAGCGTCGCGTTGTTCGTGGCGATGTTCCTTCAAATTGGGAATCAATCCAATTTGTTCGTGGTGCCGGCAATTCTACTGTTGTGCGTGACTATGCTCACACAGATGAGAAGGTTCAACCAGGCATTACATATCAATATCGTTTGACCCAAATGGATCTTACCGGTACTGAATCATGTAAAGCAATCTCTGATGTTCTTGAATTCACAATGGATGAAACTGCACCTCTTGCTCTTGAGCAAAATGTGCCTAACCCATTCTCAACAAGCACAAACATTAGCTTCTTCGTTCGCGATAGAGGCATTGCTAAGCTTGAAATTGTTGACATGTTTGGTCGCACAGTCCGTACACTCTTCGAAGGTACTGCCAATTCCGGCAAAACCACAGTTGAGTGGGATGGTACAGATGATAGCGGTTCAAATGTAGCAACAGGAACATATATCTATCGTTTGACTAGCGGTAACAATACCGAAGTTGCAAAGATGACGATTACCCGTTAATCTAATCTTTTGAATTAATGCGATGCCCTCTGCGCACTAAGCTCAGAGGGCATTGTTTTATACAGTAATTGAGAATTTGTATAATGAGTGAGACAATCTTTCATAAGATTATTGCAA
>Ga0129333_10001392_pt1 | contig 21862 bp, 16 predicted proteins | sample CPB6_08_DNA_FD_94474 | JGI IMG/M metagenome (GOLD analysis project Ga0129333, IMG submission 94474) | Freshwater to marine salinity gradient microbial communities from Chesapeake Bay, USA - CPBay_Sum_0.6_0.8_DNA | ecosystem: Environmental > Aquatic > Marine > Coastal | place: USA: Chesapeake...
CGGCCTCACGACAACGTCCCGATCCTCGGCTGGCTGCTGCTCGGGGGCCGTTGCCGCGACTGTGGCGTGGCGATCTCGGCGGGCTATCCGGCGATCGAAGCTGGCTGCGGGGCGATCGCCGCGATCATCGCGACGGCGGAACTCTCGGGGGTCGGATCGCCGCTGCTCGCTGCAAGCCGTCCGGGCATCGACCGTCTGCTCTCGGGCGACTGGCGTATCGCGCTGGCCTGGGCGATCCACACGGTGATCCCGGTGGCGATGCTCGCTTGGAGCCTGACGGCTTCCACGGCGCACGCGACCGGCACCGAAGCCTTCCGACACCGTCCGGCGAGCGACGGCTGCCACGCAGCCGCCGTCGTGGCAGCCGCCATCATGGCCGCGGTGACCGCGGTACCCGCGATCGGTCCACAAGGATTCATGATCGACGGCCGTTCTCCCGATTCCCTGCCCGCCTGGCAGGCGACCTTCGTGTCTTCGTGCCTGGGCGCCGTGGCGGGCCGGCTCGCCGGAGTCGCGACCGGGCTGCCGGGGGATTGCTGCGGGCTCGCGACCTTCGGCGCGGCGGCCGGATGGCAGGCTGTAGTGGTGGTGACGGTCGTGACGGTGGGGATCAGGCTGCTGGTCGCCGCTGTGCGGCCAGGCGAACCCGCCAAAAGGCTCATGGCCGCGGCGGCCCCCGCAGCCGCGGCAACGGCCATCTTCGCGGCGTGGCTGCCGGTCGCCGGGGCGTGGGCGACATGCTGGCGAGTGCTGGCACCGGGATGATTTTTTCTCGCCGCCCGATCGGGCCGCATGAAATCGCGCCCAGCGGTGTGTATAGTTCTAGGGTTCCGCCGGGGCGCACCTGAACTCGACATGTCCTTTCCCTCTCCCATCCTGCCGGCGAATCGTTCGCCTCTGCCGCAGCCGACACCGGATGCCGTGGTGGCACCGTCGGCGTCGCGGTCCGTGGCCGAAGACGAGGGCCTGATGGCGGGCGTTCTCCGCAGGGCGCGGGAGTTCGCCACCGACATGCTGTCGCCCGAGCAGCGGGTGCCGTGGATCGTGATCGCGATGCTCTCCGCGCTGCTCTTTTACAGTTATTGGCCGAGCCTCGTGCAACTGCCGTCCTTCTGGGACAACCCGCAGTACCAGCACGGCTGGATCGTGCCGGTCTTTACGGCGGTGTTGATCTTCTGGTGGCGGAAGCCGGTGGGTCCGGTCACACCCACGGCGCGGGCCGCAGGCGTCGGCTTGCTGGTCGCGAGTTTCGCCCTGCGGCTCTTCTGCGCGAGCTACCGCGTCGTCACGATCGACATGTATACCTTCGTGCCGGCGCTGATGGGCGTGTTCCTGCTGGCCGGCGGTTGGAGCATGTTTCGTTGGTCGTGGGCGCCGCTCGCCAGCCTGATCTTCATGTACCCGCTGCCCGACGAGGCCACGCGATATCTCCTCGGACCGCTGCAGACGGTCGCGACGATCGTCAGTTCGTACATGCTCCAGACGATCGGCCTCGACGCCTACCGCGACGGGAATCGCATCATCCTCGGCGACGGCCAGGTGCTCGGCGTGGTGGATGCCTGCAGCGGCCTGAAGATGCTGACGATCTTTGTCTGGCTCGCGGTGATGCTGATGCTGGTCGGCGGACTCGAATGGTGGGAAAACCTGGCGATCGCGGCGAGTGCCATCCCGATCGCGTTGATCTGCAACGCCTTCCGAATCACGACCGTGGGCGTGATGTACAACTACAAGATGTCGATGGCCGAGCACTTTCACGACAGCACGCCCGCGGCGATGCTCATGATGCTCCTAGCGGTCGGCTTCCTCGTTCTCGAGATGAAGATCCTCTCCTACCTCGTGGTGACGGACAGCATGGCGCCGACCATGCTGGCAGCGGGTCAGCGACCATCCGTGGCGGGAACAAACCGACCCGCGCAGTCTGTCCAGCCGGTGGTGGCTGGCCCACGGCCGACGTCGCCGGATGCACTGAGACGGCAAGCCGGGGCGTTTCCCGCGATTCCCATGGGGAATTACCCGGAAAAGCGGCCAAGTTCGCCGCCGCCCGATGGCGGCGAAAAAATGGGGTAATCTTAAGATATCTTTAGAAGCCCTGTAGCGGGGCCTGCGTCGAGTCTGAATGAGCCTTCGTCCTGCGAACTGCGTATCTCACGTGAACAGTTGGAACACATGAGCGAGTCCGGAACACCCATGGACGGATCGTCTTCTGCGGCGACGGCGACGGCTGGGCCGAGCGCGGGAATGCTTGCGCCGATCCGCGACACGATTCTGTCGCCGCTCGGTCAGCCGTCATCGTCCTCGCCGTATGGCGGGGCTGCAGACCCGCTCGCGGGAGGCATCGATTACCGCAGGGCGTGGCATGCGTTTCGGCGCCGCTGGCTGCCCGCCACCGCGCTGGCGCTGACGCTTGCCACGCTCGCCGGGATTCTCACCTGGATCTTCCTGCCCCGCGGATACGAGGCCGTGGCGTGGCTTCGAGTCCGCGACAAATCGGGCATGTACGGTGTCGGTGGCGGCCGCGACAACGCTGAATACGAGGCCTACCGCAAGACGCAGGTGCAGCTGATCAAGAGCCCGTTCGTGCTCACGTCGGCCTTGCGCCGTCCGGGCATCTCGTCACTCTCGACGCTCAACGACGAGCCGGATCCGGTCGGCTACCTCACGCGTCACGTGCAGGTTTCGGCTCCGATGGAGTCGGAAGTGGTTCAGGTGCGCATGCGCGGAGAGAACGCCAAGGAGGTGACGCAACTCGTCAATGCCGTCACGCAGGCGTATCTCACCGACGTGGTCAACAAGGAAAAGTCGGAACGGCTCCAGCGTCGCGACACGCTCGAGCGGAAATACAAGGAAAACATGACGGAGGTGCGGGCCAACCTCGACACCTACAACAATCTCGCCAAGTCCCTCGGCACCGCCGACAGCGCGGAGGTGGCCACGCAGCGGAGCCTGCTGCTCGACCATCTCGGCACGCTTCGGGCCCAGCTCAACCAGACGCAGCGCGACCTGACCCTCATCGACGCCGAACTGGCGATCATGGACGCGAAGGACCGCGGTGAGATCTCCCTCGAACAGTCGGTGCCCGAGGAGACGATCGACGCGATGCTGCTTCGTGATCCCGAGTTTTCCGAACTCCGCGAGCGGCTCGCCGCCATCGAGGAATCGATGGCCTACCAGGGCGAGCGGAGCGCCCGGGGCGGCAACGATCCCGCCGTGAAACGACTCGAGGCGATGCGCGACGCCATGGTGAGGCGGCTCGAGGACCGCAAAGAAGACCTGCGGCCTCAGATCGTCGCCCAGTTGGCGATGGATTCCACCAGCCGGCGCACCGGCGCCGCTGCCGAGAGCCCCGTCGTGCTGCGGATGCGGCGAGAGATCCTCTCGCAGCAACTCGAGCAGACGACGAAGGACTTCGACCGCGTGGCCACCGAGGTGAAGGCTCTCGGGGCGGCCAACGCCGATCTCATGGCGCGGAAGCAGGAAATCGAGCAGTTGATGAAGGTGACAGACCAGATGGGCGTTCAGCTCAACGCGACCGAGATCGACGTCAACATGCCGAATCGAGTGGAGTTGATCGAGGAGGCAAGTGTGCCCGAGGGGAGCGACGATTTGTTTCGCTCCATGCTGACCGCCTTGGCGGCGCTCGGCGGGCTCGTGCTCGGCGGCGGGTCCGTCGTGCTCTTCGAATACCTCCGCGATCGTCTCAGCATCCCCGAGGAGGTCTCGCAACGAGTCGGCCTGCGGGTGATCGGCACTGTTCCGCGGATCTCGCGGTCGCGGCGAAAGCCGAACGACGGCCACGTGGCGGAGTGCGTCGATGGCATCCGGGCCGTGGTAAGTCAGACCGGCCGTGAAGCGCCGAAGGTGATTCTCGTCACCAGTGCCGTCGAGCACGAGGGCAAGACGACATTTGCGGCCCAACTCGCCGCGAGTCTGGCCCGTTCCGGCAAACGGACACTGCTGCTCGACGGCGACCTGCGGCATCCCAACGTGCACCTTGCCCTCGGGCTCGACCTCCGTGCGGGACTTCCTGAGTTGCTCCGCGGCGAGATCGTCGCCGACGAAGCGGTGCAACCCACCGCGATCGACGGGCTGTTTGCCGTCACTGGCGGTGCCTGCGACTACGCGGCAATCACCGCCCTCTCCCGGCCCGAGTCGGCGGCGATCATCAAGGGATTCCGGGAGTCGTTCGACCACGTGGTGATCGACGCGGGGCCGGTGCTCGCCTTCGCCGATGTGCTCCTGCTTGGCCAACTCAGTGACATCGCCATCGTGGCGACCATGCGTGACGTGAGCCGCGTGCCTCAGGTGAACAGTGCCGTCGATCGGCTTCGCTCGGTCGGCATCCGAGTGCTCGGCACCGTCGTCAACGGCGTGTCGGATTCTGCACCGCGACGGCTCTACGCGTCGCCAGCCCCGGCCTGATAAAGAGACGGCCTGGTCGACAGGTTGTTCGATGGCCTTGCCGGAATCGCCTGCTCAAACCCCGAAACCGGTCTTGGAGTCTGACTCGCCATGAAGTCATCGGTTTCGGGCTGGCTCACGCTCGCAGGCGCCGCAGTGCTCGTGCTCGGAGTCACGGTCGCCCAGGGTTTCCTCACCGAACGGTGGAAGGACAAGAGCGTCAGCAAGGACCTTCAGGCCGCGGCCGAGTTGCTGGAGGAGAAGTTCCCGAAGTCGTTCGGCGGCTGGGAACTCGAGCGGGAACTCGAGGCCGATTCGAAGGAACTCGAGCGAGCCGGGGCCGTGGGCCACATCTCGCGGCTCTACCGCAACACGCGATCGAAGGCCCGTGTCTCTGCCTTCGTGGTCTGCGCCCGTCCGCACGACGCGTCGGGGCACACGCCCGACCGCTGCTACCCGGGTGCCGGCTTCGAGATCGGCGAGGCCGAGCATCGCCAGAAGGTGCCGCTGGCCGACGGCCGGGAGGCGGAGACTTTCACGGGCACGTTCCGCAAGACAGGCCAGACGCTCCGCATCTTCTGGACCTACGGGATTCGCGACGAGGCTGAAATCGACAAGGCGAACGTCGCCGCCCGCCGCACGTGGATCGCGCCGCAGATTGCCCGCATCGCGTTGGTGCAGGAGCCCGCCGTCTACAAGCTCTACGCCATCGTCGACGAGACGAGATTGACGAGTTCTCAGGCGATGGTGGAGTGTGAAGATTTCATCGGGCAACTCCTGCCGGCACTCGACACCTTGATCGCCGGTACCGACGCGGAAGCGCCGGCTTCTGAGGCGAAGAGCCCGCAGGCCGAGAATCCTCCCAAGGCCCAAAGCCCCGAAGCCCAGCGCCCCGAAGCCCGGCGCGACCAGCCAACGAGACCAGCCGCCTCGCCCGAACCAACCGCGGCGGGCTGAGCCCGCCCTGCAGCGGGGCTTTCTGGGCGACCCTTGGGTGGCATCGCGACCTGGGCTATTCTCGCGGTTTCACCATCCGTCCAGCACAGGCCGGCCATCCACTCAGGAGTGCGATTGACGTGTCGACTTCCCCGAAGCGGGCCCTGATCACGGGCATCACCGGCCAGGATGGTTCGTACCTCGCGGAACTGCTCCTCGACAAGGGATATGAGGTCCACGGTCTGGTGCGGCGGTCGAGCACGTTCGGCACGCAGCGGATCGAGCACCTCTACCGCGACATCCACGAAATGGAGCGGCCGCTCGTGCTGCACCACGGCGACATGGCCGACGGCAATGGGCTCGCCCGCCTGATTCGTGAGATCAGGCCGACGGAGGTCTACAACCTCGCCGCTCAGAGCCACGTGCGTGTCAGTTTCGATCAGCCGACGTACACGGCCGACGTCACGGCGGTGGGCACCCTCCGACTCCTGGAGGCGATCCGCGACTGCCAGGATGCCGTCGGCAGCCAGATCCGCTTCTACCAGGCATCCAGCTCGGAGATGTACGGCAAGGTCGTGGAGATTCCGCAGTCGGAGACCACGCCCTTCTATCCCCGCAGCCCCTACGGTGTGGCGAAGCTCTACGCCCACTGGATCACGGTCAACTACCGCGAGAGCTACGGGCTCCACGGGTCCTGCGGCATCCTTTTCAACCACGAGAGCCCCCGCCGCGGCGAGACCTTCGTGACGCGAAAGATCACGCGGGCTGCCACGCGGATCAAACTCGGCCTTCAGAAGAAACTCTACCTCGGCAACCTCGACGCCAAGCGGGACTGGGGCTTCGCCGGCGATTACGTCGAGGCGATGTGGCTCATGCTCCAGCAGGACGAGCCCGACGACTACGTGATCTCCACCGACGAGACCCATTCCGTGAGCGAGTTCTGCGAGAAGGTGTTCGCCCGGCTCGGGATGGACTATCGCGACTTCGTCGAGATCGACCCTCGGTACTTCCGGCCCGCGGAGGTGGATCTCCTGCTCGGCACCTCGCAGAAGGCGCGGCGTCAACTCGGCTGGAAGCCCAGGGTGTCGTTCGACGGCCTGATCGACCTGATGGTCGATTCCGACCTCGATCTCGCCCGGAAGGAACAGGTGCTGATCGCGGCCGGGCACGACTCGGGGCTGCCCAACCGCTGAACGCCCGGCAGGACCACGCGCCATGATGAACCTCACGGGCCAGCGGATCGTCGTCACCGGCGGAGCCGGCTTCCTGGGCAAGGCCGTGACTCGCGTGCTCCGGGAGCGGGGCGTGCCGGCCGAGAGCATCGTGGTGCCGCGCCGCCGCGACTTCGACCTCACGGTCGAGGCCGACGTGGCCCGGCTCTACGAGACCGCCCGGCCCGACGTGGTAATCCACCTTGCGGCGGAGGTGGGGGGCATCGGGGCCAACATGAACCACCCCGGGCGGTTCTTCTACGCCAACATGGCGATGGGGCTGCATCTCGTGGAGCATGCCCGCCGCGTCGGCCTGAAGAAGTTCGTCCACACCGGAACCGTCTGCGCGTACCCGAAGCACTGCCCGGTGCCGTTCCGCGAGGATGATCTCTGGAACGGCTACCCGGAGGAGACCAACGCCCCATATGGCGTCGCCAAGAAGGCGATCTTCGTGATGCTCGACGGCTACCGTCGTGAATACGGCCTCGCCAGTGCCGTCGCCCTGCCGGTGAACCTGTACGGGCCCGCCGATAATTTCGATCCGGCGTCGAGCCACGTGATCCCGGCGTTGATCCGCAAGTGCGAGGAAGCCCGGCTGGCCGCTGCCCCGGAAGTTGTCTGCTGGGGAACGGGATCGGCCACACGCGAGTTTCTCTACGTGGACGATGCCGCGGAGGGAATCGTACGGGCGGCCGAGGTGATGGATGAACCGGTGCCGATCAACCTCGGCGGCGGCATCGAGATCGCGATCCGTGATCTCGTCACCAAGATCGCCGCCGCCTGTGACTATCGCGGCAGGGTCGTCTGGGACACCGCGAAACCCGACGGGCAGCCCAGACGAGGCCTCGACATCTCCCGCGCCACGTCGCTTCTCGGCTGGACGCCGAAGCAGGACTTCGACGCCGGCCTCAAGGCCACCGTCGAGTGGTGGCGATCCCACGGCCGCGGGTAGCCCCTCTCACGCTGCACCGACGTAAAAAAAGCTCCGAGCGCGAGCGAGGGGATGCAGGGCGGTGACGAAGGGGGCGAAGCGAGCGTTTCGACCAGGAGTGGCAGTGGCGGCCTCGCCCTCTACTCGCCAACGGGCTCGAGGGCGCCGTGGCCGAGGATGAACTTTCTCGTGCCGGCCGGGCCGTCGAAGATCACCGTGCCGATCGATCGGGGACCGCTGCCACTGATGCCGGCGATCACGCCCTCGCCGTATTCTGCGTGTCGCACCCGCTGGCCCTTCGCATACTCGCGCCGTGGCTTGCCTTCACCTGCCATCCGGAGCGCCAGGTCGGTCGCCCGCTCGATCGCCGCGTCGAAGCCCCGCCGCCGTCGGGGCGGCGGCGGAGGCGGGGAGTCGTCCTGTGAGTCTTCGAGATCGACCGTGAGGCCGTCGCGGCGGACCACCTCGAATCGAGATCGAGGGGCGTCCTGCACGAGGTCGTCGAAGTCGTCGGCCTGCCGCGCCGCGGCGTCGCCGAAGGGATCGAAGCAGGTGTCTCGCGGCGCCTCGGAACCCACCACCACCGTCTCGGTGCCCTGCATTTCGGTGAGGAACAGACTCGGCGCCGAGATCCGCCGCGTGCCCCGGTAGTCCCGCATCCGAGCGCAGCTGGCATGGACCTCCTCGCGGCCCCGCGTGATCCCCACGAATACCAGCCGTCGCTCCTCCTCGAGGTGCTCCGGACGGTCGAGGCTCCGCTCGTGCGGAAGGATGCCATCCTCCATGGCGACGAGATAGACCACCGGGAACTCCAGCCCCTTCGCGGCGTGCAGGGTCATCAAGGCCACGCGGTCGGCCGAGGCATCCCAGGCATCGGCATCGCCGACGAGGGCGGTCGTCTCGAGAAACGCGCCGAGGGGATCGACGGCCGTCGGATCATCCGCGGTGGTCGTGCAGGTGTCGTCGAACTGTCGGGCAGCCGTGACGAGCTCCTCCACATTGGAGAGGCGGTCCTGACCCTCCTCGTCGTCCTCCTGCTCCTCCGCGAGCAGCGTGCGATAGCCCGTCCGGTCAAGCACCGTCTCGAGGATCGAGGCGACGGCCGACTCCCGGCCTGTCGCGGCCGTCAGTTCGGCCACCAGCCTCGCGAACCCGGCGAAAGCCGTCGCCGCCCGTTTCGGCATCCCGGGGATCGCGGCGGCGTTCGCCACCGCATCGAGCCGCGTGGCCCCATGGTCCTCGGCCCAGGCCGCGAGTCGATCGAGCGACTGCCTGCCGATTCCGCGGGGCGGCACGTTGACGACGCGGAGCAGGGCCTCGTCGTCCCGTGGATTGCGGAGCAGTCGCAGCCACGCGACCACGTCGCGGATCTCGCGGCGTTTGAAGAACTCGAGCCCGCGAACGAGCTGATACGGGACGCCCCTGGTCCGGAGGGCCAGTTCGAAGGAGCGGGACAGCGCGTTGGCCCGAAAGAGGATGGCGAAGTCTCGCGGCGTCCGGCGGCCGGCGAGGACGGCGGAGAGAATCTCCCCGGAGATCCTCTCCGCCTCCTCGATGCCCGAGCCGTCGAGCACGATCCGCACCGGCGCTCCAGGCCCGGCCGCGGTGACGAGTCGCTTCTGCTTGCGTCTCGAGTTGTGGGCGATCAGCCGGTCGGCCGTGCCCAGGATGTTTGCCGTGCTCCGGTAGTTGTCCTCGAGTTTCACGACCGTCGCGGCGGGATAGTCCCGCTCGAACTCGAGGATGTTGCGAATGCTCGCCCCCCGCCACCCATAGATCGCCTGATCCGGGTCGCCGGTCACCGCGAGGTGTGGATGGTCGATCGACAGCCCGCGCAGGATCGCGTACTGCACGGCGTTGGTGTCCTGGTATTCATCCACGAGGATGAAGCGATGCCGGGCGTCAAGTTCGTGGCGGAGGTCGGAGTTCTCCGCGAGGATGGTGGCTACGTGCACGAGCAGATCGTCGAAGTCCACCGCGTTGGCCCGCACGAGCATCTGCTGGTAGACCGGCCAGACCCGCAGCGCCAGGTCGTCGGCGGGCTTTCCCCAGCGCGGCTCGAACGTGGTCGGCGTGAGGAGATCATTCTTCGCCCGGGAGATGACCCCCGCGATGCGGTCGACCGGGGTGTGGGTGGCGGCGAGACCGAGCGACTTCACGGCCCGCTTCAGGGTGGCCACCGCATCATCGGGGTCGAGGATGGAGTAGTCGCTCGTCAGACCGACGAGCCGTGCATGGCGGCGGATCAGCCGGGCCCCAAACCGGTGAAAGGTTCCCATTTCCACTGGCTGGGGCCCCACGAGGTCGGCCACCCGGCGCCGCATCTCGTCGGCCGCCTTGTTGGTGAACGTCAGCGCCACGATCCGCTCGGGTGGCACGCCCTCCGCGATCAGGTGGGCGATCCGGTGCGTCACGACTCGGGTCTTCCCGCTGCCAGGACCTGCTAGCACCAGCAGCGGGCCCTCGACGTGGCTTGCGGCACGTCGCTGGGAATCGTTCAGAGAGGCAAAAGATGACGCTGGCACGGGTCTTGAACGGCGAAAGCTGGCAGACCTGGGAAGCCGGCGTGGACAGCCCGGCTGGAGCGATGGTGACGGTTTTCGGCCGCATCGAGTATATTCCCCATCTGTTCGCCCGGGTGCACACCCGGTCGTCGTGCCACACTACCTCGATTCGCACGGGAGGGACCCCATGCCGCGAGTGCCGTACAAGAACCTGATGCAGTCCGATGAAATGGCCGAGAAGCTCGAGATGAGCACGGCCGAGATCGGCCTCTCCGTCCGCACCACAAACTGCCTCGAGGAGAAGGGCATCTTCACCGTCCACGACCTGCTGAACTGCACGCGTGCCGATCTCCTGTCAATTTCGAACTTTGGCGAGAAGACCCTCGAGGAGGTCTACAAGGCGCTCGAGAAGATCGGGTTCTTCCGCGTGCAGCCCTCCTCGGTCGAGTTGGCCGTCCGGCAGCCGGAGGCGGCGGCCCGCTGCTCCTGACCGGCTCCCGCCGAGGCGGCGAGGAGTTCGCTCGTGAGATTCCCGCGGTTTTTCGGCAAGAAGCGCGGCCATCGCCGGACTGGCTCCCAGGCCTGGGCGTCGCTCGGTGACGCTGCGTTTCACGCAGTCCTGCTCACCGCGGGGATCGTCTTCGCGGGCCTGCTCCTCTCCGGCGTGGCGGTGCCGGAGTGGCGGATCAACCAGCACTTCCTCGCGACCGACTGCACGGTGCTGGGCAAGGGTCTGGCCCGGCGAACCACCGCCGCCGACCGCGGCGGCTCGTCCACGTGGCAGCCGTGCCTCCGCGTCCGCTACGACGTGGCCGGCCGCACGATGGAATCGTGGAGCACGCCCTCCCGAAGCACCACCACGAGCGATCGCTCCCGGGCGGTGGCCGCGCTCTCGGCCTGGAAGTTGGGCGACGTCGTTCCGGGCTGGTACGACCCCTCGGCCCCCGCCACGGTCGTGCTGCAGCGGGGCTACAACTGGTGGATGTGGCTGCTGACACTGCTCCTGCCCGGCGCGCTGGTCTCGTTCGGCGGCATGGGCTTGGCCCGCGCGATCCGGCGGTGGGGACGGTCCGAGGAGCGATGCGCGGTTCCCTCGCGATTCTCCGACATCCTCGACCCGCTCGCCGCCGGTCCGCGTCAGGCGACCGACCGTCCGGGCGTGCCGGCCTGCGACGACCTCGTCAACTCACCCGGCACCGTGCTCGCCTATCGACTCCCACTCGAGAGCCCCGAGAACTGGACGCTCCTCGGCTTCGGACTGTTTGCGATGCTCTGGAACTCGGTGCTGGCGGTTCTCGGCGTCGGGGCTGTCATCGACCTGCTCAAGGGGAAGATCGACTGGCTGCTCCTCACGCTGCTCGTACCGTTCGCCGCCGTGGGCATCGCCGGCTTGGTGCTGTTCGTCAGACGCGTGCTGCTCACCACGGCCGTGGGGCCCACGCAGCTCGAGATCTCGGCCCAGCCGCTCCAGCCCGGAGGCACCTACGAGGTGCTTCTGGCCCAGGGCGGGTCGGGCACGCTCGAATCCTTGCGGCTGTGCCTGGCGCTCGATGAGCAGGCGACCTTCACACAGGGCACCGACACCCGCACCGACCGGATCACCGTCTGGGCTCGTGACATTCGGACGTGGCGCGACCTGCAGCTCACGCCCGGTGCGCGGTTCGAAGCCCGGGAGTCGTTCACGATCCCTGCCGATGCCATGCACTCATTCGCGTCGGAGCACAACGCGGTCCGCTGGAGCATCGCCGTCCACGGTCAGCCCGCCGGCTGGCCCGGCTTCGTCCGCACCTTTCCGCTCGTTGTTTTTCCGGCCGAGCCAGCCCCGGAACGGGGTGACCCGCGACGGGAGGCCTCGCCATGAGTACCGCCGCCGAAACCTTCCGGCCCTCGCCTCGCGTGACCGTGCTGTTCTCGCACAGCGACCGCAACTACGAGCCGCTCGACCCGCTCGAGGTCCGCTACGAGGTCGAGGGTCTCGATGATGAGCCGCCACGAGCGGTGGAGCATTCCGTGCTCTGGTTCACCGAAGGAAAGGGAGAAGAGGACCTCGGCGTGCACTTCTTCGAGCGGCTCGTCGCCCCGGAGCGGCTGCCGCCAACCGCGCCGATGGGGCAGTTTTCCTGCCGCCTACCCCGCAGCCCGCTCTCCTACGAGGGGGTCGTGGTGAAGATCCGCTGGTGCATCCGGGTGCGATTCTTCTTCGAGAGTGGCCGCGATTACGTCTCGGAGCACGAGTTCGCCGTCGGCCAGCTCCCGCCTGCCCAGACGCTGATCGCGACTCCGTGACCACCATGACCACCATGACCACCATGACCACCATGACCAGCGCATGACCACCATGCACACCACGATGACCACCACGGCCAGGACAGAGACGCTGCGGTTGGCACCCGGTCCGGTCTTGGCGAATCCCTTCGCAACCCGATACACGAAGCCGGGCGTCATTCCGCCCCTCGATGCAAACGGGCGACCGCTCGATGTGCGGTTGCTCGGTGATCGCGTGCACCGCGGCTGTTCGGTGATCGAGGGCGCCCATGGACGTGGCAAGACCACCCTGGTGCGGTCGCTGCTTGCGGCCGTCGCCGCCACCGGCCGTACAACGGCGTTCGTGCAGGTCCGATCGCGAACCTCCGCATGGCGGGCGATCTCGGCCGTGGCCGCCGCCCATCCGGGGCACGTGATCGCCGTGGACGGCTGGGAGCAACTCCCCTGGGGTGGCGGCCTCGTGATCACCGCACTGGCGCACTGGCGGCGGGCTGCCGTGATCGCCACGGCCCATGGACCGGTCGGTCTGCCCGTCCTCGCCCGCTGCGAATCGTCCCCAGCCCTCGTCGCGGCGGTCGTCGCGCGGCTCCCCGATCATGGCGGCAGGATCTCCCCCGCCGACATCGAGGAGACGTTTCGCCGCCGGCAAGGAAATGTCCGCGACGTGCTGTCGGATCTGTACGATCGCTTCGAGGAACGGCGATCCTGACGCCCTTCCGCCGCCGAACCCAGCGGCGGCGTGCAGCAACCCCGGGGTCCGGTTGTCGCGGTCGTGACGAAGGCCCCGGTCGTGCGGCGCCGCGAAGCGAAATTCACGATCCGTCCTCCCTTTTTTCTTCACGTCGCGCCGGCCGCGCAACCTACGCTTGGGTGTTGCCGTCGGTTCTGCAGGCGTTTTCCTGCAGCGACGGCCAGCGGAGGAACGTGCGATGACGATCCGTCGGATGTCGGTGGCTCTCGTGGCGGCAGTCGGTTGCCAGTTCGTGGGCGGCCTCGAGGCCAGGGCGCAATGCTGCTTCAACGACCTGTTCGCAGGCTGCGGCGCGTGCATGCGAAAGCCCCCTGTGTATGCGGTCGCCCCCGTGGCCGCGCCCATCGTGGCGCCGGTCGCCGCGCCGATCGCGGCCCCGCCGCCCCCGGTCATGGTTCCCGTCCAGCAGACCAGCTACGTGCCCGAAACCACCTACCGCACGCAGTATCAGAACGTGCCGGTCACCACCTACAAGCCTTCCTGCGAGGTCGATCCCTGCACCGGTTGCACCCGCGAGTGCATGCAGCCGGTCACGCAGTACGTCCAGCAGGCGGTGAACGTACCCGTGACGCAGTACCGCGCCGTCACCACGACCAAATACGTGCAGATGCAACCCGGCTACGGCGGTGGCTATCCTGCCGCGCAGCCCGCGATGGCCGTGCCTGCCATGGCCGCTCCGGCCCCCGCAGTGGCTGCTCCGGCCACCAGCCCCTTTGCCGCCCCTGCCCAGACGATGCCGCAGGGATGGGGTGCCGCTGGCGCCGACATTCCTCCGCAACTCGTCCCGGGCTCGCCGCCCCCGGGACTGCCGCCGGCATCGGTTCCGCAGACCTATCAGCAGCCGATCTCGCCTCAGGGCGGATATGCGGTGCCAGTGCAGCCGCAGGCGGCGATCCAGCCGCAGCCAACGCAGCCCCCGGTTCTCGCGCCAACGCCATCGATGAAGCCCATTCCCGAACTGCCGAAGGCGGTCCCTGCTCCGGCGGCACCGGCGGCTGCAGCCACCTCAGCGCCGGCCGTCGCGCCATACGCCACTCCTGCCCCCGCCGGCACCACCACCTGGCCGCAGTCCCCAACGGGAACGAATGGGTTCGCCATTCCCGGAGCGGTCGCTCCGGCCGCCGTCCCGACGCCCTCGGCGGCACCGTTGGGCATGCCTGTCCTTCCCGGCCAGGGACCGAAGGCCTCGACAAACGCCTTCCCGAGACTGCTCGAGCCGACGAGCCACACCACGTCGTGGCAGCCGGCCATGTTCGACCCGGTCGCCACCGGCCGCCGCCCCGGCTATCCGACGGCCGCCCTGCCGGCTCGACTCCAGCAGTGATCGCGAGCGATGGCGACGGCGCTTGCCGCCAGCCGCCTTTCCGCTGACACTTCCGGTGGCCAGGACGAGACCCCTGCCCGGCCCCCGGAGCGGAGCGGCACCGTGACCAACACCGAGATCGCCGCCGTCTTCGACCGCATCGCCGACCTGCTCGAATACCAGGGCGGCAACGTCTTTCGCGTTCGCGCCTACCGGAACGCGGCCCACACGATCAGCGGGCTCGTCGAGCCGCTGGCGACTGTCCGCGACGACGACAGCCGTGCGCTGACCGACCTCGAGGGCATCGGCGATGACCTCGCCGAGAAGATCGAGGTGCTTCTCGACACCGGACGCCTGCCCCTGCTCGAGGAACTCAAGGCTCAGGTACCCGCGGCCGCCTTCGAGCTGATGCGGGTTCCGGGCCTGGGCCCGAAGAAGGTGAAGCAACTCGTCGACACGCTGGGGATCGACTCGCTCGAGGCCCTCGAGCTGGCCTGTCGGGAGAAGCGGGTCGAGGGGGTAAAAGGCTTCGGCGCCAAGACGCAAGCGGCGATCCTCGACAACATCGCCTTCGCCAAGGACCCTGCGCACGCCCGGATGCTCTGGAACGACGCTGATGCCATCATCCAGGACGTTCTCGTCTGGATGCGAAAGTGCCCGCAGACGCGGCAGGTCGAGGGGGCCGGGAGTTGGCGGCGGGGCCGCGAGACGGTGGGCGACCTCGACGTGGTGGTCGACAGTCACGACGCCGCCTCCGTGATGGACCACCTCGAGCGGTGGCCGGGCCTTGCCGCGGTGCTGCAGCGCGGCGACACGAAGACGAGCATCCGCGGCCCGCAGGACATGCAGATCGACCTCCGCGTGGTGGCAGAGGAGTCGTTCGGGGCGGCCCTGCAGTACTTCACGGGCTCGAAGGAGCACAATGTGAAGCTCCGCTCCAGAGCCAGGGACCGCGGCCTCACGATCAACGAATACGGCGTGCATCGGCTCTCCGCGGCTGCTCCTCCCATCCGTGGGGATGCAGTCGCGGGCCGCTTGGAGGCCGACGTCTACGAGGCGGTTGGGCTTCCTTGGATTCCGCCCGAACTCCGCGAAGGTGGCGACGAGATCGAGCGGGCCGAACATGGCCGTTTGCCGACGCTCGTCGAACTGGCCGACATCCGCGGCGACCTCCACATGCATACGACCGCGACCGACGGCGAAGACACGCTCGCCGACATGGTGCGGGCGGCGATCGACCGAGGACTCGAGTACGTGGCGATCACCGACCACGGCCAGCGGGTGACGATGGCGCGCGGCCTCGATCGCACGCGACTGCTGAAGCAGTGGGACGAGATCGACCGGCTCAATGAGTCGCTCGCGAGCGACGGCGAGCCACCGATTACGGTGCTCAAGGGAATCGAGGTCGACATGCTCGAGAAGGGCGGCCTCGACCTGCCCGACGACGTCCTCGCTCGGGCCGACTGGGTGGTGGCCAGCCTGCACTACGGCCAGCAGCAACCACGCGATCGGATCACGGCGCGGATCGTCGAGGCGATCGAGAATCCATTCGTCCGGGTGATCGGCCATCCCACGGGCCGGCTGCTCAATCGGCGCCCCGCCTACGACGTCGACATCGCAGCCGTGATCGACGTGGCTGCCCGGACCGGCACGTTTCTGGAGATCAACGCAAACCCCTGGCGGCTCGACCTCGATGACCGCCACGCGGCCGCGGCCCGGACGGCCGGCGTTCCGCTCGTCATCTCGACCGACGCCCACTCGACCCGCGGCCTCGACGTGATGCGGTGCGGCGTGCTCCAGGCGCGTCGTGCCGGCCTCGAGAAGGGCGATGTCGCCAACACCCGGTCGCTGGCCGACCTCCGCCGGCTGATGGCGAAGAAGGGCTGATACGGATCACACGTGACCCTCGCGTGTCGTGTTCGTGGCGAGTGAAAGCCGACCGGCCGTGAGGCCGCGGGCGAACAACGCTGGACCCGGCGTCTGTTGGTGGTTCACCCCACGCCTCACGGCGTGGGGCTTGGACAAACGGACTCGCAAGGATCACACGTAACCCGTATGCGAACCGCTCACCGGCCGAGTGGCTTCACGCAGCGGAAGCCGCAGTGATTGGTGGCACTCGATACCTCACCCTTGCCACGGGTGCCGACGATGTAGCGCGAGCAGTACTGGTCGCTACACAGAAACGATCCACCCCGCTGGATCCGTTTCGGCTGTCCAGGCTCCGCGGGATCGTGGCTGTCTGACGGCCCATGCGGGTTCACGGCGACGCCAGTCGCGGCATCTCGCGCGTAGGTGTCGGTGCGATACCAGTCGCTGCACCACTCCCAGACGTTTCCCGACATGTCGTGGAGACCATAGGCGTTTGCCGGGTAGCGGCCGACCGGCGCGATGCCCGCGAAGCCATCCTCCGCGGTGTTTTCCCCGGGAAACCTTCCCTGCCAGGTGTTCGCCATCCAGCGGCCGCCGGGCTTGAAGTCGTCGCCCCACGGATAGGTCGCACCGGCGAGCCCCCCTCGCGACGCGACCTCCCATTCCGCCTCCGTGGGCAGGCGCTTCCCGGCCCACGCCGCGTAGGCTTCGGCGTCTTCGAAAGCGACGTGGACCACCGGTTCGGCTCCCTTTCCCGTGAGGTCACTGTCGGGGCCGGCCGGATGGCTCCAGCAGGCACCCGGCACATAGGCCCACCAGCGGAGGTGCGCCATCCCGCTGGCATCCCTCAGCGGCACCTGCTCGGCCGGCGGCGTAAACACGATCGATCCCGCGACAAGGTTTTCAGGGGCTGCTCCCGGAAAGTCCTCGGCCCGGGGCGGCCGTTCGGCCACGGTGACGTAGCCCGTCGCCTTCACGAACGCGGCGAACTGGTCGTTGGTGACCTCATGGGCGTCCATCCAGAAGCCGCCGACTCGCACGCGATGGATCGGCCGGGCGTCGTTCATCGGATCCGTGCCGCCGAACGGCAGGCCTCGGGGATCAGCGCAGCCCATCGAATACTCGCCGCCCGGCACCCAGACCATCCCCGGCGGCGGGTCGCCCGACGCCCCCCTTCCCGTGACGGTGGCCTGGAACGGCCCCTGCGAGATCGTCGCCTCGCGCCGAGGCCGGCCGGCCAGCCAGACCCCCACGGCCAGGAACACCGGCAGCAGCCAGAGCCACGCTCCCCGACTCGTCGTGGGACGCGCCCGTTCCCGTTGCGCGGTGGTCATGCCGTCTTCCCTTCCAGGGTTCGCCTCAGTTGCCTGGCGATCGCCTCGCGACGCGATGCGGTCCACCAGCGAATGCAGTCCCGCCTGGCCCGTTTCGCAGAAGCCGACTCCTGCCGTCGAGCAGCGACAAGCGTCTGCCGGACGCGAGCAAACTCCTCTCGCCGCAGCCACAGTCTCAATCGCTCGGCGGCGGCCGCATGGTCGGTGAACTCGCCCAACCGCGTCTGCAGGCGGCGGAGGGTGCGGTCGCAGGCGGCGGAGGCGGACGGCGGCATCCCGGCGGCAAACGCCTCCAGCACGTATCGGAGCTTCTTGGTCTCGATCCGGAGCCTGTGGATGTCACGGTCGTCGCGCAGACGATGGTCGAGGCGGGCAAGGAACCGGCTCACGAACCGCCGCGACCGGCGGTCGGCAAAGGCGGCGATCGTTTCGGTCGTCTTCGCGGAGGCGACAGCCGCGACGACCGCCGCCGACTGGGCCTCCCACTCGGGCGTCCGCAGGTCGGCGATCCCGGCTCCGAGCCCGCGCCGCGTCTCCGGCCGTTTCTTCTCGAGCAGTCGCGTCAGTCGCCGCCGTGCCGTCGCGCCGGCCCCGGATGCCTGCGCCGAGGATGACTCCCGGCAGCGGGCGGCGAACACGTCGAGATCTCGCGCCTCCCCTGCCGCGTGGCGCATTCGCCGCAGCGAATTCTTGAACCAGCGTCGCTGCCGTCGGGGGATCAGCGACCGAAAGGCGGTGATGGTGGCGCTGGCGCGTCGCGCGGAGACCCGAAGCCGGTGGACGGCTTCGGCCCGTGGGTTCTTCGCAGACACGGCGGTCACCGCACGGCCCACGGCCACGAGCCGAAGCAGCAGCAACCCGCTGGCGGCATCTGCAACCGAAACTGTGCGCGTCGCCCGGACGGTTCGCGACGCCATCGGAGGGTTCGACACGGGGTTGCGCGGATGGACCGAAGCTCGGCCCGTTTCGTCACTCTACGAGCCGCACGACCTCGGTTCCAGCACTCGCCCAATCGGGCGGCTCAACGGGCCCCGACGGTCCGCGACCCCGGCTGGCCGGCGGCGGCATCAGCTGGCGGACGCTTCGACACGATCACGTCGGACACGAAGATCGTGCCTGAGCCCATCGCACCTTCTCCGGTCCAGAGTCGTCCCTTGACCTCGATCGCATCGCCTGCGGCGACGAGGTCGAGGCGGGCCGCGTCGATCGTCGCGACGGCATGGTCGTCCAGTTCCAGCGTGATCCGCCGCAGCTTGCCGGCGTCAACGCGAAGCACGACGGCGTTCTTGCGGATGGAGACGACGGTTCCAACGATCGTGTCCACGTGGTGTGCACGGACGGCATCGGGAACGAAGCCCGCCGGAGGCGTCACGATCTCGAACGCCGAGACGGGATTCACGCCACGCCCCTTCGCATCAACCTCGGCCCGGAGCCTGACCAGCATTCCCGGCGCGAGAACCGACGACGGCGCCTGCCCCACGACCTGAAACCTCGTCACGCCCGCCGGGTGAAACTGGGCCACGAGCGGCTCCGCATGCTCGCCGCCCGCGGACGACGGCTCATCGAAGGCGACCATGCCACCCTCGGTCTGACCCGTCACCGCTCGAACGATCCCCTTGAACTCGGCCTCAGGCAGACGATCGATCACAAGCTTATTCTCGGCGACGGGTACGGTGATCGCCTTGTTGGAGCCGCGGCAGGCGCCCAGGTTCCAGAGTCGCTCGTAGGCCTGCTGGAGCTTTGCCGACTTGTAGAAAGTGCCCCAGTGGATCGTGCCGTCGGCCGCGAGCGGAGGCGGCGCATCATGAGCGTCCGCATACGGGTTGTACGGTGCCACCTGACCGGATGCGACCGTCGCCCACACGGCGATGACGAGCAAGAGCGGTGAGTATGCGCGTGTCATGCGTGCACCCTGGCGGGCGGTGACCACCACCCTGCCTCCGACACTACTTCGACACGGCCGCGGCTGCAAAAAGCCTCCCGGCCCGGTCGTGACGGCGACACCGGATATGACGACGGGCGGGGCCAGGCTTTCGCCGTAGGCCCCGCCCGCATGGTCTCGTTGATCGAAGGGACGCCGCGGCTACTCGGCGCCGCCCGCATCCAGCGTGGCCACACCACCGTCGGTCGGCTCGGCGGCACCCTCGGCCCCGCCGTCGCCCGAGGCGGCAGCCTCGAGGAGCGGGAACTGACGGGCGAGCACGTTCTCCCGGTCCATCCGCAGCGACTCCAGCGCCTCGGGCCGCACACGGACCTCGGCCGACTGGAACGTGTTGAAACCGGTACCTGCCGGGATGAGGTGTCCGAGAATCACATTCTCCTTGAGGCCGACGAGGTTGTCGACCTTCCCCGCGAGGGCCGCCTCGGTCAGGACCTTCGTGGTCTCCTGGAAACTCGCCGCCGAGATGAAGCTCGAACTCTGGACGCTTGCCTTGGTGATCCCGAGCAACTGGGTGCTGGCCGTCGCCGGCTTCGGCTTCGCTCCCTTCGCAGGAGCCCCGCCAAGCGTCTCGATCTGGGCATTGGCCTGAGCGAGCACGTCCTTCGGAACGATCGCCCCGACCTCGAACTCGCTGTCGCCCTTGTCGGTGATCCGCAGGCATTCGGAGACGCGATCGTTGGCGCCGCGGAACTCGAACTTGTCCATCACGCTGCCCGGCAGCAGAGTCGTATCGCCGACGGTCTCGATCTTCACCTTCCGCAGCATCTGCGACACGATGATCTCGATGTGCTTGTCGTCGATGTCCACCCGCTGGCTGCGGTAGACGTTCTGGATCTCGCGGGTGAGGTACTGCTGCACCGCCTCCTCGCCCGAAATCCGCAGGATGTCGTGCGGCACCAGCGGCCCGTCGACGAGCGCCTCGCCCGCCTTCACGATGTCGCCGGCGTGCACCCGAAGATGCTTGCCGTGCGTCACCAGGTGCTCCTTCTCGATGCCGCTCTCGTTCTTGACGACGATTGTCCGCTTGCCGCGCCGCTTCTCGCCGAGGAGTTCGACCTTGCCGTCGATCTCGGCCATGATCGCGGGATCCTTGGGCTTGCGGGCCTCGAAGATCTCCGTGACGCGCGGCAGACCGCCGGTGATGTCCTGCGTGCCCGACGCCTCGCGGGGTGTCTTGGCGAGGATGTGGCCGGCGGCCACCGTCTCGCCCGGAGAAACCTCGATGTAGGCCTTTTCCGGCAGGTAGTAGAAGTCGAGGATCTTGCCCGACTCGTCCTCGAGCACCACCTGCGGATGGTACACGCCCTTGTGTTCCATGATCATCCGCCGCAAGTGACCGCTGGGGTCCTTCTCGATACGGAGCGTCTCGTTTTCGATCACGTCTTCGTAGCGGACCTTGCCGGCCACTTCCGAAAGGATGGGGATCGAGTGCGGGTCCCACTGCACGAGCACCGTGCCCGGCTTGACCTCGTCGTCGTCCTTCACCTTCAGGATCGCGCCTGCGGGGATCTCGAACTTCTCGAGTTCGCGGCCCTTGGCATCGATGATCGCGATCTCGCCGTTGCGGGCAAGCACGACAGCCTCGCCCTGCTCGTTGGTCACAGTGCGGAGCCTGGTGAACTTCACCGTACCGGCCCGCTTCGCCTTGCTCTCGCTCTCCTCGATGGCACGCTGCCCCACGCCGCCGATGTGGAAGGTTCGCATCGTCAACTGGGTGCCCGGCTCGCCGATGCTCTGGGCTGCGATGATGCCCACCGCCATGCCTTCCTCGACGAGCGAGCCCGTGGAGAGGTCCATGCCGTAGCAGAGCCGGCAGACGCCCAGCGGGGCCTCGCACGTGAGCGGGCTGCGAACCTGGATCTTCTCGAGGCCCAGTTCCTCGACCTGACGCGCCATCTTCGGCGTGATCAGGTCGTCTTCACGGACGATCACCTCGTCGGTGATCGGATTGCGGATGTCAGACCGGCTGACACGGCCGCGAATGCCGTCGGCGAGGCTCACTTCGACCTTCTCACCGCGGTAGATCACGCCCTTGGTGATCCCCTGCGTGGTGCCGCAGTCGTGCATCGTCACGACCACGTTCTGGGCCACGTCGGCGAGTTTGCGCGTGAGGTATCCCGAGTCGGCCGTCTTGAGGGCGGTGTCGGCGAGACCCTTGCGGGCACCGTGCGTCGAGCTGAAGTACTCGAGAACCGTCAGCCCTTCGCGGAAGTTCGCCTTGATCGGCGTCTCGATGATCTTGCCCGACGGCTTCGCCATCAGGCCACGCATGCCGGCGAGCTGACGGATCTGCTCCACACCACCTCGGGCACCGGAATGGGCCATCAAGTGGATCGGATTGACGTAGCCGGGACGGCGAGTCGGCTTGGCATCCGTGTCCTGCTCGAGTTCCGACATCATCTCCTTGGTGATCTGCTC
>Ga0129333_10001393_pt1 | contig 21846 bp, 20 predicted proteins | sample CPB6_08_DNA_FD_94474 | JGI IMG/M metagenome (GOLD analysis project Ga0129333, IMG submission 94474) | Freshwater to marine salinity gradient microbial communities from Chesapeake Bay, USA - CPBay_Sum_0.6_0.8_DNA | ecosystem: Environmental > Aquatic > Marine > Coastal | place: USA: Chesapeake...
ACTTCCTCATCTGGCAGGCCGCGGAGGTCAGTTACTTCATCGCCATCTGGTGGTACCTAGCGGGCTACGGCATTGAGGACGCGAAGGGCATGACGCCGCAGTGGTACGCGTTCTTTACGTTCGTCCATGTCGTTGCCACCGTCTGGTACGCCGGACTCATCGTGCGCGATGCCCTGCACCCGGACTGCGATGTCGTCCGGACCGACGGCGTGCCGGCCGATGAGGACGACCCCGGCGGCGGCTGCCTCGATCACGCTCCCGATGCGCTGCCGTGGTTGAGGGAACCCGCGGGGGCCGACGAATCCGACTACGCGTCGAGGTCGACGACGACGGGAGCGTGATCGCTGGGCCCCTTGCCCTTGCGTGCGTCGCGGTCGACGTAGGCGTCGCGCACTCGACCGGCAAACGCCGGGTTGGCGTAGATCAGGTCGATGCGCATGCCCATTCCCTTGTGGAAGGCACCGTCGCGGTAGTCCCAGAAGGTGTAGGGCTCGCCCTTGAGTGCGCGGGGCATGACGTCCTGGAGACCGGCGGCTCGCAGGTCAGCGAGGGCCGCGCGCTCCGGGGCCGTCACATGCGTGGAGTTGACGAAGAGCGAGATATCCCATACATCGGTGTCCTCGGGCGCGACGTTGTAGTCACCGATGACCGCGTAGGGGCGATCGGGTGCTGCGGATGTCTCGGCGACAACGGTGTCTCGGAGCACGGACAGCCATTCGAGCTTGTAGGAGTAGTGCGGGTGATCGGGCTCGCGACCGTTGGGCACGTAGACGCTCCACACGCGCACGCCCCCGCAGGTCGCACCGACAGCGCGGGGCTCAGTCGAGCCGTCGTACGTCGGCTGGCCCGGCAGATCACGCACGATGTCATCAAGACCGACGCGAGAAAGCAGGGCCACGCCGTTCCATCGTCCGGCGCCGTGTGCGACGACCTCGTAGCCGAGGGCTTGGATCGGCATCTCCGGGAAGTCACCTGTGGCGCACTTGAGTTCCTGCAGGGCCAGCACATCGGGCTGAGCCGTCTCGAGCCAGTCCACCAGCCGGTCCAGGCGGGACTTGACCGAGTTGACGTTCCACGTCGCGATGCGCACGTCCCGAGGCTAGCGGCGCGTGTGACCCTGGCCCAGTCACCCTGATCGGCGGGGTGGGGAGGGCGCGCGCGATACAGCAAATCCAGACGTGGGGAGGTCGACCAGTCTCGACGTCGCGTGTTGCGGGATCGGCAGTCGCACGCCGGATCCGACATCAGGGGCCCGGACACCGGTCGGGCCCAGCCCCCAGACCCGTGCCGCGGACCATTCATCCAGGGCCGTCCGCCGGGCGCCAGGCGGCCCAGAGAGCCGGAAACTCCCCAGGTTCATCCTTCACCTCGTGACCCCCCCTATCAGAGCGGCACACGCGTCCACAGGCGCCCTCTCGGGCATGTATATGTCGGTTTGAGCGTTAGGATGGGAAGTCAGTCGTTCCCCCCAATCCTCGGGTCGGTGTCCTACCGGTCCGAGCCCCACGAGGAGGCCTCCCGCCCGTGTCCTATGACGCCAGTGCGATCACCGTTCTCGAGGGCCTCGACGCTGTCCGCAAGCGCCCCGGTATGTACATCGGCTCGACGGGCGAGCGCGGACTGCACCACCTGGTCTACGAGGTCGTCGACAACTCCGTCGACGAGGCGATGGCCGGCTTCGCCACTCACATCACCGTGATCCTTCGCGAGGACGGCGGCGTGCAGGTCCAGGACAACGGCCGCGGTATCCCGGTCGACGAGCATCCGGTCGAGAAGAAGCCCGCACTCGAGGTGGTCCTCACCGTGCTGCATGCGGGCGGCAAGTTCGGCGGCGGTGGCTACTCAGTGTCCGGCGGACTTCATGGGGTTGGCGTCTCCGTCGTCAACGCGCTGTCGACACGTCTGGATGTCGAGGTCAAGCGCGACGGCTTCATTTGGACCCAGTCCTATGACCACGGCGTACCCACGGCCCCGCTCGCCAAGGGCGCCGCGACCGACGAGCACGGCACGACCATCACCTTCTGGGCGGACCCCGACATCTTCGAGACCACCTGGTACGACACCGCCACGCTGGCCCGGCGCTTCCAGGAGATGGCGTTCCTCAATCGCGCCCTCACCATCACGCTCATCGACGAGCGCCGCAGGCCAGGCCTGGTCGAGGAGTTCGGCGGCGAGGAGTCCGAGGGCGTCGCGGAAGTCACCTACTACTACGAGGGCGGCATCGCCGACTTCGTGCGCCACCTCAACTCCAGCAAGGGCGTCGGCAATCCCACGGTGATCGAGCTCGCCTCGGAGGATGACAAGAAGGGGCTGCAGGCCGAGATCGCCATGCAGTGGAACGGCGGATTCACCGAGTCGGTCCACACCTTCGCCAACACGATCAACACGACCGAGGGGGGCACGCACGAGGAGGGCTTCCGCTCAGCGCTCACCTCCCTGGTCAACAAGTTCGCGCGCGAGTGGGGCATCCTCAAGGACAAGGACCCCAACCTCGCCGGCGAGGACGTGCGCGAGGGCCTCACCGCCATCGTGAGCGTCAAGCTCAAGGAGCCGCAGTTCGAGGGTCAGACCAAGGGAAAGCTCGGCAACACGGAGATGAAGACCTTCGTGCAGAAGGTCGTCAACGATCAGCTGGGCGCGTGGCTCGAGCAGAACCCCGCCGAGGGCAAGGAGATCGCGCGCAAGTCGGTCAACGCCGCCAGTGCTCGCATCGCGGCCCGCAAGGCACGCGACCTCGCTCGCAACCGCAAGGGTCTCCTCGGCGGCGCAGGCATGCCTGGCAAGCTCATCGACTGCTCGAGCCGCGAGCCCGAGGAGTGCGAGGTCTTCATCGTCGAGGGCGACTCTGCCGGCGGCTCCGCGCGTCAGGGGCGCGATCCGCGCACGCAGGCGATCCTGCCGATCCGTGGCAAGATCCTCAACGTCGAGAAGGCCCGCATCGACAAGGTGCTGCAAAACAACGAGGTCCAGGCGCTCGTCTCGGCTCTCGGCACAGGGGTGCACGAGGATTTCGACATCAATCGACTGCGCTATCACAAGCTCGTGCTCATGGCCGACGCCGACGTTGATGGCCAGCACATTCGCACGCTGCTGCTCACGCTCATCTTCCGATTCATGCCGCAGCTCATCACCGAGGGCCATGTCTTCCTCGCCCAGCCGCCGTTGTTCAAGCTCAAGTGGCAGCGCGAGCCCGCCGAATACGCCTACTCCGATCGCGAGCGCGACGCCCTTATGGAGGCAGGTATGGCTGCGGGCAAGAAGCTCCCCAAGGAGGAGGGCATCCAGCGCTATAAGGGCCTCGGCGAGATGAACGCCGATGAACTCTGGGAGACCACGATGGATCCGGAGCGTCGCGTGCTGCTCCAGGTCACGCTCGACGACGCTGCGCAAGCTGACGAGACCTTCAGCGTGCTCATGGGCGAGGACGTCGAGTCTCGCCGCAACTTCATCCAGCGCAACGCACGCGACGTGCGATTCCTCGACATCTAGTCCACCCGCTCACACAGCCGACAGGAGCCTGACGTGCCCGACGACATCGACGTGATCCCCGCAGGAGGTCGCATCGAGCCGGTCGATCTCCAGAAGGAGATGGAGCGGTCCTACCTCGACTACTCGATGAGCGTCATCGTGTCGCGAGCGCTTCCCGATGTGCGCGATGGCCTCAAGCCCGTGCACCGCCGCGTGCTCTACGCGATGTACGACGGTGGCTACCGCCCGGATCGCAACTTCTCCAAGTCGGCCCGCGTCGTCGGCGACGTCATGGGCAACTACCACCCGCACGGCGATACGGCGATCTATGACGCGCTCGTCCGCCTCGCCCAGCCCTGGTCGCTGCGCTACCCGCTTGTGCAGGGCCAGGGCAACTTCGGCTCCCAGGGCAATGATCCGCCGGCTGCTCAGCGCTACACCGAGTGCCGTATGGCACCGCTGGCCATGCAGATGGTCCGCGATATCGACGAGGAGACCGTCGACTTCGCCCCCAACTACGACGGTCGCACCCTTGAGCCTGTCGTGCTCCCCAGCCGCTTCCCCAACCTGCTTGTCAACGGCAGCGCGGGCATCGCGGTCGGCATGGCCACCAACATTCCTCCGCATAACCTGCGGGAGGTCGCGTCTGGCGTGCAGTGGATGCTCGAGCATCCTGAGGTGAGCCGTGAGGAGGCCCTCGAGGCGCTTATCGAGCGCATCAGCGGTCCCGACTTCCCGACCGGCGGTCTCATCGTCGGGCGCCGGGGAGTCGAAGACGCCCTGCGCACTGGTCGCGGTGCGATCACCATGCGCGCTGTCGTCGAGGTGGACGAGGACGCCAAGGGCCGGCAGTTGCTCATCATCACCCAACTGCCGTACCAGGTAAATCCTGACAATCTCCTGCTGCGCATCGCCGAGCTCGTCAGTGATGGCAAGGTCGGCGGCATCGCCGATGTGCGCGACGACTCCTCTTCCCGCACCGGCATGCGCCTGGTCATCGAACTCAAGCGTGACGCCGTTGCTCAGGTCGTTCTCAACAACCTGTACAAGCACACACAGCTTCAGGAGACCTTCGGAGCCAACATGCTCGCCCTGGTTGACGGTGTGCCCCGCACGCTGTCAATCGAGCAGTTCATCCGGTCCTGGATCACGCATCAGATCGAGGTCATCCAGCGCCGCACGCGCTATCGCCTGCGCAAGGCCGAGGAGCGCGCTCATATCCTGCGCGGCTACCTCAAGGCCCTCGACGCACTCGATGAGGTCATCGCGCTCATCCGCGCCTCGGCGACTGTCGATGATGCGCGCACGGGTCTCATGGGCCTCCTCGAGATCGATGAGCTCCAGGCCACCGCCATCCTCGACATGCAATTGCGCCGCCTCGCGGCGCTGGAGCGTCAGAAGATCATCGACGAGTACGACGAGTTGATGGCTCGCATCGCCGACTACAACGACATTCTCGCCTCGGAGCCGCGGCAGCGCACCATTGTGAGCGAAGAACTAGCCGAAGTGGTGAATGACTACGGCGATGATCGACGCACGCAGTTCATCCCGTGGGATGGCGACGTCAGCCACGAGGATCTCATTGCCGAGGATGATGTCGTCGTCACCATCACGTCGGGGGGCTACGCCAAGCGCACCAAGACTGATCTCTATCGCCAGCAGCGACGTGGCGGACGCGGGGTCAAGGGTGCGGCGCTGCGCCAGGACGATGTTGTCGAGCACTTCTTCGTCACGACGACGCACCACTGGATCCTCTTCTTCACGACCAAGGGCCGTGTCTACCGTGCCAAGGCCTATCAACTGCCCGAAGCCGGCCGCGACGCGAAGGGCCAGCACGTGGCCAACCTGCTCGCCTTCCAGCCCGATGAAGAGATCGCGCAGGTGCTCACCCTGCGGGACTACGAGGCGGCGCCGTACCTCGTTCTCGCCACGCGCGGTGGCATGGTCAAGAAGACGCGACTGGCGGAATACGACTCCAACCGATCCGGGGGTGTGATCGCGATCAACCTCCGCGAGGACGACGAGGTGATCTCGGCTCAGTTGGTGAGCAATGAGGACGACCTGCTCCTTGTCTCGCGCAAGGGCATGTCCGCACGATTCCACGCTGATGACGCCACATTGCGACCTATGGGTCGGGCAACCGGTGGTGTCATCGGCATGCGCTTCCGTGGTGACGACGCCCTCCTATCGATGGACGTGGTCCGGGAGGGCACCTTCGTCGTCACCGTCACCGATGGCGGGTACGCCAAGCGCACACCCGTGGAGGATTGGGCACCCAAGGGTCGCGGCATTCTCGGTGTGCGAGCCATGCGCCTGGTTGAGCAGCGCGGCGCCCTTGTCGGTGCAGTCGTGTGCACCGTCGACGATCAGATCTTCGCTGTGGCCAACGACGGCATCGTCATCCGCACGCGGGTCGATGAGATCCGATCGTCGGGTCGCGACACCATGGGCGTGCGCCTCATGAATCTCGGCGAGGATCGCAGCCTCGTCGCGGTTGCCCGAGCTGGCGAGAGCGACGACGAGGCGGAGGGTGACTCCGATATCGCGGACGAGTCGGCAACGGGTGACGAAACGGTCTCAACTGACGCCACGACTGGTCAGCAACCCTCGGATGGGCTCCCGCAGGTTTAGTCTGTTGGCTGCACTCAGTGGAAGGGAGGGTCCATGTCGAGCACCGTGACACCGGGCCAGCCCACGCCCATCGGCCGGTCCCTCGCCGATGCGCCGGTCCGTCCGACCGACGCGACTCCGGCGCACGGCATCCCTGCTGTTCCTCCGGCGCCCGCGCCCCTGATGGCCGAACCCCCAAGACCCGCAGAGAGTGTGGCTCCCGAAGAAGTCGTCGAGGCTCCCCGCAGGCGTGCACCACGGCGTGCGCGCCTATACGTCTACCGGCTCGATGCGTGGTCTGTCATGAAGGTTGCCTTCATGCTCGCGGTCGCCCTCGGGGTCGTCATCGTGAGCGCTGTCGCAGCCCTGTGGTGGCTGCTCGACTACAGCGGCGTCATCGCCACACTCGCGCGCAACGTCGACGAGGTCATCGGCTCGGGGACCACGACCTTCGACCTCGAAGCCGTCCTCGCGTTTGATCGCGTCATGGGAATCACGGTCGTCGTGGCTGCTCTCGAGGTCGCACTCGTGTCGATTCTCGCGGGCCTCTTCGCGGTGCTCTACAACCTCACCGTGGGTATCACCGGCGGCATAGAGGCAACGTTCACGGACGCTGTCTGAGGCACTGCTAGATTGGGTTGATGCCCAAGATCGTGGATCATGACGAACGTCGACGAGTGATCGTCGAGGCCCTTTGGCGTGTCATCGCCCGCGACGGCGCCAACGAGGTGTCGGTCCGTCACGTGGCAGCCGAAGCCGGGATGCCCAAGTCCAGCATCGGTCACTATGTGGGCACCATGCCGCAGTTGCTTGGGCTCGCGGTCGACCAATTAGTCGAGATCAACACCGATCACATCATGACGCTGGATCTGCTCGAGCTCACGGTCGACAAGGTCACCGAGACGCTCTGCACGCTCGTCCCCGTCACGCCCGAGCAGCGTCATCGCTCAGGAGTATGGCTGCTTCTCATCGCGCAGGCTGGTGCCGATCAGGAATTCGCCGAGGTCCTCCACCGCCTCAATGCCTCCGTCGACGAGGGTCTGCGGGAGCTCCTCGGAGGCATGGTTCAGCAGGGCCTTATGCACACCACACGTGATGTCGACACCGAAACACGCAGGATCCATGCCCTGATCGACGGTCTTGCTGTCCAGTGCATGACCGACTCCACCCTTCGATCGGAAGCAGACGTCAGGGAGATCCTGCGGAGCGAGGTTGTCGCTCTTGGCGAGCCCTGCGGCGTGCGCGTCAGTTAGTTCCGGGCCGAATTGTGCGGCCGGCAGGCTGTTCCCGAACCGGGTGACCGCACAATTGCACGGATGATCCCCAGGGCGCGGATAGTGTGCCGCGCGTGACGACCACGGTGGCTCAGGGCGGACTTCTCTCCGCGCGCCTGCGCCTGGTCGTGGCCAGCGCCCTCATGCTCTTCGTCCAGTTGGCGCTCATCCGCTGGGCCGGTGCCAACCTTGTGCACCTGTCCTACTTCTCCAACCTGATCCTGCTCGCGTCCTTCCTCGGGATTGGCCTCGGCTTCCTGCGTGCGCGCAAGCCCCGCGACCTCGGGCGCTATGCGCCCGTGGCCGTACTGGCGCTCATCGCCTTCATCTTCTTCTTCCCCGCACGAATCGAGGGATCGTCGAGCGAGCTCATCTTCTTTACGGAGGTGGAACCGACCGGCCTGCCCACGTGGATCACGCTCCCGATGGTCTTCCTCGTCGTCACCTTCGCCATGACCCTGCTGGGCGAGATCACAGGTCGGGCGTTCCTCGCATTCACGGCTCTGGACGCGTATCGCTGGGACATCGTGGGCTCGCTCAGCGGCACCCTGGCCTTCACGCTCGTTGCCTTCCTCCGCTCTCCGTCATGGATCTGGCCGTCGGTCCTCCTCATTGCCCTCGTACTGCTCTACGGCAGGGCCTTGCCGCTCGCGTCGTGGCTCGCTGCAGTCGGCATCATCGTGCTGCTGGCGATCGAATCACTGACACCGGGCGTCTCGTGGTCGCCGTATTACAAGGTGACGACGCAGGACTTCACGGACACTTCGCCTGCGCCGTACACCGCCATTCAGGTCAATGGCATCCCGCATCAAAATGTCCTCGACGCCGAGGCGCGCCTAGAACTCGAGCCCCTCTACGGCCGCCCCTACGAGCGCGCGGTCGACAACCCCCTGCGAAATGTGCTTGTCATCGGCGCAGGCACGGGGACTGATGTGGCCCTTGCACTGTCACGGGGAGCGCAGCATGTCGATGCCGTCGAGATCGACCCCCGGATCCAGCAGATCGGCATTGAGAAGAATCCCAATCAGCCCTACGCCGACCCACGGGTGACGACGTACATCGACGACGGCCGCGCATTCCTATCGCGTACCGACGGAGAGTACGACCTCATCCTCTTCGCGCTCCCGGACTCGCTCACCCTTGTCTCAGGGGCCAGCCAACTCCGCCTGGAGTCCTACCTCTTCACGCGAGAGTCGATCCAGGAGGCGTACGACCACCTCAGCCCCGACGGCGTCTTCGCGATGTACAACTACTACCGCGAGGACTGGCTGATCAACCGCCTTGCCGGCACTGTCGATGAGGTGTTCGGCCACGCTCCTTGCATCGACCGCTTTACCGCCGTGCAATCCCTCGCGGTCATTGCCGTCGGCAAGTCGCCGGACAACGCCGTGTGCGCCAGCACCTGGGAGAGGGCGGCGATCACCAATGCGGGTGAGGAGATCCCGGCCCCGTCGGCTGATGATCGTCCCTTCCTCTATCTCAAGGATGCGTCGATCCCTCAGCTCTACCTCATCCTCATCGGCTTGATCCTGGCCGTGTCCCTTGTCGCGATTCGCGTCGTCGGAGGGCCGCTGCGCCAGATGCGCGGGTACGGCGACCTCTTCCTCATGGGTATGGCGTTCCTGCTGCTGGAGACCCGCTCCATCACCACCTTTGCCCTGCTCTTCGGCACGACATGGCTGGTGAACGCGCTGGTCTTTGCGGGAGTGCTGCTCGCGGTCCTGTTGGCGATCGAAGTGACGCGGAGGGTCACGCTGCCCAAGCCGCTCATCCTCGCCGGACTCTTCGCCTCGCTCGCCGTGGTGTGGATCGTGCCCAACGCCTGGCTGCTCACCCTGCCCGTGCCCGCCCGGCTCGCTCTAGCGGTGGCTCTCGCCTTTGCGCCGATCTTCTGCGCCAACCTGTACTTCACGTCCCGGTTCAAGGAGGCGGCTAACCCCACGGCCGCTTTCGCAGCGAACCTCTTCGGCGCCATGATCGGCGGCTGCCTGGAGTACCTCTCTCTGCTGACCGGCTACCGCTTCCTCATCGTGGTGGCTGCCCTCATCTACCTCGCAGCCGTCCTCGTCGGTCGTCGCCTCGGAGCCCGAGCGGCCCCTGTCGGGGCGTGACTGTGGCTTCCTGTGTACCCTGGGCGGGCTCGTCTGGCGGAGCGACAATGTCGCGCCACCGGGCGGCAGGGGCCTATAGCTCAGCTCGGTTAGAGCGCTTCCCTGATAAGGAAGAGGTCGGTGGTTCAAGTCCACCTAGGCCCACATGAAGAAACTAGTACTGCTCATCGCGCTCGCGGGCATCGGCTACCTGGTCTACCGCCAGATCCAGGCCAGCAAGGCGGAGGACGATCTGTGGACCGAGGCAACCTCCGTCCCCGACCTGAGCTGACGCCAGCGGGCCGCCGCCCCTCGGCATCGGCCCCTTGAGCACCTCGCCGGCGACGCCGGCTCCTCATCTGCGCCTGCTCGTCGCCGGCTCGTCGATCAGTTCCCTCGGCAGCGGCGTCGCCAGCCTTGCGTTCAGCTATATCTCGTACAAGATCTCTGGCTCTCTCGCCATCGCGGTGATCGTGCTTGCGCTTCAGTCGTTGCCCTCGGCCTTCCTCATGAAGCCCGCCGCATTCCTAGCGCGCACGTTCGACCTGCGTTGGGTCGTTGCGGGCAGCGAGATCGCGAAGTTCATCATCTATGTCGCCGTAGGCGTGCTCGTGCTCATGGGATACCTGAGCCTGGGACTCCTCATGGTCACGGCGCTCGTATCCGGCGCTGTGTCGGCTCTCAACTACCCGGCATGGAACAAGCTCCTCGTACGCGTCGCCCCCAAGGGTCAACTCGACAGTCTCGATGCATCCCTGTCCTCCTGGGGAGCTATCGCGGGGATCGTCGGTGTGCTGATCGGCGGCCAGATGCTCGATGGTCTCGGTGCGGCGTCACTGTTCTTCGTCAACGCCGTGAGCTATCTCTTCCCCCTCATCGCGGCGCTGCGCCAGCCGCCCATGGCACCGGATCCCACGCCGCCAGGGACCAAGCCGGAGTCACTCCTCTCCGACGCCCGCCTGCTGTTCACTGTGGCGACCCTGCGCCGTGTCGTGATCCTGGCCATCCTGCTCGAGTTGGTGGCGTGGCCGATCCTCAAGTTGCTGCCTAGGGTCGCCACAGATGTCGATCCGACCTCGCAGACCTTCTCGCTGCTGCTCGGCGCTTTCTATCTCGGCAACTCCGGTGTGGCGATCTTCCTCGCTCGCGGCAAGAAGCACTACGGCTATCAGGCGATCATGCTCGCCTCGCTCGTGGTCCTCGCGATAGCTCTTGTGGCGATGTGGATGTCCGGGCTCCTACCCGGAGGGATAGGGCACGTCATCGTGCTCATGCTCATCATCGCGCCCATCGGCCTCGCCCTCAGCCTCGTGGTCACGGTGATCTCGGCATCCGTGCAGTTGGGTGCCCCGGACAGCAAGGAGATTCGCGTCCTGGCGGTCTACTCCGCCGCTGTCACCCTCGTCGCCCCGATCGGCGGACTCGCGATCACTGGGCTCGTCGGCGTCCTGGACATCTGGGCGGTGGTCGCCGTCGAGGCAGTCGGCGTCCTCGCGCTCGTCGCCTATGTCGGCTGGTCCAACCTCGGCAAGGATCTGCGCGAGCTGGCAGCCAAGGACCGCGACGGCCTCATGCTCCGGCGCCACAGCCGTCACCTCGTGGTCAACTCCCTCGAGCGCGGCGTCGCCCATCGGTCAGAGGAGGCGCTCCACCATCTCGATCACCGAGCGCATGAGGCACCGGAGGACCCGGGTAGTATCGAGCGTCCCACGGGGGCTTAGCTCAGCTGGTAGAGCGCTGCCTTTGCAAGGCAGAAGTCAGGGGTTCGAGTCCCCTAGCCTCCACTCCTTGACTTCGTGCTTGTTGCCGCCTCACGCGTCGGCACCAGGCGTGCCATGGCGCTTGCCACCAGCATCCCGATCGTGATCGCGATGATTGTGCCGGCGGCGACCGTGAGTACGTCGGTCCCGGTCGTGAGTCCAATGACCGACGACGCGTTGTTGCCGGCTGCGTCGACTTGCTGAGTCAGGGCGGCGTCGCGTGCGGCGAATTCCTGGGTCAGGGCGACCAGTCCGAGCGAGCCGGGCACGAGTAGCCAGAAGACCGGCTCGAACAGCGCGAACGCCGGGAACCCGCGGCGTGACCTGCGCTGAACCACCGTCGCACCGAGGAGTGCTGCGCCGGCCGCAACACCGGAAGCGAGGATGGGGTCGATGGTCGCGGACACGAGGGTCTGCACGCCGTAGGTCGCAAGCAGCAGCACGACGACGATGCGCACCGCCCCGCGTGGCTCGTTGGACACGATGGACTGGCCGATGGCGAAGACGAGGACGCCGATCCACGCCGCCCACCAGGGCAGCAAGGCGTCGGTAAGGTCCGCGAAGTTGTAGTCCTGCAAGGGCGCCAGCCGGGCACCGGTGAGGATGCCGAAGGTGAGCACGAGGATCTGCACGCTGGCGCTGATGAGCCGCGATGACCCGGACACGATCTGGTTGTTGGCCAGTTCCTGAGTTCCACGCGTGAGGCCAACGCCTGGGATGAGCGTGATGATCGGAGCGGCGACTACTCGCACGGGCTGCACCTCCGCGTCGAAGTACGCGCTGGCGGTGAAGACCACGAAGGCCGCGACGAAGGCGGAGGTGAAGGGGACGAGGGCCGCGAGCGTGGGTCGATTGGCCGTGAGAGTGAGGGCGAGGCCCACGAGCGCACCGAGGATGCCGGCGATGAGGACTCCCCACAGGCTCACGCGGAAGACGAGAGCGAAGCCCGCGGCGGCGAGGCCGTTGGCGAGGACCACTGCCCACTGAGGGAAGCGGGCCTTCATGTCCTGCACTGCGGCCAGCTTCGCAATGGCCTCGACCGGGTTGAGGTGTCGGGCGATCGAATCGCGGACGACGCGATGCACCTGAGTTGCCTGATCGAGCCGCATCGAGCCGATGTCGCTCGTGAGGACGCGAGCGCGACCCGTGCGTTCGTCATCGACGAAGACCGCATTGGGCAGGACGTATCCGGTCAGTTGAGGGCGTTCGTACGCCTGCGAGATCCGGGCCAGTGTGTCGTTGACCTCGTTGACCGGGTAGCCCGCCGACAACTGGGCCTGGCCAATTGCTGCCATGAGCCGCTCGATGTCGTCGGTCTTCGTCTGGGTCTGTGATTTTTGGTCATCTGCAGTGTTGTCGGTCACCCCCCTACCGTCAGGGCGGAGGTGCCTTCGTGGAATGGACGGGAACGCAGCGGGAGGCAGATGCGACACGACTGGGACAGCATCACAGTGACGGTGATGCGGGGTGCTTGACTGCAGCCATGCGTATCGAGATCTGGGCCGATGTTGTATGCCCGTGGTGCTACATCGGCAAGAGACGCTTGCAGACCGCGCTGGCCGCGCGCGGGCTCGAGGACGTGGAGGTCGTCCACCGTGCCTTCCAGCTTGATCCGACGGCGAGTACGGTCGCCGAACCCACCGTCGACCATCTTGCGGCGAAGTACGGTGTCAGCCGCGAGGAGGCTCTCGCGATGATGGCCAACGTCACCGAGGTGGCCGCGGCCGAGGGCCTGGACTATCGCCTGGACCTGTGCATGACGGGCAACACCCGCGATGCCCACCGCTTGCTCCTCTGGGCCCAGGACACCGACCCCGTGTCAGCGCAGCGACTCATCGATGCGATGTACTCGGCGTACTTCGAGCAGGGTCGCGGCGTCTTCAGTTCGGATGATCTCGTTGCTCTCGCCATCGACGCCGGTCTTGATGCCGACGCTGCTCGCGATCTGCTTGCGGGGGCGGCGTACCTCGATCAGGTCGTGCAGGACCAGGTGTTGGCGCGCACCTTCGGCGCCGAGGGCGTGCCCTTCTTCGTGATCGATCGTGCATATGGCATCTCGGGGGCGCAGCCGGTCGAGGTCTTCCTCAACGCCCTCGATCAGGCGGCGGCCGCACGGGGCTAGCGAGGACTGGCCTGGCCCGAGTGCTGGAAGTACGCCTGGGTAATGAGCACCCGGACATTGCCCTCAGCGCCTGGGTCGATGCCCAATTGCTTCACCAGGCGCGAGACGGCCTTGGCGACGCCCCGCTCGGTGAGGTGCAAGCGCCGGCCGATCTCGGCGTTGGAGTGACCTTCGGCGACGAGGCGCATGATGTCAACTTGATTGTCGCTCAGTGCGAGCGGCTTCGCGGCTCCAGCACCCAGCCGTGCGTTCGAGTCCGCGCACGGGCTCGCCAGCACGGTTTCCATGGCGCGCGGCAGGATCTCGTCGTTACCCACGGCGCGCTTGGTGAGGTAGATCGCGCCTGGAGGAAGGGTGGCGCCGCCCCCATGGAGTCTCGGATCCTCGAAGGACGTCAGCAGGATGACAGCCAGGTCGGGGAACTTGCGCCGTAGCGCGTGGCTGATGTCGATGCCGCTCGGACCGGGGCCGAGGTCCAGATCGAGGATTGCCACCTGGGGCCTGAAGGTCTCGGCTGTCGCCAGCGCCGACGGCGCTCCGTCGCACGCCCGGGTGTCCTCGTAGCCGAACGACGCCAGGGCTCGCTGGAGTAGGAACCGGGTGAACTCGTCGTCGTCGACGATGAGGACCCGAACGCCGCTAGGCATGGCCGCCACTATGCGACATGCCCCGGGCGTGGGCAAGGAGGTCGCGAGAAGTGGGCTGCTGGCACCCCGTGGCACACGGAGTCGTGGGGTGCGTGGGAGGATTCCGCCCATGCCCGAATCGAATCTCAAGGCCACGCTGCACACCTCAATGGGCGACATCAATGTCGTTCTCTTCCCTGACCAGGCCCCCAAGACCGTAAAGAACTTCGTCGGGCTGGCCGAGGGCACGCAGGAGTGGACCGACCCGAAGGCGCGCACCAAGACGACGAAGCCTCTCTACGACGGGACGATCTTCCACCGGGTCATCCCCGGGTTCATGATCCAAGGTGGCGACCCGCTCGGCACCGGCACCGGCGGGCCGGGATACCGGTTCGCCGACGAGTTCAATCCTGAGCTGCAGTTTGATCGTCCCTACCTGCTCGCCATGGCCAACGCGGGACCCAACACCAATGGCTCACAGTTCTTCATCACCGTGGCTCCCACGTCCTGGCTCAACTTCAAGCACTCGATCTTCGGTGAGGTGGCCGACCAGCCCTCCCGGGACGTGGTCGACGCCATCGCAGCCGTGGCTACCGGTGCACAGGACCGCCCGGTGACCCCGGTGGAGATCACCGGCGTCACCGTCACTCGCGGGTGACACAGCCTCCCGGCCCCCCCGCGCCGTCTGCTCCGGGCTGCTATCGCCATCCCGATCGGACGACGTACATCGCGTGCACGCGATGCGAGCGACCGATCTGCCCCGAGTGCATGAGATCTGCGCCGGTCGGCTTCCAGTGCCCGGAGTGCATCGGTGAGGCAGCGCGCACGGTGCGCCAGCCGGTGACCGTCTCCGGCGGGGGCCTCATCACGAAGCCCTACGTCACGTGGACCCTCATCGGTCTCACGGTCGCCGTCTTCCTCTGGCAGTTCGCAGTGGGCGTGGGTGCCGTGGCCGAGGACTACGGCATGTGGCCCTTCGGCATCGTGCTCTACGGGGAGTGGTGGCGTCTGCTCACGGCCGCCTTCCTGCACGGATCGTGGCTGCACATCGCCTTCAACATGTACGTGCTCTTCGTGCTCGGCCCGACGCTTGAGCGGGTGCTTGGGCATGCGCGATTCGTCGTGCTCTATGTGGTCGCCGCGCTCGGGGGGAGCGTCGCGTCGTACACCTTCTCCGATCCCAGGACCGTCTCCGTCGGGGCGTCTGGAGCCATATTCGGTCTCATGGGTGCGCTGATCGTCGCGGGGCGCCGTATGCGCTGGGACATCACCCAGGTGCTCATCCTGCTCGGCATCAACGTCGTCATCGGATTCCTGAGCCCGGAGGTGGACTGGCGTGCTCACTTCGGCGGCCTCGTGGTCGGTGCCCTCGTGGCTGGAGTCTTCGTGTGGACCCCGCGCCCGTTCGGGGCGGTGCGCGTGCTTTGGCAGACTCTGGGAGTGCTCGCCATCCTCGCGGCGCTGGTCGCGGTGACAATGTGGCGAACGGGGCAGTTGTGGACGCTGTTAGCTCCACTGGGCGTCAACTAGGGGAAGTATCCACAAGTTGTCCCCAGTTGGGGAGAACTACAACGCTGTAATTGACCGGTGCGGGAAAGTGCCGCACTCGCCTCATGCCCAGTGCGGTGAGACCCGCGGCCGAGGTCGACGTGAGGTCTCGCGGGCGTTGACAGGTCGGCGGCTGGGTACGCTGTCGGGGAACGCGAGCGGACCGCTAGTCCGCCATAGGAGAGGGAGATGCACCGTGCCGGAGTCCAAGGGGCGCAAGCGCGACGACTACACCCCGCCTCCGGACAAGAATGATCGCAAGCCGGTCAAGATCGGGTCGGCCCCGTGGGTTGCCCCCACGATGGTGTCCTGCTTCGTCATCGGCCTGCTCTGGATCGTCGTCTTCTACATCGCTGGCGCAGACATCCCCTTCATGAACTCCGTCGGCGGCGCGTATAACGCACTCGTCAACGTGGTGATCGGATTCGCCTTCATCACGGCAGGGTTCGTCATCTCCACGAAGTGGCGCTAGAGCCTAGGCAGCCCGTGACGCGGATACTCGTCGTCGACAACTACGACTCCTTCGTCTTCAATCTCGTCCAGTACCTCGGCCAGCTCGGTGTCGATGTCGATGTCCGCCGCAACGACGAGGTCAGCCTTGACGAGGTCGGCGCCTACGACGGTGTGCTCATCTCTCCCGGTCCGGGGACTCCGGAGGATGCGGGCGTATGCATGGACCTCGTCCGTAACTTCGCCGGTGAAGTACCGATTCTCGGTGTCTGCCTCGGTCACCAGGTGATCGCGGCCGTGTACGGCGGGGTCGTCGATCGCGCACCGGAGCTACTCCACGGCAAGACCTCGCAGGTCGAGCACTCCGGTGAGGGAGTTCTCGCAGGCCTACCGGCTCCCTTCACGGCGACGCGCTACCACTCGCTGGCCGTCATTCCCGCATCAGTGCCCGACGTCCTCGAGGTCACCGGCACGACCGACAGCGGGGTGATCATGGCGCTGCGCCACCGTGATTACGCCGTGGAGGGCGTGCAGTTCCATCCGGAGTCTGTCCTCACCGAGGGCGGCCACCTGCTCCTTGCCAACTGGCTGGTGGCCTGCGGCGACCCAGACGCGCCGCGACGTGCGGCAGGCCTGGGACCCGTCGTCGGCTAGTCGCGGACGACCCCGGGCACCTCGCGGTAGCCCACGCCGACGACGACCGGGACCTGCGTGGCCGATCTGCCCGTAACGATGACCTTGTACGTGCCACCTCGCGCAGTGTCCGACAGGCGTGAGAGATAGAGGTACGACGTACCCGAGTAGGGCTCATAAAAGGGAGTGCGTTCGTCCAGCGCCATGGTGGTGCGGCGCCCGGCCGGGTCGATGATGGTCACTCGGGGCAGCTGCTTCTTGCGCAGTCGATTGGCGGGCGCCCGATCGGGAATGAGCAGTTGGATGCGCAAGCTCTGACCCTCGCGCATCCCGACTCGAAAGGCGCGGGTCGCACCCTTGCCGACCGTGGCGTAGACAGCGAACGAGATCGTCCCGTCGACGAGAAGCGGACCGCGCGCGGGCGTGCGATCGGCCGCGGTGAGCTGCACCGGCTGGTGGGCCGATGCGGGGGTGGCAACCAGGAGAAGGGCGATGACCGACATCAGGGCGAGGGCAAGCCGTGGAGCACGGCGCCGCATGGTCGTAGCCTTCACGCTGTCAGTATGGGTGCCATGGTCTCCGACCGCGACCAGGGACTCTTCGAGGCCGTCGTCTCCGTGGCGGCGGGCCTTGAACTCACGTCCACCCTTCGCCGGATCGTCCAGGCCGCGGTCAATTTGTCCGATGCGACCTATGGCGCATTGGGCGTCCTGGGCTCGGAGGGCCGCGTGCGCAGTTTCATTCACGTGGGAATGAACGATGAGACGGTCACGGATATCGGCACTCTGCCTGCCGGACGCGGTGTGCTTGGACTCCTCATCGATCATCCCGTGCCGATTCGTATCGACGACATCGCGCAGCATCCGGCCGCTGCTGGCTTCCCCGCGGGGCACCCGCCCATGAAGTCATTCCTCGGGGTGCCGGTCCGAGTTCGAGGCCGGGTTTTCGGCAACCTCTATCTCACCGACAAGCGAGACGGCGACCACTTCACGGCCGCTGACGAGCACACCGTGTCGGCGCTGGCGGCGGCGGCAGCCGTGGCCATCGAAAACGCCCGGCTCTTTGAGTTCACTCGGCTCCGGGGCCTGTGGCTCGACGGCATCACTCGAATCGATAACGCCGTGCTCAACGGCGCCTCCACCGATGAGCTTCTCACGCTCATTGCGACGACGGCACGATCCCTCACCAGGGCGCAGGTCGGTGCCATCGCCGTACCGGATGCCGACGGCGACTTCATCGTGGAGTGCCTCGATCTCGAGGCCGGAGCATCGTGCGCCGGAATCAGGGGGGCGCTCGTCCACGAGGACCAGGCACCGGATTGGGAGGGCACCGTCCTGGCCCTGCCGTTGCGCACCCCGGATCGCACCCTGGGTCTGCTGTACCTCGTATGGAGCGACCCGGGGGATGCTCTCGATGAGGAACTCGCGCCGGTGGCGCAGTCGTTCGCGGCCCAGGCTGCCGTCAACGTTGTCCTGGCCGAGGCCCGACTCGAGCGCGAGCGCCTATCGATATTCGAAGATCGCGACCGCATCGCACGCGATCTGCACGACCTGGTGATTCAGCGTCTCTTTGCCACCGGAATGCAGTTGCAGGGCGCGCTGCGACTCGCGGCCCTCCCCGAGGACGTGGAGGGCCGCATCAGTCGCGCCGTCGATGACCTCGATGAGACGATCCGGGAGATTCGCCACACCATCTTCGCGCTGCACGAGCCTGTCGATGCCGCGACGGATTCCCTGCGTGCCCGGGTACTTCGGGAGGTCGGTCAATCCGGGGCGCTCCTCGGCTTTGAGCCGTCGGTGAGGTTCGTGGGTCCCGTGGACACCATGACCGCGCCGGCACTGGGCGAGCACGTGATTGCCGTGCTTCGCGAGTCGTTGACCAATGCGGCCAAGCACGCGCGGGCAGGGCACGTCGACGTCCTGGTGGGGGTCACGGGTGAATCGCTGGAGGTCGTCGTCACCGACGACGGCGTCGGCCTTATCGACTCCGGTCGACGCAGCGGGCTCGCCAATCTCACTGCGAGGGCCCGCGGACTCAACGGTGATTGCGCGGTGGAGCGCGTATCAGACGAGGGTGGAACGAGGGTTCACTGGCGCGTACCGCTGATCGACTCAGCCTGATCGGTGCTGCTCGGCATCGCGCCGGGCGACGTAGGCGGCAGCCTGGGTGCGCCGCTCCATGCCCATCTTGGCCAGAAGCGAGGACACGTAGTTCTTGACCGTCTTCTCGGCTAGATGCATGCGCTCGCCGATCTGCCGATTGGTGAGACCTTCGCCGATCAACTCGAGGATCCGCTGCTCCTGCTCTGTGAGCGAGTCGAGCCGCTCGTCGTGCTCCTCTCCCCGACGCAAGCGCTCCATGACGCGCTGTGTTGCCACAGGGTCCAGCAGGGACCTGCCTGCGGCGACTTGGCGAATCGCGTCGACCAGGTCGTTGCCGCGAATCTCCTTGAGGACGTAGCCGGAGGCCCCAGCCAAGATGGCGTTGAACAGCGCCTCGTCATCGGCATAGGAGGTAAGCATGAGGCAGCGCGTGTCCGGCATGGTGTCTCGCACCTCACGGCACACCTCGACACCGCTGCCGTCCTGAAGCCGTACGTCGAGGACCGCGACATCGGGCCTCGTCGCGGGAATGCGTGACAGGGCCTCCGCGGTGCTGCCGGCTTCGCCGACGACCTCGATGTCATCCTCAAGGCCGATGAGGTCCGCCAGGCCACGTCGCACGACCTCGTGGTCGTCGAGGAGGAAGACCCGGATCGGCATGGTCTCCAGTGTGGCACCCTCACGTCGACCTCGGCCACGCTGGGCGATCACTTCTTCCAGTTGACCCGATGCGGTGCTTGGATGTCAGTGGGCTCACGAGGCCCGCGACGAAGGGGTCCACACCATGACCGAAGACGTCATCTCGCTACTCACTCCTGAGGGTGAGCTGCTCCAGCACCCGGACTATCCGCTCGAAGTCGATCATGACCTGCTGCGCCGTCTCTATCGAGACATCGTCCTCACCCGCCGCCAGGACATCGAATCGACCGCGCTTCAGCGCACGGGGGAACTCGGACTGTGGTGCCCGGTGCTCGGCCAAGAGGCCGCACAGGTGGGCGCGGGTCACGCGATGCGACCGCACGACTACGGGTTCACGACCTACCGCGAGGTTGGGCTCTTCCATGTGCGCGGGGTGGATCCCGTCGAGCTACTCCACCTCTATCGGGGGGTGAGCCACGCGAGTTGGGACCCGCGTCGAGTCGGACTGGGCCTATTCACCATCGTCATCGGCTCGCATGCTCTCCACTCGGTCGGCTACGCCATGGGAATCCAGCGCGATGGGGCGGACGAGGCTGTCCTGTCGTGCTTCGGCGACGGTGCAACGAGCACCGGTGACGTGCATGAGGCCATGGTCTTCGCCGCGGCCTTCAACGCTCCCGTGGTGTTCTTCGTCCAAAACAATCAATGGGCGATCTCCGTGCCGGTGGATCGTCAGGCGAGGGCGCCCCTTGCCCTGCGCGCCGCCGGGTACGGAATGCCGGCCGTGCGTGTCGATGGCAACGATGTCCTTGCGAGTCTTGCAGTGACCCGCGCGATGCTTGACCGCGCGCGCGAGGGCGCCGGCCCTGCCTTCGTCGAGGCGGTCACCTACCGCCGCGGCCCGCACACCACGTCGGATGATCCGACCCGCTACCGCGACGAGGACGAACTCTCCCACTGGGAGTCGCTCGACCCCCTCGACCGCCTCGTACGCCACATGGAATTGGTAGGGGCACTCGACGCCGACTTCATCGCCGCCATCACCGCGGAGGCCGACGCCCTGGGTGAGCGGCTGCGGTCAGCTATCCGCGGCATGGAGGATCCCGATCCGCTGGGAATGTTCGATCACGTCTACGCCGAACCTCATCCTCAAGTCCAATCCGATCGCGCCGCCATGGCCGCCTATCTCGCCGCAGGAGAGGCGTCATGACCTCGCTCACGATGGTGCAGGCACTGAATTCCGGACTACGTCGGGCCATGGAGAACGACCCGAAAGTGCTGCTCATGGGCGAGGACATCGGTCCCCTGGGCGGTGTCTTCCGCGTCACCGATGGGCTGCAGAAGGACTTCGGTGAGGATCGCGTCATCGACACCCCGCTTGCCGAGAGTGGAATCGTCGGCACCGCCGTCGGACTGGCCATGCGCGGCTACCGCCCCGTCGTAGAGATTCAATTCGACGGGTTCGTCTTCCCTGCCTTCGACCAGATCGTGACCATGGTCGCGAAGCATCACTACCGGTCCGGTGGAATCACGCCGATGCCCATCGTCATCCGCATCCCCTTCGGAGGCGGCATCGGCGCCGTCGAGCATCACAGCGAATCCCCCGAGGCCTACTTCGCCCACACGCCAGGCCTTCGAGTCCTCACACCCGCTGACGCCGCGGAGGCCTACGTCACCATTCAGCAGGCGATTGCCAGCGACGATCCGGTCATCTACCTCGAGCCGAAGCGCCGTTATTGGGATCGCGCGGAGGTCGATGACCTCTCGCCCATCAGCGGCTCACCGTGGAGCTCGCGCGTCCTGCGCACCGGAGCGGATGTCACGCTCGTGGCCTACGGGCCGATGGTGCGCACCTGCCTAGAGGCAGCGCAGGCAGCGTCAGAGGACGGCGTGGAGTGCTCCGTCATCGATCTGCGATCGCTGTCGCCGCTCGATCTTGACCCCGTGGTGCGCGATGTCCAGTCCACTGGCCGTTGCGTGGTCATCCACGAAGCCCCTGTCATGCTCGGCGTCGGTTCAGAGGTGGCGGCGGCCGTCTCCGAACGGTGCTTCTTCTCGCTCGAGGCACCCGTCGAGCGAGTCGGTGGCGCGTACGTGCCCTATCCGCCCAACAGGTACGAGCAGCACTACCTGCCTGACGTCGACCGAGTCCTCGACGCGATCGATCGCGTGATGTCCGTATGAGCATCCAGGAATTCACGCTCCCGGATGTCGGGGAAGGCCTCACCGAGGCCGAGATCGTGAATTGGCGCGTTGGCGTGGGCGATGACGTCGCTGTCAATCAGCCCATCGTCGACATCGAGACGGCCAAGGCCGTGGTCGAGTTGCCGTGCCCCTTCGCCGGTCGTGTCGCGGCGTTGCTCGTCGATCAAGGCGCGGTCGTGCCCGTTGGCACGCCGATCCTCGCCGTCGAGGTGGCTGGCCGGGAGCCCGTCCTCGTTGGCTACGGCGTTGAGGAACGTGTCGGCCGTCGACGTCGACTCAAGGCAGCAGCCACGTCGCCGGCAGCCTCGGAGCCGCCGAC
>Ga0129333_10001394_pt1 | contig 21843 bp, 24 predicted proteins | sample CPB6_08_DNA_FD_94474 | JGI IMG/M metagenome (GOLD analysis project Ga0129333, IMG submission 94474) | Freshwater to marine salinity gradient microbial communities from Chesapeake Bay, USA - CPBay_Sum_0.6_0.8_DNA | ecosystem: Environmental > Aquatic > Marine > Coastal | place: USA: Chesapeake...
ATCGGCCAGGTTATCGGCGGCTTCGCGGATAGCCCAGGCCGATTTTGTTCGTTCCAGCTGGTGGAGCGTGTTCAGGACAAGGGCGGCTTCGAGGAGGCCGCGATAGTCCTGTTTGTTGAACAGGTTGACTAGCCACTGGTCGGTTGCAGCTTTGTGGAAGCTGGACTCAGCGGAGTGTTCGATGGGGCGCATGGTCACCTCGGGCGGATTCGGAAGAACCAGCCGGTGTCGTTGCCTTCGATGAGCCAGCGAGGCAGCCAGTTCTTGCGGGAGTACGCGATACCCGCGCCTCCCTTGTTACTGACGTAGCCGCCAGCAGCTAGGTTTGCCTCGCCGAAGGGATCATTGTGGATGAAGTGGGTTGGCGTATACCCGATCACTACGCTCCAGTGGCCTGTACCGCTTGGGTTGGATACGGGTCCTTTGTGTAGCCAGCCAACTGGAACTGGGTGGCCGTGAGTGATTTCGTTCTCCAAGTCCTCGACTGTGCCATCCATCTCGAATGTGGCGTTCAGTCCCAGTGATTTCAACGCCGCGATTTGTGCTTTGGGGTCGGTTGTGTCGCCAAAGCGGGCGCGGATTTTGTTGTATTCGTAGTCGCCGGAGATCTTTCCGTAGTAGCGGGCCACCATGGCGCAGCTGGAGCTGAAGCATTGGCGCCAGCCGGTGGGGCCGTCGTCAGATCCAAGCTGATATTCGTAGGCGACTTTGAGGATTTTTTCTTTTGCTGGAACCAGTGGTTTCGTGCCAGCGTGCTGATCCATCAGTTGGATCAGTTTGCCTGGATAGTTGGGGTCACTTGCGTAACCTTCCTTGTGCAACCACTTTGCGGCTTCTTCTCGGGTGGCGGCGTTATTGCACCCCTTGTAGTTTTTGTAATCCTTGTACCAGTGATCGACGAGGTACATCACGCATGACAGCAGATCGGGGAAGTCGATGAAGCTGTCGGTAATTGTGATCCACTGACCGTTAATAAATTCCTGCGTTTTTTTGTCGCTACCTTCGCCTTTTAGGCCGAAAAAGTTATTGCGACCTGAGACAAGTTTTCCGTAATTTGATTCCAGTGCCCACTGGGCAGCCACCAGTTCTGGAAATTTTGCTCCAGCAACTCGGGCGGCTTCGAGTATGCCTTCCCAGCTGTTTGCAAAGTTGGTTTGTTTACCCGCGACGCTCCAGGTTTTGAACCAGCCTTGGTCGCGGCCCAAGATGTGGGGGTTGGCCTTGTTGATGGCTGCCTCCAGTTCCGTGATGGCGGCCATCTGGTGGGGCAGCGCCTTGTAGAACCGGAATAGGTCGTTAAGGCGGATCTTGTTTGAGGGCATCGGACCAGGGGGCGTGGATACTCATGGCGCCACCCAGAAGGCGGCTTTCGCCGGTTTGTAGTTCGTCATTCGGTGGTTCGTGAACCACAACGGGTTTTGGTTCTTCTGGTTGATCCGCGTGCCAGTCTTCGATGGCGCGATCCAGGCGGGGTTTTAGCGTGGCGTGGAATTTGTGGTTCTGCGCTGCTTTGCGTAGGTGATTACGCCAGCCCTTATCGCCGAATCGCGCCAGCCAAACTGTGTCGGATCTCAGCGCTTTGGGAAGACCACCTTCAGGGCTTTGACAATCAGCTGGACCCAGCTGTTCTCTTTGATGGGAAGGATGGCGATAACCTCAGAGCCGGCGGCAACCAGAATTGCGATCACGGCTGCGGTGGTGGGATCCATAGCAAATAAGGATTCTTGCCAAAGTTTAGCTGTACTAGATAAGAGAACCAGGGCACGTAATAGTTTCTACCGCTACATTCTGTGGAGCCACTGCTGGGTATGGACCATCGCATCGAAGATGGCGAATACTTAAACAAAAAAGAAGCAAAGGCGCGTTTTCGGCAATCAATCCTTAATCATTGGCACAACAAGTGCGCCTACTGCGCTGCGGATCTGGGACGCTCTGCGACGCTAGATCACGTACACCCCAAAATTCGCGGGGGTCATACGCACCAGCAAAACCTTGTGGCCTGCTGCTTCGGATGCAATATCTCGAAGTCGGCAGAGGACTGGATTGAGTGGTACAGGAACCAGTCGTTTTGGGAGCCGCATCGGGAGGATGCGATTGTGCAGTGGATTACTGGGGGTCTGCTTTAGGGTCCCAGCCCATGCCTTCTAGGTACATCATTGCGATGTAGTGGTCTTCGGCATAGCGGCAGATGCTTCCCTTGCAAGCGCGGTAGTACAGCTCGCCGCGTTCGTTTTCCAGTTGGTCCAGGACGTAGCCGTTGCCGTAGTCAGTGGTGTGGACGACGCTCATTTCTTAGTACCGACGGTCATTTCAATATGGCGTACACGGCTTTCGAGATCGCTAAGCCTTTCTTTTGAGTCGTTTTTGAGTTCTTGGATGTCGGCGGCCACGGTGCTGACGGATTGATCTAGCTTGGCGACTTGCATAAAAAGGCCGGCTAGACCCACGACTGCAGCAGTCAGCAGGGCTGGCACGACCTGATTAAACGGGTTATCGGGCGGTTTGGCAGTAATCAGTGCCTCGTCGTGATGCTCCATTGCAAGGCGAACTACTGACCTTTTTTATAGGTTAGCGCCCTTGGCCAACTAGCTTTTTCTTGCCACGCCGTCGTGGACGCGAGTGTTGCCCGTAACCCTGTGATGTTGTTTTAGGGCGACCCGCTTTGTGATCTACACGCCCCAGCGCGGTTTTAGATTTAACGGCCATCAGAATCCTGTAGTGACGCCATTACCAGAAAACTCCAGCCCATCAGCAGGAGTATCAGTAACAGGAGTGTAGGGATCACTAGGCCAGACGGGGTATTGCGTGCCGGTAATGTAGGCAGCCAGATCAGCAGTGGAAACAGTTGCTTCGATTGCGGTGATTTTCTCGCCAGCAGCAAAACGCACGTCTTGACGCCAGACCTTGAGCAGCGGATCTGCTGCTTTGCCGTTGTCAGCTTCGCGGATGATCACCCAGTCAGTGGGCTGTAGCAGGGTGTTGGCAGTGGTGCGGGTTTGCTGGGTCCACTGCTCCACCAGTTGGGCGTGGTCCTTAGGAATCAGTTGGTTGTTTTGGTCGTAGCCCCAATAAAAACGCTGATCGTATGGGGCTGGATCCGGCACTTCGGTGATGCCGATAGCGGCACGTTCCTCTGGGGTAGCGAGACGGAGCCAGTTGGCAGGGTATTGGATGCCGTTTGCCGTGAACGCCACGTCTGGGCTCAGTGGCTTGCCGTCAAGGAGAAACATGGTCGTGGCGCGTTGGTACTACTTTAGGCGGGGTGCGTAGTCGTGTTCACTACTAGCGGGCGCGGGCATAAGCGAAGGGGTTTTCTGCAAAGGCGGCGTAGATGTAGGTGCCGCTGTTGGCATTAACGGCACCATCTGAGCTTCTAATCTTGAAACCGTTAGAGCAAAAATCGGTATCGACAAATCCGCTCGCCTCTGCATTGGAACTCTGCGCGAGCAAATAAATCGAGGCGACGTTATAGGTAGATCTTGCCGTATCAAGAATAAACCAGCCCTGTCCTCCGACATTTGTTTGCTTGAAGACTATCCACCTCGGCCTAAACCCGGTATAAACAAACGGACCATCTGTGCTGCCATTGCCGGTGTAGCTGCCGAAAGAAGAGTACCCGGCTACTGGGGCCCAGAAATATCCGACATAGTTTGCAGCTTCATTCCCATAAGTTCCTATTGTCGCAACAGTAGATGTTGGGGCAGTGTTATTCCAGTATCCCGCATCAGTACCAGATTGTGCTGTTGTCAGGTTCAGTTGCATTCCGCGAGTTGCACCCATGCCAACGTGGTACACAAGCCAGTTGCGTGCGTTGCTTCGATCTTTGACAATGAAAAATTGAGGAGCAACACCAAGTCCGTGCCCCACAGTGACACTGCCGCTACCCGTACCAGACCAAGTGGCCACGGAAAAACCGCTTGAAGGTGATGCTCTCAGACTCGTAGTGATGGAGCCTGATCCGTTGGATGATGTTGTTGTGCCGGCGTCCCAGGCCCACCCTGCGTAGGTAGCCGAGTTGGTGTTGACCTGCGCCAGCGTGCCAAGACTGAAGCCATCACTGTTGAACGCAGTGACGCCGCCATCGCTGGTCACCTCTGCGTCGGTGGTGTTTGATTCCAGTCGCGCTTGAGCGCCACGCACCACGTCATACAAAGCGTGATCAGTAGCGCCGGAACGCCCTTTAATCCAAACAAGATCCGGGTTGAAACCCAGTCCGGTGATGCTGCGGGCTGAACCATTCCCCGTCCACAGGGCAACATCCATCACCGTGGAAGGCTTGGCAATGGTGGGCAACGGCAAGTTCTGATCGCACAGCGCCTTGAAGCCGCTGGGGGCGGTGTAGGCGAAGGGGCGTTGGCCGAAGTTGGCTGAATAAGAAACCGAATTAAATGGACCGTTAAAAAACGTAAGCGAATCGTTGTTAAGCGTGATGCTTGAGATTGTTGGATTCGTATTGCCAGCAGGATTTCCGCTGCCTACCCACGTTCCGTTTTTGGCAATCCACACCCGTCCAGCGTCAACATCAAGGGCGACGCCAATCACATCCCCGGAAGATGCGCCAAGGGAGTTTCCTAGATCGTAGGTAAATGTGGAGGATGTGGCGTTTGTCCTAATGACACCTACGTTCAGATTTGGGTTTGCGCCGACATTGGTAGACAGAGTGAACTCGTAATACCACTTGCCGGAAGTGACCCCGATGGTTCCTCTTGCTGCCGTCGAACCGGAAACGTCAAGGTTGCCATTGGCAAGCGTGGCACCACTTGCTAACGGGTTCCAAGTGCAGTAGTTCCCCCTCACACTTCCCCCCAGCCCGTCATCGGTGCCGTAAGAAGTCGGGGTGTCTACGAGGGAATCGTTGCCTGCACCAGCGGTGACACTGAGGTTATTCGGCGTCCAGTTGTTGGAATTCCCGCTGTAATCCTTGCCAAGGGTGGTGGCAGTGGCGGCTGAGTTATCGGAGAATTTCAGCCAGAAACCGTTTGTACCGAAACTGCCGGTGTAAGCCTTAGGAACGAGCTGCCCAGTAGTGGCATCGACTTTTGTGAAGCTGGATGGTGTTAGGGCTTGGCCGTCGATGAAGTGGATGTCGGCGAGGTAGCCGGAGAAATAGTCAAATAATGTAGCTGAGTCATTACCAACACCCACTCCAATAGTGTGTATGTTAGTGCTATTGACATAGTGATCAGAGTTTTGAGTTGGGTATGTAGTCGCGTCAAAAGCCGTAACCTGTGTGCCATTTATGTAGATCTTGACCCTGTCAGATGCTGTAGCTTGAGTTGTGTCAAAAGCAACTACTAGGTGAAACCAGGCGCTGACATCACGAAACACCTGGGATGTAGCCAGGTACATCGTGTGACTGCCAATGTAAGTTTCGAGGTAAAGCCTGTTTCCACCTTGGAAGCTGAAATGTGTTCCCCAGTCCTGACCAGCAGACGCCCCTGATCCAGACCATCCACAGAAAAAACGATAATCGCCCAATGCAGAGCGTTTCAACCATCCCGCCCAGGTCCACGTCTTCCTGTTGCCCGCAGAAGCAGGCGTTCTGGACAAGTAGGCACTGTCACTACTGTTGAAGCGGAGGCTTCTCTCGATCTGGTAGCCAGTGGCGGCGCTACGAAGTAGCAGGGGATTGGCGCTTCCGGGAATCATCAGCTCAGGTTGGTAATCAGGGTTGCAGTGATCTGAGTCGTGGATTGCACCGAGTACACCAGGCAATCGCGGGCACTAGCCGTTGTCGTCAATGTCGGTGCCGTACCACCGGTGAAATCCCAGTAGCTGCCATAAGCCAAGGTGCGTGATCCAGTGCCATCTTGTGTGATCCAGATACAACCGGATTGACCTGCCACGAGATTACTTGGGTTGGCCAATGTGCGGTTACCACCGAGTGTCACGCTGAAATTGTTGGAGTCAGCAAAATCGGGTGTGATCGTTGCCCCATCCGTCAGGGCTGTAATCTCACCGCGCTGTCCTTTGGTCCACGTTGCTGCGGTATCAAGTGCGCCGTAGCCGCTAATTGTTTGACCGGCAGCGAAGGTGATCGTGCCAGTCATCGTGCCGCCGGACTTTGGCAGCGCAGCGTTGGCTAGGTCATACGCCGACTTCACCGCATTAGGTGTGGCAGCCGTTGTAGTGCTAGTGCTGCTGGTGGAATCCGTGAGCTGAACTGCACCAGCGTTACTGGTGGTGGCGGCTTGGATTTTGCTGCCGGCAATCGCTGCGCTGGCATTTACGTCGGCATCAACGATCGTGCCGTTGGCGATCATCGTGCTGGTGACGCTTCCGGTATCACCCGTAGTAACGACGGTGCCGGTTACATCAGGCAGCGTGATAGTGCGGTCAGCAGTCGGGTCAGCAACAGCGAGGGTGGTTTCAAAGGCGTTGTCAGTTGAGCCCTCAAACACCAAGCTGCCAGTGTTACCAATCAGAACTTCGCCTGTAACGGTGCCGCCGGCAAGTGCCAGTTTTTCGGTGTCCAGCTCATCCAAAGCTGCTTGGACGTTGGTGGCAGAGATGTTGCCGCTAGGCGTGTTACTGACTTGGTTGGCGCTGACGCTGGTGATGGTCTGCGAAACGTCAACCTCGGTCCATTGGTTGCCGTTGGACAGCACAATGTCCGGCGGATTCAACTGCACATTGGGTGCGTTGCCGCTGGTGATCGTGCCAGCCTCGCTAACCACGAGGTAGTACCGGTTGTTGGCTGCAGCGGCGGCGGGTAATGCCTGTCCAACGACAAGACCGATAGCTGTGCCTTCATCCGTCACCGACGCAACGAGACCGGTGCCCCCGCCAGATGATGCGTCAAATGTGCCAGCAAAAATAATCTCACCCACCGAGATGCCGATGGGCTGGAACACGTTGCCGTCCCAGAGGAACAGGTCGCGCGTCAGCGGGTTAAAGAAGAACTGACCGATTTGGTCGGCGGTTGGCTGCGTGTCACCGATTTTGGTGATTGCGTAGTTGGCAAGCTTGGGACCCGTAAGCGTGTTGTCAGCAATACGGGCAACGTCGAGCGTGCCAGTCGTGATCTTGGTGGCGGGCAGGTTGGGAATATCAGCCTCAACCAAAGGCACCGCGTTGGTGATGTGCCCTTCGGTGTCGTAGCTGATGCCGCTAACCGTATTGCTGGCAAGCGTATTGGTGTGGTTCAGAACGCCAGCGCCGTCAACCGCCAAACCCGTACCAGGCTGGACAGCACCGGTGGTACTAGAAGTGGCAATCGGAAGATCAGCGCCAGCAACCGAGGAGCTGCTGGTGATTAGACCTTGGGTGTTGTAGGCAATCTTGTGGAAGACCGGGCTGGCTTGTGCTGTAACCGCGTTGTCGATCTCGATAACGCCAGCATCCATCGTCAGACCATTGCCGTTGACGATCACCGCACCACGCAACGAGGTGTTGGCTACCGGTAGGTCGCTGGGATCAATGGTCCGGTAGGCGGCTGCACCAGCAGCGTTGGTTGGACCAGCGAGGAATTGATTAGCGGCGCTGGTGTTATCCAGCGATGTGGTCAGCGCAATCGTGTCACCGTTGGCGGTAGCCGTCAGGTTGACGATGCCTGCGGTGTCACCAGTAACCGTGTTGACGGAACCCTTGGCTTTGAGATCCAGCCAAGTGCTGCCGTTCCAGTAGGAGCTTTTGTTATCGGTGGTATTGACGAAGATCTGACCGGTGTAATCGCCGGCGGCAGGCAGCGACGTTCCGGTAACAACAGCAGAATCGTTAGCAAGCTTGGCGCCAGTTACGGCGGCGTCTTGAATTTTGACGGTTGTTACTGCGTCAGTAGCAAGAGAGGCAGCAACAATCGAGCCGGCGGCAAAATTAACCTTTGAACTTGGGATCGTGGCGGGATCCATGTCATCGACGCCACCTTCCAGCAGGTTCTTGACCGTAACCTTGCGGGTCTCGGAAAGGTGGACAATCGGTAACTCGTCCCCAGCATCGACGCTACCGCCGGGCAGGGACGTTAGCTGAGAAATTTTGAGGTCTGCCACGGCACCTAAAGCCCTTGGTTGTCAGTCTACTGAGAGGACTCCAGCAGAATTGAGCCGCCTGCGACGGCGGGCAGCGTATCAAGCAGCAGACGAGAATCGTTTTCTTGCAGTAGCTCGTCGTAACTCAAAGTACGAACCTTGAGGCGGATGGGACCGGTCGTTACGAAGTCGGCGTTGACTTGCACTACTGAATCAGGCGAGAAGGCGATGCCAGCCTGGGTGATAACACCAGAAACCTCGTAGAAAATCTCGTCGTCCGTCGCATCAACACCCATCTCGGGGTTGTAGTTAGCGGTCTTGAGGAAGAACTGCGCGTCAAACTCGCTCCCAATCTCGGTGCGAAGCGCCAGTTGCAGCAGATAGTTGGCTTGCTCGCCAGCGTTCTGGTAGCTCCACTGGGCTTGGATGTTGCCCGAGCCGGACATGAGCGCACCAAACTGCGAGCGGAAGCTGTCGCTCAAAGCTGTGGTGTCGATTGCCTCGCGCTGGGTGCTCAGCTCGTAGCTGGTGACTTTGCCCAGCGTCAGGAAGTTGCTGTTTTTGATGCTGATGTTGATGCTCAGGTCAGCCGCTGGCGTCAAAAGGTCCACCGCATCAGCAGCGTTGCCGGTGACTGCCTTGGCGTAGGTCGTAAAAAGGCGGATGCCGCCGAGGTCATCCACGTTGACGTACCAGTTGCCGTCCCGGTGCTGTTGATTATCCTGCCAGCCACTGGCGGCTATGAAGTCGAGGACTTGGTTGGCGTTGTTTTGGATGTAGAGCAGGTCGCCGGTGACGATTGCGTTGTTGTCGACTTGCAGCGCAAAGCGGTCCGCACCAGCGTTTACATCACCGACGCGAAGCAAGACCTGCAGCGTTTGACCGCCGGATTTACGGCGAAGCGCGACGTAACCGTAAGTGCCGAGGTAGACGCTCATTACAAGGTCGCGGTGACGAGGGCGCCAGTTGCCTGGAAGCTGATCTGCGCCGAGGAAACTTCGCCGACCGAAGCACCGATGCTGGCGCTGGTGATGTAAGCGTCAAACGTGGCGTCACTGTTGACTGCGCCATCGGTCAGCCGCAGCGTCAAGCGCAATGGAGCTGTAACCGCTCCGGTTTTGATGATCTGTTTCAGCAGTTCGCTGGCATCGTTGTTGGTGCCGTCGTTGTAGTACAGCAGCGTTGCGCTACCGCTAAAGGATTGGACTCCCGGCGTGTAATTACGTTGGGTGTCGCCGAGGCTGGTGGTCTCCAGCGTTTCAAGGTCTGCTTGGAGTGTCCAGTTGGTGACCTTGCCGTATTCGACGGCGGCAGCAGCACCGCGAGGTCCGAGCAGTTTGCCGTCGCGGCCCGTGTAAACCTTGCTCATCGGAGGACACTCACTAGGCGAACGGTAACAGTGCTACGCCCAGGTCTCACGCTAGTAATTTGCGGTGCGTCGGCATAGCGATAAAGGCTGGCAGTAGGCGAATCAAAAGGCGTCGTACCACCCAAGCCCCAGCCAGCTCGGGTGTTGGGCTCAATCGTAAATGTGTCGTATGTACCTTTAGACGAGTTGTAATGCCCTACAAACTCGTTGGCATTGGTGTCGGAAATGTTTTCGTAGGTCAGCTCCAGCTCTTGCCCGGTGCGCTTGTCGCCATAGATGACACGATATTCCTTACCGTTCTGTGCCCGAAAAGATTTAACCGGCCAGTCCCCAAGGCGTACCGAACGAGCTGTGGGTTTTAGGTCCGGGAAAGCCATCGGATCAGACCATCGTTTCTATTGTAAAGGGGGCATCTACCGTTACCTGCTCAGCGATCTGGCTCTTGTTGCCGCTGATTACTGGGAAGTGACTGGCAACGATTTGCACCAGTCCGTCCTCGTCAATCTGCAGGGATTCCACAACGTAGGTCTGGTTGCTGGTGGTGGAGTTGCGGACAGCGAAGATGGCATCTTGCTTGCTGAAAGCTTTGCCGTCTAAATCAACAAAAATTGATGTTTCGTTGACGCTGCCGTTTTGGCGCTCCCACAGGTAAACGTCGTGATTCTGGTTTAGCGCCAATGGTTCGATGGCTACCACCGTGCCATCACCAAGGATGATGCCGTTGTTGTAGGTGGCGTTGTAAATGTTTTGTTGGGTGATTACGCGGATGTAGTCGCCGGGCGCCAGCGAGATGCCGTAGGGGGTGGTCTTAAAGCTGATGGTATGAGTGACGTACCGGCGGATTGCGAGGAAATAGCGGGCAACTGTAATGGCGTGGTCGTAGCTGGTGATGTGGGTGTAGTTGAACTCTTCCAGTGGTGCGTTGCTCCACTCGGGTGCGTTGTTGTAGCTGACAACGACGGTGCGCTCTTCAGGGAAGCGGTCTGGGTACTCACTGCGGTAACGCAGAGCAACCTTCATCGGCTTACGTTCTTCTGCGTTGAGGTAGCGCAGCTCAAAACTGTCTTCGATGATGTTGCCTTCAGTAAAAATCGCCTTGATTGGTACGTCTGCCAGAACCGGGTTACGCAGTGAGCCGTCGGGGTGGTGAGGCAAGGCAGGCTCCAAGCTGAACTTACCGTTGCGTGTCACCATGTTGCACAGCAGAGACGGTGCAATGCTGGCGATAAAATCTCGAATGTTCGCTGGCTCGGTAATTACATCGTCGTAGTAGAGGCGGTTGGTTTCGAGGAATCGAGCGGTGTAGCGAAGACGGGTTTCATCCAGTAGGTCCTCTGCAAAAATGCTGCCAAGCCCTGCTTGTTTATTCAGCAGTAGGTAACGCACCAGGTCGGTGAACAGGTTGGATGGACCCACGCCCAAGTTTCGCTGGGTGCGTCCGTCTACATCGACGATGTAACGCTGCACTTGGATGCCGTTCTTTTGGTAGATGTGCAGTTGCTCCAGTGAGGTGAGGTTGCGCGAGCTGCGAATTTTGATGCCTGCCATGGCGCAGCCCTCGTAGCTAGCGGGCTTGCCGGGGTCGATGCTTTCGTTGACGTAAACGATTTCGTGCTCTGCGTTGTTGTCGCAACTGCGAGTGATCAGGCCGCCATAGTGCGAGACTTCCGAGATGGCAGAGTTGGCTTCAAAAATACGATCAGCGTCGTTGACGTTTACCTGCTGATTTTGCTTTTTGATGTTTAGGCGGAAGGTATAAACAATATCCCTGCCGTCAAACAGTTGCTTTTTAATTTGGAAAGTTTCACCATCGTTCCATTGCTTGTTTGATTTAGCCGGCGAAATGTCAATCGGCTCGATGCTGACGATGCGCCACCACCATTCGCGGTTGTTGTTATAGGGTCCCGGTAACTTTTGAGATTGAAGCGTCATTTTTAGCTTCATCTCTTTGGTCCCGTTCGTGACCTTAAACAGCGCAGCTTCGGCGTCGGTAAATACGTAAGTACCACCTTCAGGTGTCTGAGATCGCCAAGGTACGTTTGGATTGGAACCCTCACTTGCATCACGATCTGGATCGTTGTTGATTGCTTTTGCAATACCATTGCTAACTTCTTTGTCGTTAGCGGTGACACCGTTGACCTCAGCTTTAACCAGAATGACGTTGAAGTCGTATGTTGTGGCGTCCGTTGGATCGTTGCGTCTGCCGTTTACCATCTCTGCGTTTACAGCGATGTCGGCAATGCGCTCTTCAATGCCCTTGGTGTACAGCGTGAAGACTTGTTGCTGAACGTTGGTAGTGATCTGAATAAAGTTTTCGCTGGTATCTAGCCGCACAAACAATGCGTCACGCCCCACTACCTGCACCAGCTCGCCGGATGTCAGCGGACGTAGGCGAAATTCCCACTGCCCCAGTGGATGCCCAATACGCAGATAGTTAAATAGGTCGCGTGGTGCGTTGCCTTTGATAGCAAGGGGTTTGTCGTTTAAGCGGATCCAACTATCCGTAGGTGCTGCGGTGGCAGAGCGGATATAAATTGAGAAAAAGCTGTAACGTGTGGCGTAACTTTGGATTGTGCCGCCACGTACTTGGATATTGCGGTCGTCAAGGTCAGAAAGTTTTTCAGGACCTGGAATTGAGATGAAGTTAGTGAGCCCGTTAAATCGCAGCCATACTTGGGAACGGATACCGATTTCCGTGTAAGCGCATTGGCGCACGTTTTGGAACGTAGCAATATCTTGTTGGCAAATTGGATACCAAGCCTGTCCAATGTCTACACGAGGACCGTTGGCGTTTTCAGGGAATGCTTTATCCGCAAAAACATAAGTTTCGTTGACAAGGCCAACACTTCCTTTGTTGTTAGGAATGTAACCATCGCGGAATACCTCTTCGCACTCCAGCGTGACGGTTACTTTTATTTTTTTATTGGAACGAGCGAAGGTGTCTGCTGGTGTTCGTTCGGTTACTCGGTACTGACAGTTACCGATGACAAACCGCTCGCCAACCTGCATCGTATCGTCAATTTTTTCTAGTTCTGAAATGATCTCGGAAATAACGCTCTCATTGTCGACGCTGCCTTGCCGGAAACGACTGGGATCGTGAATATATCCACCAACTGACTGCAAGTCTCGTCTATCAAGAATTACGCCGCCAAATGTCAGCTCCAGCTTGTCGCCGTCTTCGACAATATCAACTCTTTTACCGTTGTTGCCTACTTCTGCAATAGCGGTCTGAGGGTTCCCGGAAACCGGAACAAATCGTGTAATACCTATAAACCGAGGATAATTTCTACCGGTTCCTTCCATCTTGAAGTTGCCAGCAATTTGTAAACGCCTTGCGTTGGCATCTCTCTTGGCATCGTCTTCATAATCAGCAAGACGTGAGACGACCTCCCAGTTCAGGCGCAGTGGCGTGCCGTTGGGGATGGCGTTATACGCGCCAAAGCGCAGTTGGTTGTTGGGTGAGTAGCTGTGAGAAAAAGCGTCGCTATCGCCGCCGGCAAAGGTCGGTGCGTAAAAAGCGTTGGTGTTTGGTCCGAAGTCTTGACCAAGTTTGCCGTAACGATCATTTGAACCAACTAGCCGGCTGTCGCTGCTGTAACCGATGCCGTTGGCGTTAGGTTCGCCGCCTTGGTAATAGAACCAGCGGTAATCGTTTTCGTTAAAGGTATCGAGCGGGGTCTGTCCGATGTAGATGCCGGCGCGGTCGGCTGCAATTTCAGCCGGTGTGCTGTAGGGTCCGCGACCCATGCGACCTTGACCGACAAGGAATACCAGATCGGCGGATTGGTAAGTGCCCCAGCTAAACAGACGAGACCAGACCAGCTTGGGGCTGACCATCACGCCGCCGTAATACTCGTTGGCACGACTGCCGGGAACCTGCTTGGTAAAGACGATTGGGATTGCTTCGCCGTAGCGGCTTATGTCCTGTCCAGACTGGAAACCGTAGGTTGGGGCAAAGCGATCGCGGCCAACAATGTTGTCGAGCTGGCGGTTGCGGATTTTTGCTTGCTGTGGCTGTTGAGGCTTTGGTGTAAGGAGATAGCTCGCGGCGCTAGACAGTACGCCAACGACAAGACTAATAATCGAAATTGTTAGTGCATCTGCCTGGACATCAGGCACATTTGCGTAGGCTGCCGGGCGCACGCGACTGCGCCACATCACCTCACGCCGGAATTCGTTGTACTCGGCAGCCGTAATGCCGAGCTGATCAATTAGATCTTTCTCGAACGGTAACAGCGGCATTTTGAGGCTGCGCTCAAAGGGCACCATGCCACCTTCTGCAGATCCCTGTTGACGTAAAGGATTCCGCTCTGCCACGTCACTCCGAACGCCCAGTGGTCGTGGGCAAGCATTACCACGTCACCATCGTACTCAGGCTGTGCAACACGATTGCCCCAATCTCTGATGGCGCGGATGATGGTTTTTAGATCCGAGTTGTACCAGTCAGAGTTGAACGCGGGCGTCGGGATTCCGAGGCGTTCCAGCACTGTGTAAACGAGGTGGATGCAGTCGATTTCGGTGCCTGTTCCGTCTGCTCCGAGGTGATACGGGCGCCCGATCAGATCACTGCAGTCGCACATTGGCGGTTGTCGGGATTGGACCGAACAAGTCCTCGGTGATGCGGCGCCTAGGTACGTCCGCGCCAACAGCGTCAAGGATGCTTCCGATCTCAACTTCAATCGTGGGTCCGGCATGGCTGCCGCTAACGATCATGCCTACGTACTCGGTCAGGATGCGGTAGTCCAGGCGGTTGTCCGGGTTCAGCAGCGCGGTTTCAACCTTGGCGAGCCACTGCGATGTGCCGTTGAAAATGTTGCTGACAATGGTTTGGACGAGGGCGTTGTTTGGGAAGATCAGGCGGGTGGACTCGTTGTCGCCGTTGCGGTTGACCGTGACGCCGCTCCAGCCAAAAGGGGCGAAACCGTAAACGCCGCCATTGTGGTCAATGTTGTCGTTCGAGAAAAAATTCTGCAGCGTGTAACGAGGTCCAGCGCCTTTTTCGGAGATGCTGAGCAGGCAGCCGTAGGCGATGTTGTCGTCAAACTCAAATCCGGTGCTCATTAGCTGATACCTAGGCGGCTACGAGTGGAGCGGGACTGTTGCAGGCGGCGAATGGTGGCTTGCTCACCGCGAGCGGCACCTTGTGCGGCAGCCTGCTGCATACCAGCGCGGAATTGGTCGGCGGTGACGTAATCCACCGAGTTGATGCGTTCCACGGTGTAGCGAACGTCGATAGCTGCTGGCGCCATTGTGGCGGTTCCGCCGGACATGTCACCGCCTTCACCACCTGCGGGGATGACACTGGAACCACGAGCGCCTGAGGCGTAGCGAGACATGGCGCCACGCATCTTGCTGGCGGGGATGACGTATTCGGGTTCGCCGCCTTCGCCAACCATTGCGCGGGTAGGTCCGGTAACGAAACCGCCTTCTGCAAAGGGCGTAAACCCCGGTCCCTCAAGCATTGGATACGCTTTAAACCCTGAGACGTCTAAGTCGCCACCGCTATTTCCACCGGAAAGACCTGCGAAAGCGCGTGCAATTCCTATAGCGACGTACGCAGCGATCATTTGAGCGGCGGCATCCAATAATGCACTACCAACACTCTGTAGAAAATCAGCGAATACCTGTTGTGCAGTTTTGGTGCCGTTAATTAGCTCTGCTATGCCGGTTGTCATAGCAGTTCCAAATGCTTGACCGATTGCAAGTACAGAGCCCTCTAGTGCTTGAGCTTGGACTTGTGCAAGCTGTAATTGTTGAGTTAGTTCGGCTATTTGAGTAGCACGCTCTGTAGATTTACCTGCAGCTAATTGCTGCTCAAAGGCGGCTCCCGCCGGTCCAATAAAACCTGCTTGTAATCCAGCGCCGGTAGCTGATATCTGTCTCTGCAGATTTACTACTTCTTCGGCATCTTTTCTTTGATTAGCTAGTTCAAGTAGCTCTCTGTACTTTTCAACATCCGCGCTCGTCAAGTATGCCTGCTCACGTTTTAAGTCAGCAATTTTTTGTTCTATCACTACTTGTTTTTCTGTTCCGTCGATGCGTGCGTCAGTAAGCTGTATTTCATATTCCACAGCCCGCAGTACGGAAGCAAATTTTTCGGTACGGTCTCTTTCTATTTGACGAATCTGGTCAGCAGCTTTACGCTCTTCGTTTGTAACCCTCGCTCTTGCTATCTGGTTAATTGTTGAACGTTCTGTTTCATAATTGGCCCTTTCCAGCTGTTTAATACGATCACGTTCTATGTCTGCTAAAGCTTTTGTAAGCTCGACGTCGGCTACAAGTAAATCACGACCGTCAAAACGTAGATCTCTAATAAGATCTTCAGCGTTTCCGATTTCAATAATTGCTTGCAGATCTGCCTGTAGAGATGCAGTTCTGTCCTCTGGCGGTTTTGGTCCTTTGCGCTTTCTTGTTTCTGCGGAGAATTGCTCGTTAAGCCGAGCAACTTCGGACAAAAATTTTCGGGTGTCTTGTAAAGCTTGATCTTGCGCTTTTTTGCGTTCCGCAGCTCCTTGGCGTATCTCATTTGCACGTTCTTTACCGAAGATAGACGGGTCTATGAACTGACCTTGTGCACCTAGTGCAGCAGCTGCTGCAAGAATCCTATCCATTAAAGTTACTTCTTCTGCAACCTTGATAAGTTTTTGTTCTTGTAACTGAATAAGACGTTCCTGTAGAAAAGCGTTTGCAGCTGCGGAACCGTTAAGTTCCAGCTGTTTTAACGCCTCTTTTGCTTGTGTGTCGGTAATAGTATCGCGCAGTTTTACAATAGCTTCTAGTGTAGATTTATTATCTATAGCAGCAGCTAACGCATTGAAAGCCTCTTCACCCCCCACTGCACCGAAGCTTGCTGCTAGTGCTTCACGAACATCTGCAGAACCGAACTCTGCGAAAGCACTTACCAGTTTGAGTGCCTCATCCTTAGCGATACCTAACTGCGAAGCTAGTTGAGAAATGTCAGTCGCAGTAGTACGTGATGTACTGCCGGTCGCAGACAAATTAATATTCAGAGAATTTATTTCAGTATTTAATTTTTGTGCATCATCAATAGCTTGTCCGATAGCTGTACCAACCAAGGAAAGACCGAAACCTAGTGTTCCTCCGAAGGCGCCACCGACCGCTCCACCAAGACCACCACCAACAGCCGCACCTGCTCCCTGACCGAACAACAACGGAAACGCGCCGCCGATAACAGCGTTACTTGCGGCGCTTCCCACTCGGCTGCGCAGTGCTGCAGCAGCTTGCTTTTGTTGCTCTGCCGTTATTTTTTGTTCTGCAGCGAGTTCTTGTTGTTTTGCTTGTAACCGTTTGTTGATTACTCCGCTTATGTAGTTTTCAGCTATTGCCCTGTCTTTTACTGCTTTTAGTTGTGCTTGTGCGTCATCGCGTCGTATCTGGCTGACACGTCGTTCAACAGCCAGTGCAGCTGCTTGTGCGCTAGCACTTGTTACACCGCTTCCGCCAGGTCCCATGGGAACTGCCGAAGCTGCTCCTGCGATAGTGCGACGAATTACTACTTGCTGTTTGTTTACCTGCTCAATAGTTTTTGATACTTGTGTGAGTTTATTTTGCAGTTCATCTAAATACCGTACACCTCTTACGCCGATTTCAATATCAGCTCTGTAAGCGTCCACGGCTTGCGTCACACTCTGGTACTTCAGTTTACGCGACAAAAAAGCCACCGGGTTAGCGGCGGCGTTTGGCCTTTTCGATTTCCTTTTGTTGGTCCTCGTTGAGGATCTGGAAGTAGGCGCTCCAGCCAAGGAGTTCTTCGGCGGTCATCATGCTGCGGACTTGGCCGAGGCTTAGTCCCAGCTCTTTGGCGACGCCGAACTGGAGCATGAGCCAGTTGTCCTGGCGAAGCTCCTTGGCTAGTTCTTGGGGTCGATGGGCTCGGCGTCATCGGTGAGGATCGCCAGCATCAGTGCTTGGAGGTCCTTGTCCTTGACCTCGTTCTTCAGCACGTCGATTTCACCAGCGCTGAACAGCTTGGTGCCGTTTTCGTCGAGGGCTTTGGCGATCAGCAGCTGAAGTGCAAAAGCGTTGGCGTCATCCGACTTGGCTTGCTTTTGGGCGCGTTCACGCTCAGCCATCGTCAGCGGTGCCACCCACATCTCAAAGGTGCTGCCATCAGACAGCTCTACTTGCTTTTTGACCGGCTCTAGGTTCGCTGCTTTGCGCAGGCGATCAATAGCGCGGACTGGAATTGAGGAAGGCATGAAGTCCTGTGCTTTCTCGCACTACTGTAGCGGACTAGACATGAAAAACCCCGGCGGTGAGGCCGGGGTTGCTGAACCTACTGCACCAGCAGACTATCAGGCAGAGGTGCTGAAGTCGAAGGTGGGGGTGCCGGCAGGACGGAAGTTGACGGTCACAGACTGAGCATCGTCGGGGTTGATGTTCAGGCTGGCCGAGGTCAGCACTGCATCAAACGAGATCGAGCGGCTGAGGCTTTCGCTCAGGGTCCCGCCGCTGAATACGCGATCGGTGTACAGCTTGAAGGCGGCGCCGGTTTGCTGGCGCTGCAGCACGTCCTCGATCATGCGGTTGGACAGGGCGGCGTCCTCGTTGGTCATGTAGACCGTTGCGGTGCCGGTGCCGTCGCCGAAGCCCGAGATGTAGCTGCGGAAAGGAACGTACTGACCAGGGGTTTGACCGATGACTGTGACATCAATTTCCGCGCGTGAAATTTCGAAGCTCCAGTCCCTGCACTGCCCGACAACGGCGTATTCGGCGTAATACACCTCGAACTCGTTAGGGGCAGCCACCGTGCCATCGTCGGTGATGGCAAGAATGGTGCCGCCGGCAGAAGTCGAAACGGTGAGGGCACCGGTATTAGCGGTGTAGCTCAGCACGTAGTAGGTGGTGGCGTCAGAAATGGGGGCAGGCAAAGTGCCGGTGCCGGCGCCGCCGGTTTGGCTGTTCACAACGCGGAACTTCACGGGGTCACCGACCTTGAAGTTCAGGTAGGGGGCAACGGTGATGGTATCGGTGGTGGTGTTTACACCAGCCTCACCGAAGGTGCCGGTGGTGCCGGCGGGCTTGTAGTAGAGGGCGCCGGACGTGCCGGACAGAACGGTGGTGGCCATAGGGCGTACCAAATGTGGTTTTCTGGGCGGGCACTGCCCGGCTTAATACAGGTTAGCGCCCACAACAAACATTTCCTACGACAGCACAGTTGCTACGTAGGAGGTTTCAATTCGTCCCACAAAATGCGGTGATTCTTCTGTCGCAGAAAATGTTGGGCCGGTGATTTCGCCGACTTTGAAGTAGACGCCTGTTGTGCCCTTAGTGTTGTTGTTAAGTGCTTCGAGCACATTTACGGCAGTAGTCAACAAAGTTTGGTTGCGGGCGGGGCCGCGTCCTTTCTCTGTAAAAATACGGATGACAATCGCACCACGTGCGTTATCAACGCTTGAAGTGAGGGTGGGCTCGTTGGTAATGCCGAAAGTAACATTGACGCGAACGTACTCGGTAGTGGTGTTAGGGGGTACGGCTGTGATGTTGTCAAAATAGACAGGCACTGCAGGCACCAGTGCGCTGAAGGCACTAAGCAGCGGATTTTCGACGGCGGCGCGAATTGCTTGGTAGTTCATCGGGGGTTTCTCAACGCAGCGTCCATTTCTAGTTTTACAGCTCTATTGAGTGCGCCTCCAGCGGCGTATGTTGCAAGCCAATCAAGGGGTGCAGTGCGACTAGCGCTGCCGTTTGGGCGGCCTCCGCTTGTTTGTCCGCGATACGTATTACGTAAACGTGTTGTTTCTTCCTGCTCCCATTTACGAAGACCTAGTTGTGTTTGAGGTCTGGGCGCGTCTTTAGGGCGAATAAAGGTGCTCTGAACTTCGTCAGTTGCCTCTGCAGCATAAGTGGAAAAGTTGGATATACGGAAAACAACTTTGTCTTGTCTCAAAAAACTAGCGGTTACTTGACGGCCAGTAACAGCAGGAGTGCTAATAGGTCTTGGTTCTCCCGGTTGTCCGTCACCTTTCACTGTGTTTGTAGGTGTTTCTATTTGCCAAGAGTTTGAAAACTTACCAGTCCAACTTGGGCCGGCTTGCTGGAGTTCTCGAACTACGCGTTCAGCAGCAGACTTGGGACCATTAAATAGCGTTGTCGCAAATACCCTGTCTAGTTCCTGCAGAGCTTTAGGTAGTTGGTTACGTGCCATTACTGGGGCCTCGCAATGAGGGTGTGCATGACGGGATTGTCGCCGCGATAGCTGGTGATGGCGATGATTTTGGCTTCGCGGGTGGCGCCGTCTTGGGTGTACTGGATGCGGTCGGCTTCAGTGGGGTAGTACGTTCCAAGCTCGCTGGTGCCAATAATCACCTTGAGATCGGTGGTTTGATACAGACCCTCGGATTCGCGGGGATTTACCCGCGTAATTACGGCTTTTACCGAGACCGTAGTGTCTGCGCCTGTGACCGCTCCAGTTGTTGGGTTGTAGGTGCGGGGAGTGCTGGTTTTGATGTACGTGATGGCTTGGCCCCAGTCGTTTAGGACGCTGGTGGGAATCGGGGCGAATACGTCGTCGATGAGGCCCATATCACCCTCGGAATAGACGGACGGCGTAGTTAGCGGCGCCGCCCATGCAGTAAGGGCCTAGGTAGGACTGGAGCCAAGGGTAAACGTCGAAGACGTTGTTGATGACGCCGCTGGTTTGACTGGTTTTGTTGTATTTGACCTTGAGTTCGCCCAGTTCCACTTCGTCGTAGATGCCGGTTGTGCCGGTGGTGCCGGTGATGGCGTCAGTGTCGTTGGCGAGGGCACGTGCCAGCTCGTAGGTGGCGACCTTGATGGGTTCCGGGATCAGGGTGCAGGCAAGGTCGATACCGTCAACCTTGTAGTCCTCGCGGGGCCACTTCAGGGCTTGGGTTTCGGTACAGCGGTCGCCGTAAAAACTCAGCGCATCGATCCAGCGCGTAGCCGAGATCAAAGCGCGATTCTTCTGGTCGTCGGTCTTGCTGGTCCAGGTGCTGCTGTCGGGGACGGTCTCGAAATACGTGTTGGCGCCAGCCAGTGTTACGTAGCTGTTCGCCGACGCTCCGCTCAAAGTGGCATCAATGACGGCAGCCACGGCTTAATACATCCTTTGTTTGAGTCTAGCGCCAGTGCGTGATTTCCTCTGTTTGGCCGTAGGGCGTAGCAATGTGGCGTGGTAAACCTCTGCGCCAGCAAGCTCTAGGTCGGCCTGCTTTTCGGTGTGCTCGCCGTATGGAATGTCGAGAAAGAATCGCCGGTTATTGTGTAGTACGAACAGTCGGACCAAGTTCATGTCGCCGCGTCGTGCTTCCGTAGAACCCAGCGTAGATGCGCTGGACGTGCAAGCCCCTGATACGAAAAAGCCCCGCAAGTGGGCTGATGTAGCAAAACAAATTCAAGGTCTGCGTGAAAAAGGCGCGACAGTTCCGGAGATCTGTGAACAGTTGCAGGTTTCTTATGTGCTGGTGAACCAGCTGATCCTGCAGTCGTACAAGATGGCGATTGATTCGGAGCAGGTGTTCCAGCGGCAGGAAGAGATGCGGTTGGCTGAGGAAGCCTGATAAAAGAAAAGGCCCCCGAGTTGGGGGCCTTTTTGCTGTACGGCTGAAAAATCAGGCGTAGGCAGTTACATCAAGCGGAGTGTTGCAGAGCAGGCGCACGATGGGCACTTGCTTGGTGGTGCTGTACACCAGGTTCCAGCTGCCGGTGGCGGCCAGGTTGCCCGTGGTGGCGGCGTTGGTGGGGTTGTCGCCAGCGGCGGCCCACTTGGTGCCGGTCACGTGATAGCCGTAGTGGTAATCCACAGCCACAACGTCCTGCATGGACAGGATGTTGCGGTCGGCAGCGAGGCGCAGATCCTGTTGGATGCCCTCGGAGATCACGCCAGACTTGAACATGTAGACCGGATACTTCACCGCGTGGGTGGCAGTACCGCCGGTCAGGTAGGTCAGCTGGTCGTCGATCACGACGCGCAGGCCGGCGAAGGTAGCGACCTCAGGCTGGGTCACGCCCACACCGCCGCCGCCCCAGACGATGGCGCCGGAGGCAGCCAAGGCAGAGGTGCTGAAGGTCAGCATCCCCACCTGCTGGAGGTAGTACGCCACGTTGGAGTGCATTGCGATGGCGTCAAGCTCATCGCCGCGCTCGCCCAGCTTGGCCTTGGCCTTCACAATGTTGGCCACGTTCAGGAAGTTGGCCTCGGTCATCGAACCGGGGACACCAGCGAACGAAGCGTCGAACTGGTTGGGGCCGAGCACGCCAGCGCCGGAGATGCCACCGAACAGACCCAGCAGTTGGGCCTTCAGGGTGGAGGTCTTCAGCTTGTTGATGGCGGCAGTCAGCTGGTTGCGGACGTGGGCTAGGGGGTCAGCGCCGGAGCCGAGTTTGCTCAGATCATCTGCTGCGTAGGCGAAGCCACGGTGCAGGATCGTCATGATCTGCTCGTCGGCGGTCGACTTCTGAGGAGTCAGATAGCCAGCGCCAGAGGTGCCCCAGGCAGCCGAGGAGAGGATTTGCTCTTCGGTG
>Ga0129333_10001395_pt1 | contig 21839 bp, 33 predicted proteins | sample CPB6_08_DNA_FD_94474 | JGI IMG/M metagenome (GOLD analysis project Ga0129333, IMG submission 94474) | Freshwater to marine salinity gradient microbial communities from Chesapeake Bay, USA - CPBay_Sum_0.6_0.8_DNA | ecosystem: Environmental > Aquatic > Marine > Coastal | place: USA: Chesapeake...
AAACCTGTTGCGTCAAACAGCATTGGACAGTTTGCAAGGTCGCGGACCCAGTCAAATCTTTACTCCTGTGGTAAGTTTGCCAGAACTAGAAAGTCTAGTTTACAACTGGACATTCTTTGAAACCAATATCCACAGTCGCAGTTACAGTCACATCATTCGCAACATCTACAATGTACCCAAGGAAGTGTTCAACACTATCCACGACACTGAAGAAATTGTGAACATGGCATCAAGTGTTGGCAAGTACTATGACCAACTACACCAATTGAATTGTATTAAAGAAATCGACGGCGACCCAAACAACTGCCCGGAAGAGAGCCACATCAAAGCAATCTATCTAGCACTGCACGCCAGTTATGCCCTAGAAGCATTCCGTTTTATGGTATCATTTGCTACAAGTCTGGCAATGGTAGAGAACAAGATCTTCATTGGCAACGGCAACATTATTTCGTTAATTTTGCAAGATGAAATCCTGCACCGAGACTGGACTGCCTGGATGATCAATCAAGTGGTCAAGGAAGATCCTCGTTTTGCTCGAGCCAAACAAGAATGCGAAGCCGAAGTGTATCAAATATACATGGACGTTATCAGAGAGGAAAAAGAGTGGGCAAATTACCTGTTCAAACACGGTCCGGTGATTGGATTAAATGCCGCCATCCTGCGAGACTTTGTAGACTATACTGCGGCCGCCGCACTCAAGGAGATTGGTATCAAGTACACAGAGCCTGCTCCACGAAGCACACCTATTCCTTGGTTCAACAAACACGTGGATACACATAAGAAGCAGACAGCACTGCAAGAAAATGAGTCAACCAATTATGTGATTGGTGTAATGTCAGATTCTGTGGACTACGACGAGTTGCCTAACATATGATAAATGAATGGCATTACAAGCGAGCTGAATGGAAAGAAACATTCGCATTGATTCCCCGTCGTTGTGATCTCAGTAATAGATGGATATGGGGGCGACACATTTGTGGCACTGATTTTATTACAGGTCCCGGAGATCCGGTGATTATTAAAATTTGGAACCATCGTCACGAACACACAATTTATAGACTAAAAGGAGAACTAAAATGAAAGCAATTGTATGGAGTAAAAACCAGTGTCCTTATTGTGATCAGGCCAAGGCCCTGCTCAAGTTGAAAGGCATTGAATTTGAAGAACGCAATATCAACAATGGTTGGGATCGAGAAGATTTATTGTCTGCCGTGCCCACGGCACGTACAGTGCCACAAATATTCTTAGGCGAGGAATACGTAGGTGGATTCACTGAGCTCAAGAAAAAATTAACAGAAAGTGCATAATGACATTAGAAGTAGGTAAAGTTTATACATTCAAACTTAACTCTGGAGAAGAGTTGATTGCCAAGTACAGTTGCGAAGTAGCAGGTAACTTCATTGCAGTCACAGATCCTGTGAGTGTGGCTCCCGGACCCAAAGGCATGGGGCTTGTTCCCAGTTTGTTTACTGCAAACCCTGACCAAAGTGTCACTATAAATACTAACAGCATTGCTATGTATGTAGAAACCGACGACAATGTTCGCGGCAAATACACTGAAGCAACCACTGGTATTCAAGTACCAGACAAGAAAATTATAATGGGTTAATATGCCACCAGTACAACGACAGGGAGATCCAAATTCAGCAGGCGGTGCAGCCACAGGCGGGGTAGGATCAGTACGAGTAAACAATAAACCTGTTGTTGTCAACGGAACCAGTGTTTCTGCACACGCACCATGGGGCAAGCCGCATCCTCCACATGCCTCGCCTGTTACTACAGGTGGTGTGGGGTCAGTGCGTGCTGGTGGCATCCCTGTCAATGTAGATGGAAATCCCGACACTTGCGGTCATACTAGAACCAGCGGATCTGGTGATGTGAGGGCTGGATAATGCCTGCAGGTTTGTTGACTCCGTTGCAATTAACTGCTGGAAGTTCTTTGCTGAACAATCAAGGAATTAAAACACTTCCTGCCGCGTTGACCTCGGCGATTTCTGCATTTAATGGTACCAATGTCGTATCAGCTTTTCTAAATGCACTGTCATATTATCAGGCACAAAGTTGGGCAACACCGGCCACATTATTAAACTTACAAAGCATTGGCAATTCAACCTGTCCTGCGCTGGGGGACAGTATTCCGTCTAGCATTACCAATTTGACTCCAGTTACAGATCCCGGCGGCTTTTCGGGCCTAGTCTCTCAAACAGGCAATGCATATCTTGGCAATGGTGATGTAGGAATATTTGCACAAGGATTCATGAGTGTGCAAGGATTCATCAAGTCTACCAATTTGTTTATCAACAGTGCAGTAAATGCACAAACGTATCTGGGACCAACTTTTTCGGGAATGGATACATTGACAACCAACAATATCAGTGCAGTGAATTCTAATTTTTCTGGCTTTGGTACAGATTTGTTTAACCAGGGACAACTGTATGATTTGTCACAGATCGATTTGTATGGTACTCCTGCTGGATTGTTGGGGCAACTTTCCAAGGTTGCTGGAATACAAGGCGGAACTTTAAAAATTGTTGAAGAGCCATTGTTGACAGCTGGATTGACCACAACGGATATCAAGAACTTGGTATCAAGAAATCGAAACTTATCCGAAATACAATTCAACCAACTGCAAAAATTAGCCTATACCGGCATGACTTACATAACAGGGGCAGACCTACAGCAGGTACTAGACATACTCAATGTAACAACTCCCAATATTCAAAGCATGGCCGATTTGTTGGATCAGAAAAAAATATTCCCCAATAGTTACACCACATTGGCTACACCGACTCCAACCGGGCCGGAGTTAGTATATCAACCCGATGGCAGTGTCAGTATGAATCTGGCTGCAAATGTCAATAACTATTTGCCAACGCCAAGTGGTTGCGAAGAACTTGGAAAAATCATACCTCCGGATCAAGCTGTTGCAAACAAATCTGTTCAAGCTGCGCTGCAACAAATCACTGGAATTACTTCAACTACTTTGCCAGCACTGGCACAGGTTGTAAAAGGATCAACACCCACGATCTGGGACATCACCATTGACTATTTGGCCAATGATGTAGTTTCTTATGGATCGCCAATACCCAACGTCTATCGTGCTCAACAAAATGTACCTGCAGGCATTGACATCAACGACACTGACTATTGGCAATCAACTAGCCTAGGTGGCCTGAGCACCATGGCAGGACTGCCTGATATTCAGTCCCAGACCGCAGTGTTGCCTGCATCTGTTGTAAATCAATACAACTCTATGGCAACAGGAACTGGCCCTAACGGAACAATTAATACCTGTGATGTAATAGGGCTGGCAATTGACTACAATAATTTTGCTGCCGAATTTGTTTCTGCAGCCAACGCTATTTCGGCCATGCCGTCATCGGCAGACTTGACTGCACTCATTACAGCTTATCAGGACATGCTTGGCGCCAGCAACAACACTGAGATGCAAACATACATTGACGATGCCAATGCTGCAATCAGTGCCATTGCAAACTCTTCTACTCATCCAGAGTATGTTTCGTATGTTTCGTCGCTCAACTTATCGTTCAACAATATGGCCAGTATTTTGAGCAAGGAGAAACAGTATCAATCTCAGGCAGGCATTGATTATTTCAGTATTCAAAGCGGTGATAAATCTGTTGTCTATGCATTTGTTCAAGCACTACCCGGTTATGGACTAGAAGTTGGACCTTGTGGACCTGCATACTTCTTGAATCAAGTGGCTGACATTTCTGTAATCGGGGGACAGGCAATTGTTGGAACCATGCGGGAAGCCACTAACAATCAACGCCTCAACGGAAGCCAACTTGGAGTAGATACTGCACCCTCATCTACTCTGGCCGTTACTCCTGTTCCTGCAATAACTCCTGTGTACTAAAGTACACGATTGACAAATATATCTCAATTTGCTATAATGCGAGTATGCTTTACTTCGCCTATGGAATGAATACCAACTCGCAGGGCATGGCACACCGTTGCCCGGCCGCAGTGAGTTTTGGCCGTGCTACACTAGAAGGACACCGTTTCCGCTTTGCTGGCCCTGCTGATGTTCAACGCGATCGTCACAGTGATGTGGAAGGTGTGCTGTGGGATATAACTGATCGGTGTTTGGCTGCACTCGATGTACTGGAAGGATATCCCTTTTATTACGATCGCAAGTGGGCCCGAGTATGGTTTCAAGGACAAGAATATCAAGCCTTGGTATACTTTATGCAACCGGGTAATCGAAATGCTCCGCCATCTGACGGATATTTTAACATGGTGCTGGAGGGCTACACAGAACACGGGGTTAACACTGAACAATTGATTGAGGCAACACAAGCAACTACTTAAAATAAATACATAGCCCGGTAAAGGAATTACCGTTATGTATAATAACAATAAAAAAACAGCAGACAACGACTGGTCAATGCTCAGCGTCGAAGGCAACAAACAAGTTAATCAAATCGTTAAGCGAGCAAAAAAAGAACATTTGACTTGGCCTCAAGTTTACAAAGAGCTTTGGATGTTGCATAACAAAACTGGCTTTTATGAAGCCATGGACTCAGAGGTTTGTAAAGAAGTTTATAAAAAACTAAACTTCAAAAGCCCCTATTACTTTTATGGAATCACGGTAAATGGCAGGACGTTGTTTGATATGTTTCCGGAGCTCAACACTCCTGCTTGAAATTATGTAGTACTTGAGTACTACTTTTTGGTTAGTGCTCATTAACCCTACTAAATTAGCGGGTCTTTGCCCCACTTGACCAATATTTCCCATTTTGCTATAATAATGGAATAGTAAGCAACAAAGGAGCCCCAAATGGCATACATGAGTCAAGAGCACAAAGCAAAACTGGCACCCACCATCAAGGCAATTTGCAAAAAGTATGGTATCAAGGCCAATCTCAGCGTTCGCAATCACAGCTCGCTGGTGCTGACTGTAAAGCAAGGCAACATTGATTTTGGTGGCGATCATGTGCAAGTCAATCCCTACTGGTATCACGAGCACTTTGAGGGTCGTGCTAAAGATTTTCTTAGCGAAGTAATTCCTGCCATGTATGGCCCTGACTACTTTGATCATTCTGATGCTCAGACTGATTACTTCCACTGCTCGCATTATATTGATGTCAACATTGGTCGTTGGAACCAGCCTTACGCCTTGGAAAAGTAATACTCAAGTATTACATTTTTTGGTTGACCAATAATTACCGTTTTGTTATAATATACGCATGTTCAGCAAAAAGGAGTCTGCAATGTCAATGGCCACTATCCAGCAAGTTAACGAAGCAATCATGTTTGGTAACTTCACCAACGAACAACTCAATTCTATTGTGTCTGCTCTTAAGTATGCACGAGCACAAATGACCAAACAAAAGGCCCGCAGTTTCATGGCCGGTGACTCTGTGCGATTCTCCAGCCGTGGCAACACCTTCTTTGGCACCATTGAGCGAGTCAAGCTCAAGAACGCCTTTGTTCGAGTTGGCAATGCCAGCCGTTACAATGTGCCGCTAAACATGCTGGAGGCAGCATGACCTTCCGGCAGTGGCTACAACAAATGTGGTACAACCATTGCCTTGAGATCGAGGAATGGACTGGTCGTGTACCAAACTATGATGTAAAAGAATACTTTGCCCGATACAAATTCTGGCTCAAGCGCGAATATCGTCATCAACAAAATGCAACTCGATAAAAGGGGGTACGTAAAATTGGGACTTGATCAATACGCATACGTGGCCGCAAAGGCTGGACAACGTGAAGAATTTTACGAAACGTCAGAGTACAACGAAGAAACCAAAGAGTGGGTTAGCAAAATCTCCAAGCCCCGTGAGATTGCCTACTGGCGCAAGCATCCTAACCTCCAAGGCTGGATGGAGAAACTGTGGCTTCGCAAGCAAGACATTCCTGTCGCATCCCAAGATCAATTTGTTGAAAACAAGCGTCCACCCGGGGACTTCAACGGTGTTGAGCTTGAACTGACCTGGGAAGACCTCGACGATCTTGAACGTGCTGTGACACACAACCGACTGCCTGAGACTACAGGTTTCTTCTTTGGCAATCCCGCAGACGAGCACTATCGTGAACAGGATTTGCAATTTATTCGAGAAGCCCGTGCAGAACTGTTCTTGGGTTTGAAAGTGTTCTATAATTCCAGCTGGTGAGGCAGTAAATAAATGACAAACTACAACGAAGATCGGTTTATTGGAACAATGGCGGCTGGATGGATTCGCGATTTAGAAAGTAGCGACAGTCGCTTGCACAAAGAGGCAGTGATTGAAAAAGCTCTTATGGCCGCAAAACTAGGCAGTTCCGAAGCTCAGGCATTTTTGTTCAACTGCTATCAAGCCTACAATCCGTTCTATACATTCCATGTTCGCCAGGTGCCCGAAGTCTCTGGCCAAGACCACCGGCCCAATCCTTGGCCTCGATTCTGGGGTTTGCTAGAAAGCCTGCGCACTCGCAGTACTACAGGTAACTCTGCTCGCGAAGCCATTGAAGAAGTCAGTCGGGAGTTTGATGACGACGAGTGGAACCTAGTTTGCCGGCGTGTGATTATTAAAGATCTGCGCTGTGGTATCTCTGAAAAGACCTTGAACAAAGTACTGAAAAACTCGGAGTGGGCTATTCCTATTTTTACTTGCCAGCTAGCACAAGATTCTACAGACCAGCCCAAGAAGCTCAGAGGCATCAAACGCCTTGAGCCCAAGTTGGACGGTGTACGTGTGCTGGCTGTAGTACAAGGCATGAATGTAAGTCTCATGAGCCGCAACGGCAAAGAGTTTACAAATTTTCCGGCTATTGCCAAGGCTATTTTGTTGCACCGTGCCGCATTTCAGCGCGGACTGCATCAGCTGGGCGGTCGCTTTGTGCTAGACGGCGAAGTCACTGGCGAGAGTTTTCAGAAGCTCATGAAGCAGGCACATCGCAAGAGTGATGTAGAAACTGAAGGCATGGTCTACAATATTTTTGACATCATTCCACTGGATGATTTCCAACGTGGTTATTGGAATGCTCAACAATACAAGCGTTTTGATATCCTTGAGCAGGCTCGTGGGGCCTTGCCCGATAATAGTTATTTGAAAATTGTGTCAGGACTTGAAGTGGACCTTGACACAGCCGAAGGGCATGATGTCATGCAACGATACGCCCAAGATTGTGTAGCCGAGGGTTTTGAAGGTATCATGATCAAAAGCATGGATGCTCCGTATGTGTGCAAACGATCAGACTACTGGATGAAGTGGAAGCCCGTAATCAGTGTTGACCTCAATATTGTGGGCTTCGAAGAAGGCACAGGTCGCAATGCCGGTCGCCTGGGTGCTATAATTTGCGAAGGAGTTGACAATGAACGTAACATACGAGTTAATGTTGGCAGTGGCTTTAGTGATACTGATCGTGATGAGTATTGGACCGGACGGGATGACCTGCTTGGGCACTTGGTTGAAGTCCAAGCTGACGCAGTTACGCAAAACCAAGACGGATCATATTCCTTGAGATTTCCTCGATTTTTGAGATTTCGTGATTTTGAAACAGGAGAGAAGATATGACTACAGTTTTGGTTTGTTTTTTGCTTGGTGCAATATTGACATTTTGGGGCGGCTATGATTTTGCTCAGTACAAGCAGTCAATGACTCGAGGTCGGTTGATCAGTGCTGTGATTACCACAGTGATAGGTGTACTCAATTTGCTTACAGTATTCACTATGTTGCAATGAAAAAGATCTATTATGAAAAAATTGGAAAGCGATACGTTCCAGTTTCTGAATACGATAGTGAATATTTGGATAGTTTCCCCAAAGGCAATCACCTTGTGATGTGCTATCCAGGTGGTTCGAGTCGCAAGTTTCACATTGATCCCAATTACGCGGCCTTGATTGCCGCAGGACGAGTTGCTGAAGAGCACATGCGCGAGGCCATTTATCAAGCAGCCTCTATGCATCGTATGGAGCACGAAGGCACAATATTGACTCCTGAACAAGACAAAGCATGGCGAAAGTTTGAAAAGGTCATGGGGGAGCGTGGCAAGTATATCCAATTCAACAGCACACATGACATTGCCGAATCTGGGATCAGGGCACTAGAAAACGAAGCCGCAAAACTCATGGCGCATCCTGCTGTAAAAGATGCTTATGAACAGTTTTTGTTGGTGTGCAAAATGGTCGGCCAAAAGTCTTGACAAATCGACTTTCATCTCATACAATTACTAGGCATGTCCAAGGAGGTGTGTTTTTCGATGGGGTGTGTGGGGTGATCGATAACCTGGGCCTGCACAGTATCCGTGGCACAGCGAATGTAATTCACGTAGGTGAGACACTGTCTTGGAGAGATCCAAAACCTGGGCTGGTACCCCAGGGAGTATGCCTTAAAGGTCAAAACAGTGAAAGGAATGAAACATGTCTGTTAATATTGCGGTTTCTGCGTTGAGTATGCCGCAGTCCCTTGACTCTCTTAAAATAGTAACGCCCTTGGACATGCACCGTATTACTTTTGAAATCTCTAATCTAGAGGTTTGGTATAAAATCATGGCTGAGGCAAGATCGCAGTACGGCAAGAACTGGCGTGCTCAACCCAAAGTAAAACGCAAACTCAGTGGCTGGAGAGCTGCCGGTTCGCCTCCAATCAAGGTTTGGTTTGAAGTGCCAGATCCCACGTTTGCAACCTGGTGCGCCGTTAAATTGGGTGTTACAGTAGTAGGAGTACCCAATAAATAAATCTATGTTTCTCTCATGGTTAATGTTAGGTGTGGCACTGAGTCTCAGTGTTATCGCCGCTTTCTATAGCATAGCAGGCCTGGCAGCTATCTTTGCCGCGGCTGTACTGCCCATTGTGATCATGGGCAGTATCCTTGAAATAGCCAAACTCACTGTAACAGTTTGGTTGCACGAATACTGGGACCGGTGCCGATTCTTAATGAAGTTATATTTGGTACCTGCTGTGGCGCTGTTGGCGTTTATTACCAGCATGGGTATTTTTGGTTTCTTGTCAAAAGCACATTCGGACCAAGGCATGGTATCTGGTGACGTGCAGGCCAAGATTGCCATCTACGACGAAAAGATAAAGACAGAACGGGAGAACATAGATGCGAACCGCAAGGCGCTTAAACAACTTGACGAAGCAGTGGATCAAGTTATGGCACGCTCAACAGATGAAAAAGGTGCCGACAAGGCCGTGGCGATTCGCCGAGGTCAACAGAAAGACCGTGCTCGTTTACTTGAAGAAATTGCAAAGAGTCAATCGCGGATTGCCGCACTTAACGAAGAGCGAGCTCCAATTGCGGCGGAAGTACGAAAAGTGGAGGCCGAGGTGGGCCCTATCAAATATATCGCTGCCTTGGTTTATGGGGACAATCCGGACTCGAATATATTAGAACGTGCTGTGCGTTGGGTCATAATTATTCTAGTAGTCGTATTCGATCCACTAGCCATAATGATGTTACTTGCCGCAACTGAAAGTTTTAAATGGGAAAGACAACTGCGTAACAGCAGTGCCGAGCCCGAGTACGAGCCCGACGATGGTCCATTAACTGATTCACAAATTGTACAGGTGCAACAGTCAGTAGAAAAACCAGAAGAAGATGACAATAGACCATGGTACGAAAAGTATCCTTATTTGATAAAACCTTTTGTTCATTTTACTGACATTGGACCAATGGTACACACACCTGCGCCTACTTTGGTTCCGGGTGCTGTCAATGATGATAAAGAACACGAGTTTGATGATCACGATCAAGAAACAGCAGAAGAAAAAGAAGCCAAGCGCATTTGGAAGTCTCAACACCCCGATTCCACAGTAAAAGCACAGAGAGAAAAATTATCTCGTGGCGAAATCGATCGTTTGCCTTGGATTGGTTTACAAGCCGACAATGAGCTGCCAAGAGGTACTGCAACTGGATTTGGAATTTTCTTTCCAGAAAAACCAAACAAAGGAGATACGTTTGTTCGTGTAGACGTCATGCCCAACCGTGTGTACAAGTACAACGGAAATGATTGGATTGTTGTTGACAAAAACATCAACGATAATTACACTTATGATACAGCCTATATTGATCACCTCATTGAAAAAATTGCTTCTGGTGAATATGATCCCGAACTACTGAGTGATCGTGAGCGCGATCAAGTAGCAGCCCGAGTTAATCAAAACAATCTAAACGCATGAAGAATCCCGAAAATCTAGATAACTGTAGCTTTTGCGGAAAGCACAAAGACAATGTGGCCAAACTCATCGTCGGAGCAGATGTTGCCATCTGCAATGAATGTGTGGATCTATGTCAGTCGTTGTTGTCCGACGATCCAGTAACCAAGCCCAACAATGATGCTACGCTTGATCCAAGAGTAATTAAAACACATCTAGATGAATATGTCATTGGGCAAGACAAAGCCAAAATGGTGTTGAGCGTTGCTATTGTAAATCATTACAAACGCATAAACAACAAAGATAAAAATACCGAAGTTGAAAAAGCCAACATTCTCATGCTTGGTCCCACTGGTTCGGGAAAGACTTTGTTGGCACGTACTGTTGCACGATACCTAGACGTACCTTTTGTTATTGCAGACGCAACTAGTCTGACCGAAGCGGGTTATGTAGGCGACGATGTTGAAAGTGTGATCAGTCGTTTGTATGCCGCGTCGGGAGGTAGTGTTGAAAAAACACAACGAGGCATTGTGTTTCTTGATGAAATAGATAAAATCAGTAGAAAGTCCGAAAGCTCTAGTATTACCCGAGATGTATCTGGCGAAGGTGTACAACAAGCCTTGCTCAAGTTAGTTGAGGGAACCAAGTGCCGCATTACTCCGCAGGGAGGCCGCAAACATCCTTCGGGCGAAACCATTGAAATTGATACCACTGATATTTTGTTTATTGGTGGAGGCGCCTTTGTAGGTCTTGATACCTTGGTTAAAAAGCGTATAAAAGGTACCAGCATTGGATTTCAAGCCGAAGTTAATCAAGACACCGAAGGGGCCATGGACTTAGTAACGCCAGACGATCTAGTAAAATTTGGATTGATCCCTGAATTTGTGGGACGATTTCCTAGTTGGGTATCGTTGACTGAACTAACACTCAACGATTTGATTTCTATCCTTACACAAATCAAACATTGCTACATTGATCAGTACAAATGGTTGTTCAATCAAGATCAAGTGGATCTTGAATTCGACTCGGATGCATTGTCGTGCATTGCAGAGAACACCATAAAAAATAAAACTGGTGCCCGTGGACTACACAGTGAGTTAGAAAGAATCTTATTGCCGCACATGTTCAATCTTCCCAAGTACAAGTCCAATGGCATCATACAAGTAAAAATCAATAAAGAGTTGGTAAATAATCCTACAGAACTCAAGGTTACTGCATGAACAAACTTCGTGGAAGGTCTGTATTGGTCACAGACGGCAACGTAGAAAAAGCTTTGCGCAAATTCAAAAAGAAAATCCAAACATCTGGATTGCTTGATGATCTGCGCACCAAAGAATCTTACATCAAGCCTACCACGCAACGAAAACTAAAAAGAAGTGCAGCCAAAAGTCGTTGGCGTAAAAAACTGGCAGAACAAGCCCTTCCTAAAAATTTGTACTGATGTACATTGAGTTCACACTGCCCAGTGGTGCAAGCGGCATGATACCTACTCATGCCCTGGCCGTCATTAGAGATCGACTCTACAACTGGGCGGCAAAATACGAAGTTGAATACCGAACCAAACTGTACAAATACACCTTGCGGGTAACATTTGACACAGATGATGTTTATGCTCTGTTTGGATTGACTTGGGTACCTGATCCCAAATATCCCAGTTGGACAAGTTACCGCTTGATAGTTGACCTAAATAATAAAATATAATTCGGAATCGTGTATAATAAATAATATTGTAGCGCCTACGGGGCTACAAACAACAATCTTGCTTAAATTTAAGGAGAAACAACATGAGCAAAGTAATCGGTATCGATTTAGGTACCACCAATTCCTGCGTAGCCGTTATTGAAAACGGTATTCCCCGAGTAATCGAAAACAGTGAAGGCGCCCGCACTACACCAAGTATTGTGGCCTACACTAACGATGAGATCTTGGTTGGAGCCAGTGCCAAACGACAGGCAATCACTAACCCCAAAAACACAATTTATGCTGCCAAGCGGTTGATTGGTCGCAAGTTCAAAGAACAAGCTGTGCAAAAGGACATTAATCTAATGCCGTTCAGCATTGTTGAAAACGACAATGGCGACGCTTGGGTACAAACCGGCGATAAAAAAATAGCACCTCCACAGATTTCAGCTGAAGTTCTTCGCAAGATGAAAAAGACAGCTGAAGACTATCTTGGTCACGAAGTCCAACAGGCAGTTATTACAGTACCTGCTTACTTCAACGACAGCCAGCGACAAGCTACCAAGGATGCTGGACGTATTGCTGGCCTAGAAGTATTGCGCATTATCAACGAACCAACAGCCGCTGCTTTGGCCTATGGTGTTGACAAAGAATCCAAGTACGATCGCAAAGTTGCTGTATACGATCTAGGCGGTGGCACATTTGATATCAGCATCATTGAAATTGCCAACGTTGACGGAGACAAACAGATTGAGGTGTTGAGTACCAACGGTGACACCTTCCTGGGCGGCGAAGACTTTGACCAACGTATCATGGATTTCTTGGTAGAAGAATTCAAGAAAGATCAAGGTATTGATCTAACCAAAGATGTGCTGGCTTTACAACGTCTAAAGGAAGCAGCCGAAAAGGCCAAGATTGAACTTTCCAGCTCGGCACAAACAGATGTTAACTTGCCTTATATCACTGCGGATGCATCTGGTCCCAAGCACATGAACGTTAAGATTACACGTAGCAAGCTAGAACAACTTGTCGACGAGTTGATTACACGTTCGATCCAACCTTGCCTTACAGCATTGAAAGATGCAGGTGTTAGTTCCAGTGACATTGACGAAGTTATTCTTGTCGGTGGCATGACGCGAATGCCCAAGGTACAAGAAACAGTCGAGAAGTTGTTTGGTAAAGCACCACGCAAGGATGTTAACCCAGACGAAGCCGTAGCTGCCGGTGCAGCAGTCCAAGGTTCGGTTCTTGCAGGAGATCGCAAGGATGTACTGCTGCTCGACGTTACTCCGCTGAGCTTGGGGATCGAAACCATGGGCGGTGTGTTCACCAAAATTATCCAAAAAAACACTACCATTCCTACCAAAGGAACACAGGTGTTCTCCACTGCTGAAGACAATCAACCTGCAGTAACAATCAAAGTGGGACAAGGAGAACGCGAACTGTTTCAATACAACAAACATTTGGGCGAATTCAATCTAGAGGGTATTGCACCTGCACCGAGAGGAGTCCCGCAAATCGAAGTTATTTTTGATATCGATGCCAATGGTATTATGCACATCAGTGCTCGAGACAAAGGCACAGGCAAAGAAAACAAAATTACTATCAAGAGCGACAGCGGATTGACCGAATCTGAAATCCAAAAAATGGTACAGGAAGCAGAAGAAAACGCTGACGCAGATAAAAAAGCACGCGAGCTCATTGAAGCTCGAAACAGCGGTGAGTCGTTGATGCATTCAGTGAAAAATGATCTCAAAGAACACGGAGCAAAATTAACTGAATCAGAGCGCAGTACAATTGATTCCGCTGTGGCCAAATTGGAATCTGTCGTTGATGGCAATGACGCAGAGGCAATTCGTGAAGCACAAACAGCTATGCACGATGCAATGATGCCTTTGTTCAAAGCCAAAGCGGCGTCGGAGCAAACATCACAGGATGACACTGTGGTTGATGCAGAAGTTAGGCAGGCTGCCTAACTTCACAGTTGGGTGCTGCACAGGGCAGGCCCAACCTTGTCATAACTTGCTTATAAAAGGAGATATAAAATGACAAAAACTTTAACACTTCGTAGTTTCGATATTCCACAAATTCACAAATTTGGAATTGGGTTTGATGAGTTGTTTGAAGACTTGATGCGAATCACACAGCATCAATCCGGCACCAACTACCCACCGCACAATGTTATCAAAACCGGCGACGACACAGTGACCATAGAAGTTGCTGTGGCTGGCTTTGCTGAAGGAGAGATTGATGTTACAATCGAAAAAAGATTGTTGACCATCACTGGATCCAAGCAGCGCAACGATGACCAGGAGCACGAGTATTTGCATCGCGGCATCAGCAGTAGAGATTTCAAACAGGTGTTTCCTCTCAATGAACACGTAGAAGTCAAAAGTGCTGCAATCAAAGACGGAATCTTGAGCGTTTATTTGGAACGTGAAGTGCCCGAGGCCTCCAAGCCGAAAAGCATTGCAATTACCTACAAATCGTAATATAATGTAAATACAGTGAGGGCGCAGTGCCCTCACTGATAACAAGGATAAAAAAAATCATGGCACAGTCAGAGTCTCGTACACGTATCAAGCCGTCGGAAACTGTCAAAGAACCGCCGATGTTCAAGGTGGTGTACCTAAATGATAATCAAACCAGCATGGAGTTTGTTGTTGGAAGTTTGGTAGAATTTTTTGACTATCTCCCTGATACAGCCGAGCAAATCACAATCGATATCCATGAAACTGGAAGCGCAGTGGTTGCAGTATTGCCCTATGAGTTGGCTGAACAAAAGGGCATGGAAGTCACAATGAGTGCCCGTGCTCAACAATATCCACTTCAGATTAAACTAGAGCCCGAAGGCGTTGGTCAGTAAGTTACTGTTATTCTCTTTGGGTGATAGGCCCATTGAGAATATTTTGTGTCGCCGCGTCCGCGACAGTTGTTGACATATCTAACACCGTTTCTAGTCTGATCAATGTCACCATGATAGTGGCCAAAACACCATGTGTGTATTTTGTTTTCGGTGTCTTGAGACAATGTGTGTTGCATAAATCGATTGCCCATAGTATTGAATCTCATACTTCCGTCAAGCTCAATATCATGTTCTATTAGTTCGGCAGCTGGCACAGTATGTGTTACCATGATAATTTTTTTAACGTCTATGTGTGTTTGCAACCTTCTGACACTGGAGATCATGTAATTTGCATCGGTATTTGACATCTGTTTAATACTGCGTATAGCGTCTTGATTGAGGCCTTCTTTTTCTCGATACCACTCTGCACTTTGTTCAGGATCAATGGTTAAATCAAGATCAAAACCCCACCAGCCATTGGTTCCTAAAATAGCAATACCGTCTATTACAACAACATTGTCTTGAAGATATACTACGTTGGGAATTGTATTGACTCGAAAAGCCAGGTCTTGGTAACTTTCTACCAGTCTATCTCTGTAGTCAGCATGCTCACTGTTACCGTCGATGTAAAACACCGCTTGATAGCATTGTCCCAGGTGAACTAGGCATTCAACTATCTTCGACCTATCTTGGGCAATGTCGCCAACCACTACACAATGGGGGCTGGTGGCCCGTCCAGTCCAATCAAAAGGCTCGGGCCACGTTTCAACGTGTAAATCAGAAATTAAATCAAAAGTAAATTGCATCATACATATTTAAAAGGATTTGACATGAATATAATTTTTGGAGACGCTGTTAATCAACTACCCGATGAGTATATTGTCTTGGAGCTAGATACATTTCTCATCAAGCCAATTGATCAGCAAGTAACAACCTGGTGTGTGGTTGAATCTGCGCCCGTGCATGAGTTGATTCAACTGGACGAAAACAAAAAACTTCACAGCAGCTTAATGGTTAATTATAGGGCTCAGAATTGGGACCAGTGTTTAAAAACCATTGAATCGCTCACAGGGTTGTGGACAGGGGAACTTGACAGTTTCTATGAAGAATTGAAGAAAAGAATTATCAACTTCAAACAAAATCCGCCTGAGCCTGGTTGGAACGGGTTGCTAGTTAGAAACGCAGCAGTGTCTTAATACTCTCAGTTTTCTTCTAGTAAAACAGCATAGATATGTAATGTACGAAATAATAATAACTTTAATAATGACGCACATTACTATTGTATGCGTCACTCTTTACCTGCACCGAAGTCAAGCACACCGAAGCGTAGAATTTCATCCAGCAATCGCACATTTCATGCGTTTTTGGCTTTGGTTAACAACAGGCATGGTTACCCGTCAGTGGGTAGCTATACATCGAAAACATCACAGATACAGTGATCGCCAGGGAGATCCGCACAGCCCGCATGTGTACGGTATCTGGCATGTTTTATTCAAAGGGGCTGCATTATATCATGACGCGAGCAAAGATTCAAAGTTGGTTAATACATATGGTGCTGGTACTCCTGATGATTGGATGGAGCGCAACATATACAGTGCTCATTCCAGACTTGGCATTTGCATTCTCTTTTTGCTCAACCTAGTTGCATTTGGTTGGTGGGGGATTGTGATTTGGTTGGTTCAAATGGTGTGGATACCATTCTGGGCTGCCGGTGTGATCAACGGCCTAGGACATTGGTGGGGATATCAAAATGGAGAAACTAGAGATCTTAGCAGGAATATTAGTCCCATTGGTATTATCATCGGTGGTGAATGTTTACATAACAATCATCATTTGGACCCTGCTAGTGCCAAATTGAGCCGACGTTGGTTTGAATTCGACATCGGCTGGATGTATATACAATTACTCAGATTCGCTGGCCTTGCCACTGTCAATAGAGTTTAACTTTTTTTCTTTTGCAATTTTAGCCGCTGCTTCCAGCAATGGATTCTTGGGAATCAACTCAATTTGAAGCGGATCGTTGCTGGCTTCCAGCATGTAACTTTCTTTGGGTATCAATCCGGCCTCTTGCAATGCAGTCCACGTCATAGGGTTGCTCATTGCATTTCGAATCTTTGCCGGCGACGGTCTGCCAGTAGCAACAATTTCTGCGTAGATTTCTCGCCCAATCATTGCAGTAAATTCATTGGCAGCATTGACCTCAAACATTTGCTCATCAGTGTATCCGGGCAGTCTAGTAGGCTCTGCTATTGCATAATACTCGGCCAACAGCTTCTCAAGAATTTCAATTTCTTGCCTGTTAAGTTCAAACGCATAACTTGGGTCTCCAAAACTCTCAACTTCTTTTATTTCAGCAGTGAGTTCAAGGATCTCGTACTCGGGTGCACCTGTTTGCTTAAGATGCTCAAGCTTGGCTCGTTTGGCCTGTAACTTGATTGCACCAACTTCTTCGAGCGCAGCAGCTCTCCGACGACCTTCGAGAAATCCATGAAGTGTTTTTATCTTCTCCCAAACTGTTTCACCAATGACTTGGTAACGATAATTGAATTCGGTGTTTAATTTTACTGGCATGAATTATTTACTACCTTCGGTAAGTGAAGCAAAATTTTGTCGTAGTACCAGACACAACATAAATTATTAGATATAATCTATCTAAAGGAATATTCATGGAAAAAATTGGATTCATCGGTATTGGTAAACTAGGCTTAGACTGCGCCGAAGTAATGGCCGAAAAGCACGAAGTTCGTGGCTACGACATTTATCCACGTACCAGTGACACAGTCAAGGTATGCGGCATTGAAGAATTAGTTGATCAAAGCGATTGGATCTTCATTGCTGTGCCAACACCGCATGCCGAAGGGTACGATGGTTCGGTGCCTAGTTCGCACATGGAGCCTCGAGACTTTGGTCACGATGCTGTAATTGATGCTATCAACAATATCAATTGTTATGCCAAGACACAGAAAAAAGTTGTGTTAATTTCCACAGTGTTGCCCGGAACAACACGCCGTAAGTTTATTACACTGTTGGACAAACAACACTTGTTCTTGTACAATCCCTATCTCATTGCCATGGGATCAGTTAAGTGGGATATGGCCAATCCTGAAATGGTTATCATTGGCACAGAAGATGGCAGTTTGACCGGTGTAGCCGGCGAGCTAATCAACTTGTACAAAACCATTATGAACAACGATCCACGTTACGAGGTTGGGACTTGGGACGAATGCGAAGCTATTAAGATTTTCTACAACACATTTATCTCTGCCAAGGTAGGCTTGGTAAACATGATTCAAGACTTTGCACTGAAGATTGGCAATATCAATGTTGACGTTGTTACCAATGCCCTTGCTCGCAGTACCATGCGTATCATGGGTCCCAAGTACATGACAGCCGGTATGGGTGATGCCGGAGCTTGCCATCCACGGGACAACATTGCTCTGCGTTGGTTGGCACAGGAATATGACATCGGTTACGACTTGTTTGACACCGTGATGCATGCTAGAGAAATTCAAGCCAAGAACTTGGCAGGGTTTTTGGTAGAACAAGCCAAACAACGTGGTATGAGTGTTATCATTCATGGCAAAGCATACAAGCCTGATGTTGAGTACTGCATCGGTTCTTATTCCACTTTGGTTGGACATTATATCAAGCAAATGGGTTTTGGTGTAAGGTATCTTGATCCATTGGCCGACGATAAAAATGAAGTAATTTCCGAAGTTGCTGGGCCAGCTGTGTTTCTTTGGGCACACAACCGAAAAATCACATATGAGTATACCGGTGACCAACAAGACACTCAACCATACTGCGAGATTCCTCCAGGATCTATCATTGTTGATCCGTGGCGTAAACTCAAATCGGGCAACGGAATTGAAGTAATCCATTACGGCAACACACGACCACAGTAAATCTGCGGTATCCCAAAGGTCAAGTTTGGTAGCATTACCACTTGACCTTTTTTTAATTCTATGTTACAATATTGTATGAAGATTGGGTTTAATTGTAGCTCGTTTGATTTCTTGCACGCCGGGCATGTTACTATGCTCAAAATGGAGAAAAACCTGTGCGACTATTTGATAGTCGCACTGCAAGTGGATCCAACTGTGGACAGGCCTGGTGTAAAGAACAAACCTGTTCAAAGCGTGTACGAAAGGTACGTTCAACTTCAGGCCTGTAAATATGTTGATGAAATTTTGGTTTACGAAACTGAGTTTGATCTTTTGCAATTGCTGATGACCCAGACCATCCACATCAGATTTTTAAGTGAAGAATACTTCAACAGAGATTTTACTGGAAAGCAATATTGTATTGACAACGGCATTGAATTGCATTATCATAAGAGACGGCACATTTATAGCTCCAGTGAGCTAAGAGAAAGAACTGTAACATTAGAAAGTCAAAAAACTATACCTGAATCATCTATTCCTCCTCACTCACCTGAACTTATTAAAAAATGAATACAAGAATTGGTTTCTGTTGCAAATGGCTCGATGACCCCAGTGAAACTGCTGGTCGTAAACCTACATCTGAGAGCCGTGAACTAAACGGGCGTTCCACTACCATGCGTTGGCTGCGTGAGCACAAAGACGAAGCCGAACAGCGCCAGTGGGACATTATGAATCACAATGCTCGTGCTGCCTTGCTTATGGTCGAGCGTGTGGCTACATTACCGCCCGAACGACGCATGGTGCGATTGGGTAGCGAGATGCTACAAGGTTATACTGAACCCTCATGGATAGATTGGTGGCAACGACGTGAAATACAAGATCACTGCGAGAAAATTTTTAAACCGGTGGGCGATACTGCTCGGAGGCTTGGCGTTCGGTTATCCTTCCATCCGGGACAATTTTGTGTGCTGGCAAGTGAGGCTGATGAGATTGTGGAACGATCCATCCTCGAATTTGAATATCATGCTGACATGGCACGCTGGATGGGCTATGGCTCGAGCTGGCACGATCACGGATTCAAGATTAACGTGCATCTTTCGGGCAAGGGCGGTCCTGAGAAGTTTCTACGCACACTCAAGCGATTGAGTCCCGAGGCTCGCAACCTCATAACTATCGAAAACGACGAGATATCAAATGGTTTGGACATTTCTCTTTCTGTGGCTGATCATGTGGCTCTTGTGTTGGACATTCATCACCATTGGGTCAAGACCGGAGAATATATCTCGCCACAAGATGATCGTGTTAAGCGTGTGGTTGAGTCTTGGCGTGGTACTCGCCCTGCTATGCATTACAGTGTTAGTCGCGAAGATATTCTTGTTGATCATGATTCCCGAGTTCGCCCAGATCTTGCTGGACTTCTTGATCGAGGTCATAAAAAGCAACAACTCCGCGCACACAGTGACTTCTGTTGGAATTATGCTGTGAATGATTGGGCCTTGACCTTTGCTGATCAATTTGACATACAGGTCGAGGCCAAGGGCAAGAACCTAGCAAGTCAACAACTTTATGAACAATATATTAGTAGGAATCATTGATTGGATCCGTGATGATTGGCGCAGTAATCGCTTCCGCTTTGTTGTTGAGCTTACTGCTTGGGCTATTAGTATTGGGTGTAGCATTACTATGGCAGCCACAGTCCCTAATCCCCCTTTACTTGCGCTGTACCCTGTTTGGATTTCTGGCTGCGCTATGTATGCTTGGGCTAGTTATACTAGGAAATCGTTTGGGATGTTGGCTAACTACATCTTGTTGACCACCATTGACTCAGTTGGATTGATTCGAATGCTAACCTAATACATTTCAATAGATATACAGGGCTTGAACGGCCCTGTTTTTTTGGGTAAATATTCTGTCAGGGAAGGATAACAACAATGGACCCACTGACAGTAGGAGCCGCATTTGCTGTAGCGCAGGCCAGCGTAAAGACAGTCAAAGAAGCCATTAAACTTGGCAAAGATATCTACGAGGTCAGCGGCGATCTTTCAAAATTCTTTCATGCACAGCATCAAATCAAACAAGAAAGCCGGCAAGTAGAAGAGAAAAAAAGAAAATCCTTGAAGGAAAATCGTCAAGAGGATTATTATGAGCTTACTGCTCGAGCATTGGATGTTGCAATCAAAGAAAGAAAGATGATTCAAGACGAAGCAGAAATCAAAACTCTGCTGATATGGTCCGGCAACGGCGATGTTTACCATGCCATGGTCAAAGAACGCATGCGACTAGAAAAGGAACAGGCCTTGGCCGAAAGCCGAGAACTAATGGAAAAGCACCAGAAGGAAATACGAAAGCAGGAACTCAAAGAGTTACAAGGTGACATTGCATTGGTAGCCGGTACTGTTTTGGTAATTGTTATAACTTTTACAATGATTGTGCAATGGGGTATAAGCAAGGGTCTGTGGGCCGGTAGCGCCAATGACCCGAGAATAGTTTATCAAACTCAACGTATAAGATAAAGCCCAACAAAATTAAATTGCATATAGTAATAAGTATTAAGTGCCCGTAAGGGCACCTACTCTGAGGTGAACAATAATGAAAAGAACTATCACTGCGGGTATACTAGCCTTGTCAATGGCCGGAGCCTATTCGCAAAGCACTGACTATAGTGTATACGGTGCTACCAGTCTGGTGGACAGTAATTCTACAACCAACACTACTATAAACAACATTAACTCGGGCACAGTTACTAACGTTAACAACACGTCAGTTACTAGTACAAGTACCAATGCTAACACCAACGTCAACACAAATACCAACGTTAACACAGGTGATGTAACTTATAGAAATATCAGCAGCGGCGATGTAACCAACCGTAACATCAACACAACCACTAGCACAAACAACAACATCAACAGTGGTTCAATGAGTTATACCAATACCAACATCAACACTGGAACTGCTACCAACGTCAACAACAACATCAACAGTGGTGACATGACCAATCGCAATATCAACGACTCTACCATGCGTGTTATTCAGCCACCGCCCACAGCAATTGCTCCTGCAATGATGTCAGGCGGCAATGCTGACCTGTGTTCAACAGGTACATCAGGCTCAGTTCAGACACAGATCTTTGGTGTATCAACAGGCGGCACAGTTCGTGACCTAAACTGCGAACGCTTGAAGTTGAGTAAGACACTGTACGACATGGGCATGAAAGTTGCGGCAGTGGCCACAATGTGCCAAGACAAGCGTGTGTTTGATGCCATGATGGCTGCCGGAACACCTTGCCCTGCAGAAGGCAAAATTGGCGAAGCTGCTCGT
>Ga0129333_10001396_pt1 | contig 21831 bp, 40 predicted proteins | sample CPB6_08_DNA_FD_94474 | JGI IMG/M metagenome (GOLD analysis project Ga0129333, IMG submission 94474) | Freshwater to marine salinity gradient microbial communities from Chesapeake Bay, USA - CPBay_Sum_0.6_0.8_DNA | ecosystem: Environmental > Aquatic > Marine > Coastal | place: USA: Chesapeake...
CTTCTAAAATTTTTATAACTAGAGATATTTATAACAGAAAATTTAAGTAGCCCATATTATTTTTTTACGAATAACGTGGGCCTTAAAGTAGTGGCTCCTGAGGGCTACGATCCCTCAATCCCTTACGGGCGGCAGATTTTCTTACCACTATGGCTTTCGCCACCATTTCTGTTTGTGGTCTGGACTATACCTTAACCCTCGTCTTTCTCGTTAGGGTTCGCGCCGTCTAGTCTCTACACATTCCCAAAGTTTCCTTTGGTTAGCTCGGGGTTGCCTCGTCTTACGACAGGGGTTTCTCCGAATTTGACGCGATTCACATTAGAAGTTTCCTTCTAAGTGCTCAATTTTACTATAAGTCTGCTGCGTATACCAATTCCGCCAAGGAGCCAAAAGATTGCAGGGTTTTATCTTTGCGAAAAGTTATCTAACTTTTCGGCGTGGAGGGCATCCCTTCCCGCACCCTTAGTATAAGGCGCCGATAAATCAGATCAACTTTTTTTTTAGATGAGATTAGATTTTTTTTAATCCATTCTTATCTAAAAAGAATAGCTAGTCAAGATCAGCCTCACGTTCGGCATGTTGCAACGTAACTGCTAGGATAATCTGAACTTGCTTGATAACCTCATCCGCTGCTTTCTGCTGAAAAGTACCACCATTCTTTGAGTCAATCTTAGCCAATCTAAGTGTAAACTCATTAAAGATGGTGATAAGTTCTTCGGCCAGAGCTTCGCCTAGTCGATAATCCAAATCCATTTCAAGACACCTGTTGAAAACGAGATTCTATCTCTAGATTGAAAGTCCAATTACGAGCCTCCCAGACAGTCTTACAAGTTGGTGGAACTCGCAAAACATACTCTCTTACATGACCCGAGGGATCGGGAGTTGAATTCCTCAGATAAAGAGAAAGCATTGGCTGACCCTCATCATCATCGGTTGGCATGGAATACAGCTTCATCATTTCACCACCCTCATCGAAGTCTTGATGAATAATCTGAGCCTGCTTTTCTTGAAGGTAACGGAGGAAGCCGTAACGGTCGAGCATAACTCGACGAATTTCGGCATTAGATTCTCCATCAATCTTCTCGATAGTGATTAGATGGGGCTGTTCAATAATCCAGGCCGGAACCCTAACACCATGCCAAGCGTAGAGGGAGAAACCATCCTTCCATTGACAGAAAGGTCCGGTGCTGGAATGAGGACGATTTTCGTTATCCACCTTTAGAACGGTGGGAAAGTCAGAAATGATTACGAATTTTTCGGTGACGTAACGCGGTCCGCTATGCTCCCCCAAAGTATTCCAGGGAATCCACTTAGACCAATCAATGTCTAGCTTAGCAACATGCCGAAACCACTCATAGAAGGAATGGGTATAAGCCCACTGATTACCTCCTTGGTAATAACTGTAAACATTATTGAGATTTTTAATTGCCGGCTCACCTGCAATATTCTTACAAATATCTACAACGGAATAAGGCGACACGAACCACTTGTCATATGCAGCCTGAGTTGCATTCCAAGTTGCATCCCAAGTTGCAGCCACAGTTGCAGCCCTAGTTGCATCCCGAGTTGCATCCCGAGTTGCAGCCAAAGTTGCAGTCCAAGTTGCAGCCAAAGTTGCATCCAGAGTTGCAGCCCTAGTTGCAACCAGAGTTGCATCACTAGTTGTAGCCCGAGTTGCAGCCTCAGTTGCATCCCAAATTGCATCACGAGTTGCATCACTAGTTGCATCCTTAGTTGCAGCATCAGTTGCAGCATCAGTTGCAGCCCAAGTTGCATCCCAAGTTGCATCCCAAGTTGCAGCCTGAGTTGCAGTCCAAGTTGCAGTCTCAGTTGCAGCCTCAGTTGCATCCCAAGTTGCATCCCAAGTTGCATCCCAAGTTGCAGCCTCAGTTGCATCCCAAATTGCATCACGAGTTGCATCACTAGTTGCATCCTTAGTTGCAGCACTAGTTGCATCCCGAGTTGCAGCATCAGTTGCAGCCTCAGTTGCATCCCAAGTTGCATCCCAAGTTGCAGCCTGAGTTGCAGCCTCAGTTGCAGCCTCAGTTGCAGCCCTAGTTGCATCCCAAGTTGCAGCCTGAGTTGCATCCAGAGTTGCATCCCTAGTTGCATCCCTAGTTGCAGCCCTAGTTGCAGCCAGAGTTGTATACAGAGTTGCATCCCTAGTTGCAGCCCAAGTTGCAGCCCAAGTTGCATCCCTAGTTGAAGCACTAGTTGCAGCCTCAGTTGCATCCTGAGTTGCAGTCATATTATTTGAAGAATTCAAAATAATTTGGGCACAGGATGTAACTATCGCCGCCTGAAGTGGCGAACTAACAAACACAACCCTGGGGCTATCCTTGTTGATTAGCTTATACATATCCGCAACCGCCCCACGACACAGATCCTTTTCTTCTTCGGTCATGGGCTCGGTACGAAAAGCAATATCAATCCAACGGTCTCGATAAACGGACCATTCCGCAGCCTGTTCAGAAGTATGAATAAACTTAGACATAAAGCCTCCAATCACAATTGCAGCCCCAGTTGCAGCCCACTAGTAAAGGAGTGCAATAACCCCTTTACCACATTTGATCAGTCTTGAACTCGCCTCGCCCCCTCCGGGCTATATTCCCGCTGAATCCTCACTTCATAGGTGCCAGCAGGAATCATCAAAGGCTTATGTCTCCACTCCTGCGTAGGTGGAGAAACCATCAATTCTGCGTCCATATCAAGTCGAAGAAAGTTATCTTGAACAATTCCCATAATTTGATGGAAATGTCCAGAATCTTCTCCCGATGCCAGAACTTGATTCTTACATTCACCATTAATAGTCTTAGAGACTGGAACCAAAATCAAATCACCTTGACGATACATTTCTCACTCCTATAGTAAATGGTTGGGGTGGAAGGATTCGAACCTACGGTGGGCAGATTCAAAGTCTGCTGTCTTACCAACTTGACGACACCCCAATAAAATTTAATTTATTAAGATATTTTTATATTACTTATATAAACTCTATCTACTGGTGCTTTACTCCTAAGTAGGTTTGTCACCAGGTTCAACGGATGATGGGGTACAATATCATGCCGTCTAAGTTACTTTTTGAGAATTAACTCTAGGCAGTAACAACCTGTAATATAGATTATAGTCTTATATTTTAGAATAATAAAGTAGGGGCAGCTAGACTTGAACTAGCGACCTTCGCCTTATCAGAGCGACACTCTAACCATCTGAGCTATACCCCTATAATAAATAGTATTTTAATACCATTGAGGATTACCATCAATACTAATGGAATTTCTAATACTGTTCTATTTAAACTAATAAGTGTAAAGCATGGCAGTTATTAGATTATCAATCTGAATTGCTGATAGTTTGATTTATTGATTTTTGCTTTGACCAATAACCGCGTGGAGGTTTACTTAGATTATAAAACTTAGCCCATTTTTCAATGGTTTTATCAGATACTCCATATCTTTTAGCAATCTGACGAGTCGATGTTTCCCACAGGAGTTTTTCAAGCTCCTTTTCTAAAGGTCTTTGTTGCACTTTCCTTTGAGAAATCTTTGAACATTCTTGGGAACAGAATTTTCTGGATTGTTTATCAGATGCTATTACACTATATTCTTTATTACAAAATTGACAATTTATTAAAACTCTTCTTGGTTTTATATCTTCTAAAAATATTTTTGATTTACTTCTTAGAAGTAAGTGAGCTTCTCTATGACAGTTAGCGCAAAGCAATATACACTTATCTAACTCAGTCTTTATCTCTACCCAGCCTCTTGTAAAACCAGTTTTTGATAAAGAAAAATTTTTTTCTTTTGGATCTAAATGATGAAACTCCAAAGCATCAACACACTTGGAGTATCCACATTCTTCATTCTGGCATTTGCCGCCTTTATACTCTATTGCTTTTAGCTTAATAATTCTTCTTCTTTTATCAACTGCATCAATTGTGCATTTTCTGCAACGAGCTTTACCATCTGAATTTACCGAAAATAAAACCTCACCATGCTTGGTGCAGGTTTTTGTTATTGTTTTATTCTTAACTTCTGGCATATGAACCATTCCAAAGTTATTATACTTTGTCGCTAATAATAAAACAATAACACTTCAATATTTCATAATAAATGGTGGGTCGGAGAGGATTCGAACCTCTGATGGCGTTTCCGCGTCGGATTAAAAGTCCGCTCCCTTCGGCCAAACTCGGGACACCGACCCAAGTAGATTCCGTTTTAAGTAAAACGGTTTTCTTAAACTTATTAGTGATGGTTGCACGGAGAATCGAACTCCTTGCTAATTTACCTTTAAAATGGTAGCCCTATCGGGTGCTGCCCCCGATTCTTATCCGTGAAAGGGATACGATCTAGCTGGTAATCTATAGGGCCATATTTTAAATTATAATGGTGGGCGAAGTGAGGATTGAACTCACGCATCTTCGGCTTATAAGACCGACGCCTTTACCACTTGGCCATCCGCCCGTGAGAAATGGTAAATATAATGGCGTACTCTTAGGGTCATCACGAAGATACTGGCACTCTCAAAAATGGTGACCTCGACAGGACTTGAACCTGTGACCCTCAGCTTAGCATCCCACTCATAATTTCTTATGCCACGGTCTTAGACCCGTGTTGTGGGCTGGACTGGATCTTCACCGTTTCAGGTGAGCTGCGTACAGTCTCTACGGATCCTGCGTCAGCAGTTTCCTCGGAATTGTCGTGGAAGTAACGATACTCCCTTACGAGATTTCCCGATATAGCAGCTTCCACTTCATGTGTTTTTCCTTCGGATTGAATCTTTCGACTGAATCGAGTTTGGTATTCAGAAGCCTTTTTAAGTGATTTTCTACTACAATCCTATGTTCCAAAACATATCCATATTTGTTTGAATATGGATGACCTGGAACAACGGCGTATAAGTAATCACCTTTTTTGACGATCTTCTGAATATTCCACATGAAGGCTCCATTACTTTAAGATTATAAATCTAAGTTCTTAAAGCTCCTTTAAGGCTGATGCTCTATCCAACTGAGCTACGAGGTCTTAAGTTTTTAAAGAAAACTGAGGGATTTACTTGCCGTTTATTTAGCCGCAACCCCTCATGTTCAAAGTATAAGCAGAAAAAAAAACAGGTCAACTTTTTTTTAGTTGCATCTTACTTTTTTTCTACCGCTTGCTCACTGGTCCATCTTACCTTTGTGATTAACGGACTCAGTTTTCTGAACAGTCTCGAAAGAAATCCCCTCGGTAGAAGAAAGATGCTTGCCCAATTGACAAGACTTTCCTTTATTCTGACCCGAGTTATTGCGCCACATTTTAGAATAGGCTTCTCTATCTCTATCTGTTTTAAACCGAAGAATAGTAAGACCTGACATTTTACCATCACCAGCTGCCACACCGAGATAACGTGGAGGAGAAGAATCTCCCCCTCGCTCTTCTACACAGTCTGGACATTCATTGATCTTTCCGCCTATCCTAATTTTTTGAGGAGAGTTTAGATTAAACTCACTCTCACAATGGATGCACATACGCATATTCATATGTCACCAGAAGATTCTCTTAAAATAGAAGTGACCCCGATTGGATTTGAACCAACGGCCTAGAATTTAGGAAATTCTTGCTCTATCCATCTGAGCTACGGGGCCTTAGACTTTAATCCTATTTTTCTAAAAAGACTTGAGTCTTTTTTATAGAAAAAATAAAATTTAAATGAGCGATGAGATTCTTATTACTTCCACTATATTAGTATTCAGAATATAGTGGAATGTATTTTCTAGTAGTTAGTTCGATGCAACTTATTGTAAGCTGCAATCAAATCTGCAATAGGGATACAAATCTTATAGTTCTTTGCATCCACCAGCTTCATATCGGAAGTCTCCTCTAGCTGATTCAAACCTTCCTTGTTCAGGGAGACATAGTAAGCCTTGGAATCATAAGTAGAGAAATCAGAAAGCATGATGAACATGGCGAAATCCTTGATTAGTGAGAAAACACTAGCTCACTCAGATTGAAGTCTCTCTTCCTTAGAGAAGATCAGGTATTCTTCATTCTCTTCATTCTGAAGGGTATTAGAAGGAGAGATACGACGATTCCAACCCTTCTGGATACGCTTCATTTGATTCTTGTCAGAATACTCTAGAATCTTTACCTTGCCTTCCGAAAGAAAGGAGGCAATAGCATCAGATTCTGCTTCCTTACGGAGCGCGTTAGACTTCTGCCTCTTATCCAGCCAGTCCCACATTCTGCACCTCTCCCTGGTGCCGGAAGTATAAGCTAAAGATAAATGAGATTAATTAATATATTATAAGGATTAATAGGGCCTTTTTAGTGGGCTTGAATTCCTGCCAATTTTAATTTTTTATCTGAATCTTTAATTCTGAAGTTATTTTTCTTTTATAAAACCAGAATCTTCTTTTTTCTCTAGGTTAATCTGACAGGATGGGATATTTTCTTTTCTTGTTCTCTTTTTTTTTAATTTTTAAAAGAAAAAAGATTCTTTAATCTATTTAAAAAACTAAAACCAGAATTCAAATTTTTTGCTTAAAAAAAATGAATTCCGGCTATTGATAAGGATGTTAAGTTTTTGCCCTACTTGGGGGCCGGAGTTTATTGACCCTGTAATACTTTTTGAGCACCCTGACCAAAAGGCTCTACCCGCTTTTCCATTTGCGCTCTTTGTTGCGGAGTTACGCCAGTTCCAGAGGCGGCAGCTGCACCGGTTGTTTCTGATTTAGTAGGAGGTTCTGCCAAACTTTGTAAGGTCTGGTCAAGACGAGATTCACGTTCAACATTTTCAATGGTATCAACCCAAAATCTATAAATACCAAGTAAAGTTGGTTCATAATCATTTTTCTTGGCAAACTCTTGCCAGTTTTGACCTGCCTCTGGAAAACCGGCTGCAATTGCATACTCTTTAAAAGCAGCTTGAGTTTTTGGAGTCCAGGTGGTATCAGTTTTACTAGGAGGATTATTAACTACTTGAGGAGAGAATTGCTTCTGTCCTTTAAAGGCAGAAATATTTTTAATTATTTCACCTAAATATTGATTAAATTCAGCTAAATCTTTTGGCTTTGAATGATAAAACTTTTTTACATAAGTAGTCGGACGTGTATAAGGTAGCTTTTTCCCTCCGACATAAAAGGCTCCCGGTGTCCCCGTAGTTGCGGGAGTCTGCTGAGCTAGTTTGACCATAACTGCATCTAATACATCAGCTTCTTTAGTTAAACCTAAACGATCTAATCTAGTAGCTAGTTTAGCAAGATCTTTTATCATAATAAAGACTCCTATGAAATTGTTTATATTTCATAGGAGTATTATTAGCAGATTTTTTTATTTTAATCCCAATCTGGACGAATATGCAATCCAACAGGGAATCTGGGACAACCGTCATCCGTCAATCCCTGATACCTTATTGTGAGAGGCTTGCCAATATAAGAGTCTAGTTTATTCCACATTTCGGAACGCTCCTCTTGTGTTCCACGAGGTCTAACATCAAATTGGAGACCCGACTTTAGCTTGCATCTAAAGATTACCATGCCAGCTTCCCTACCCTGCCCCTCTTTTCCTCCAACAATCTCAAACTCTGCATCATCAAAACTCTTAACCTTGAGGAGCGATGTGGAGCGATGTTTAAACATATATTCGGAATCAAGGTTTCTAACCATAGCTCCTTCGTATCCTGCTTCGATAACCTGAGCCTGACCCTTCATCACTTCTTCTGGAGAATTAACCACCTGATTGGGACAAAGAATGATTCTGGAAGTTCCATCTACCACTTTAAGATCAGAAGAAAAATCCATTGAAATCCCAGGCCAGCGATTGAGAAATCGCTCCTGAAAGGTCTGATTTGACACAGGTCTATCATAGATATAATAATGCAAGCCTGCGGTATCTACTCCTCGTTTCTTAATAGCAGAAGCAATCCTTTGAAAACCCCATCCATGTCGATAGAGTTCTCCATCTGTAGTCTCTCCTTCTTTTAGAATCTTCCTAAGCTCTTCTTTAATCTCAGTGGGTACCTCTAGCATTTTTCCTTTACGAGACCAAAGATAGACTACTCCATTTTCCTTCTTAGCAAGAGATCTAAATCCATCTAGCTTGGGTTGGAGTATTGCTGGAAATTTAATTTTAAGAGAATGATCTTGCCATTTATGAGCTAGCATGGGCAAGAAGAATCCATCTGATTCTTCTTTAATCTCAGTAAGAGATTCCGCATAACCCTCGTCCTTTTTCTTATTAAAGGACGAGCGAGCTTCTGAGCATGCTTGTTCATAAGGAGTGGTTTCATTGGATCTGCCAATATTCTTTCCCTCCTCGATCATACGGGAGTCTAGTTGTTTTTTTCCATCCAAATAACCATGTTCAATTTCAAGACAAGCCGTTCCGTCTCCCAGCTTAGTAACAACAGCTTTCCACATTTTAATCTTGCCAGTTGTGGCTCGTCCATACAGAGTCGGAAATTCTACCATCTTAGACCTCTCAGAATAAAATTACCCTATGGGCGTGAGTGCTCAAAGGGTTTTTAGTTAATCAATCTTAGTTTAAGTTATAGTTGCTTATCTACTTGGTCACTCATAAGTTATTGCTTATTCGAATAAACAAGATAACCCCGTGGGCGTGTCTGCCCACAGGGTTATTAGTTAGCCAGCACTAGTCTAGGTCGCCGCCGCCACACTCACAACAGACTTCATTTTCATGCTCTGTTTTCTTGCGACAGCAAGAACAGTAATCATAGTAAAAACCTTCATCATATGCTCCGCGATCTTGTTCTTCCACGGGCACATGAAGATAAACATAATCACGATCTTTTTCGTGCATAGTCACTCCTCAATCGGAATCTGTCCGTGTGCATGTGCGATCAAAGAGCTTTCCCGCTCCGAGAGAATACGAAAGAAAAGAGGCTCCTTATTCACCCACTTTGCACCCACCTCGCCCAGAATATACATTCTGATTAGAGCATCATTGATCATAATCTGATTCTCCGTCAGCCCCTTTACATTAGCAAGATAAGTAAGCACGCGCGGGTCCATCTTCAATCTCCCGATTATTCTAGCAGTTCATTCCAGGCACGTTGACATTTATCCAGAGTTAGATAAAGAACATCATTTACTTTTTGATGTATCTCTACCAGAGACTCTGGATTAGAGACGGCCCAATCCAGTAGAGCGTAAAGCCCTATAAAAGAGAGGGCTATAATCAAAACTTTCTTCATCTCTCACCAGATTATTAAAAAATATTGATACCGCCATCATTCTTCTTCTTCTTGGTAGAAGAACCCTCTCCAGAATAAATCTTGATAGTCTTATTCTGAGACTCCTTTGGAGCCGGAGAGTAACGAAGCAGAGAAACATCAATCCCCTGCTCAATCGCCGCGCGACTAATCTCAGTCCAATATTGCTTCGGAACCATACAACCCTTTACAGAGCCAAACTGGCTGCGTCCCGGGGAAAGACAGTACCAGAAACCATTATCGTTATCATCCCGAGTAAAACCAAACTTATAACCGGAATAAAAGACGACAATAGACTTCATAGTATTACCAGACATTGGGCACCTCTTTAGCGGGTTCTTCCTACACCCATAGTATAAGCTGGGAAGAAACTGCATTAGATAATATTGCGGCCAAGTAAGACGCCTCGTTAAGTTTTTGCCCCAACCGTTTTCTTTTACTAATATCCTTTCCTATAAAGTAGGACTATAAAATGAAAGAACTACAAAAACTCTCTAAAGCTCTTTTTCAATTGGGCTATCACAACCTGAGTCAATCTATTCTAAAGATTGGACAGCAAACTACCGGATCTAAATTAGAAAAAATAGAAATCTCCTCCACTAAGATCCTATCTGATAATAATGATCAGGATAGTGCAGTAAAAGGTTATAGATTGTCTCTAACCCCTATAATAGGAGGCAAAAGAGGGCAGTCTCAAACTATTGATTACTATTTTCAAAATGGTGTCAAACTTTTGCCCCGGGACGGCAAGTCTCCTCAAACTATTCTAAATAATATTATTGGTAATAATATTATTACTCCAGGAATGTTTTTATTAAATCTAATAGATGGAAAAACTAATTTTGATTTTGGTTTGAAGCTAGGATAGATAAAAGAAACTTCTTTTATCTATCGGTAAAATAGGCTTCAAACCAAAATCAAAATGTCGGGCAAAAACTTGACATCTTAGAAACAAAAAAGCCGCCCTTAAATAGAGGGCGGTTTCTCGCTGCAACGAGCGGACGATTTATATTAGTGTGATTGCAGTCACACTAAAACACTGTCGTCCCTATAATCTTTTTTGTGACGGCGCTAAAAACACTCCGCTCATACGCCGACTTACTTGCGGAGGACAAAGAACACTTAATAAATAAGAAAACACTCCTTTTCAATCTGAAGAAGGAGAACGATATACATATGCATTAGCACAAGTAGCAAGAGTCTTCACGATGTATTCGTAAGATTCATCAACATGAATCGGTGCCGCACTTCCGTCCAGAAACCTAACGATTGTTCCACCTTCCCCATGCGGCCAGAAAACAAAGCTCCCGGCCGGAAGGCAGATAATAGCGCCATTTACAATATTCAGTTCAAGATAATGCACGTTCACTCCTTTGGAGTCAAGAGGGAGGCTTTACCCGCGAGACGCAGAGCTAGACCGACATGACTACTCGTTGTCTTGGAGATAAAGACACCCGAAGAAGTATAGTCATACACCTTCAGTCCGTAAGGGTCTCTCTCTGCAATCAAGAGATTATATGACCAGAGAGACTTTCCATCCGTAGACAGATTCTTTGTCTTGGCAGAACCACCACAGACCCAAGCACGCGCGACAGTAAAGTTAGTCATAGGTCACTCAATGGTGTGAGTTAGATGAATCACAGATAGACAACCCGACCCTCCTGCTCAAGACAGGAACCATTCTGGAAGTACCAGCGCCAGAGAACCCCATCTTCCCCGCGCATGGCAATATAAGAGCCGGAAGTTACATAGGGAGCGAGTGCTTGAAAGAGCACCTCATCTTGTCCCATCTTTTCTCCTCGAAAAGAGATGTGGTCAATATCTCCATCATTATTGATGAAAGGCATCCAGCGCCAAGCCTCCAGAGCTTCCATCAAGGTCTGGGACTGTAGAACACTCTCTGTATGCACCCAAGCATACCAGCGATCCATTTCTACTCCTCCACCAAAACGCCTTCCCGCCATGTTAGAGGTATCAGTCATCAGAGACTTGATGGCCGACAGAGCTTCCTCAAAGGAGGTAGCAGGAATGTGAAAGTTACACCCTTGCATTTCCATACAGTAGCCCATTGTATCCTCCACTTTTTATGAGAGAGAGTTACTTTGATATGAGTCTCATACACTTATGAGGCCCATAGCGAAGAAGCTCTACTGACAACCAGAGTATAAGGTAAAGAGAAAAAAGATTAGAAAAAATGTGAGGCACCTGTAAGCCCGTGCCTCCCTGCGGCTAGAAGATCACTTCTTGGTCAGAGACTTACCAGCAGCTTCCACCGCTTCGATGGTAGAAGCCAGAATCTCTGCCACCGCCGGAAAATCCTCGACAGAGATACGAGCAGGCTTGGCTCCCTTACCAGACTTGACCCGGAAAGAAACCACGCCATCCTCCAGAGAGAGCGTGCGACGAATGACCTCGGAAGCAGGAAGATTCTGATCTTCGGAAACTTCGGGAATACCGTTCTCCACGGCATCCTTCAGAATATTGACGGCCTCCCGAAACTCCGTGTAAGGCATCGTCTGCGCGCCAGAACCCTTGCCCTTGTTGGTGGTGAAAGTAACCATAATCTCACCATCGTCATTCGGCTTCACCGAAAGCGTCTGACGAATCAGAGTGACGGGATTCTCGGTGGCTTCGGTAGCGAAAATGGCGGACATTGTTAGACTCCAGTTAGGCGGGATGAGACATTTAGAATGATAACTTTGACTGCCCGCTTTTCAGTCTAGTTATCGGTTTCAGAGGGTGTCGGGTTCCTGTTCCTTCCGACGATGAAAGTATAAGCTGGAGATAAACCAGGTTAGATTTTTTCTCTGACTCTTTACTCTCTCGTCCTCCGATCTTCGGTTCCCTTTCCCTCACGCAGAGAGTATAAGCTGAAGATAATCTAAATTACAAAATATGTGATGTTTTTGCCCGCGGAGGGTGAGGGATTTTATCTAAAGGGGCTAAAGAAAGAATTTAAATAAAATATAACTATTATTTTATAAAAGTAAAATAGTTACCTACATCTTGTTATTCTTTTGCCCGATCAGGGCGAGCCGGGCCTGGTCAAGTTTTTGCCCGACGCCGCCCTGATAGTTAGTGACAGATTTTATAACCTGCCACTCTGAGAGGGTCAGCCTTTCAGATATCGTCTATTAGATTCAAATAGATCTATTTGATTTAGCTCTCTTTCGGTAAAAGGCAGTCCATCAGACCTCTGAAGCCAACGATCTGAATATCCGCCAGAGTGGGAACAGTTACGACGATCCTGTAGCAGACAAGTAAAAGCCCCCTTAATAGTGCGGTGAAGATGATCACAAGAACCCCTAACCGGACCCGAAGTAATATATTTGACTTGCATAAATGCTCCAAAAAGAAGGACTTGATTAGGGATAGGTAGTTCCAGGTTCTCCAACAGGAGGAGAAACCATATAGACCGGGGTTGAATGAAAATGATAGGCCCCTACCTTGGCTCGATATACTTCCGCAGCTTCTCTAGAATAGAAGATCAAAATATCTGCATCTTCGGAGCCAAGACACTTTTCCATACCCCTCCAAGATCCATCGGGATCGGGGCTATGCAACACCCAAACTGGGGTTGCATACTCCAGGGTAGAGATAAGATTCTTCATCATCTGATACCCCGGCCAACCCATGACACGGCGAGAGTTACGACACTCTCCCTCGTGTCCCTCTGTACGGCAGCAAGGACTGTAGTGTGTTACAGTGTAACTTTCCCATTCAGAGTCCGTATGAGAGAGATAATCGGGAGCATAGTTACGATTTTCTGCGACCTTCTTGGTGCACCGAGGAGCCGCAGGATCATACTCGGATAGACGAGCCTTTAGACTCTCAAGTTCAGCTACAGAAATCATCACAGTTACTCCAGAATAGAAAACAATCTCAGGCTACAGAAGCAAAGGGGTTGGCATGATGCCTAATATAGTTCATTACATCCTGGATAGACTGCCAGCCTGCCACAGTAGCATTTCCAAAGTTATGCCACTCTCCCGCGGAAGTAAAGATGGAAATCTGAGCATCAGGAGAGAAAGAATACTCCTGATTCAGAGGAAGAAACCGATTAGAGCAATAAGCCCCATCATGCCATTGAATAGACATACAAGAGCCATTAGTGAATCCCAAACGACAACCATGACCGTGAGAGTAAACCGTAACACTCACGACTCCCGGAATCGTATGAGGAGAAAACTCCACACCATGCTGACGGAAAAGAATCTTACCAGAGTCAAACAGAAAACCATCAACCGACATAGGCATCCTCCTTTTCTTTTCACTCACTGGCGGAACCTCTCCGCTCCGTAAGTATACCCTTGAGATAAATAGGATTATTTTTTTTCTATAGTCCTATTATTATTTTAGGTAAGGTTACTATTCACTACTCAAGTAACAAGGATTTATTATGAATGAAAAATTTGAAACTTTGCAGAGACTAGCTCTTGACTTAAAGAGTCAAGGTTTTGCCCGAGAAGCTGGCAGAATATCCCGCCTCTTAGTTAAAGAGGCGCTTCAACTTGATTTAGATTATTTGAATCAAGTCAGAGATGAATTAGGAGATTCCATCTTAGAGATGGAATATTATCCTCCCGGAGCTGGACTCTTTCCTGAGAAACAGGAAATCGGAATCTTTTTTTCTGATTTGAATCTAGAAAAAAATCTTAGAGAAAAATTAGAAACTCTAGGATTCAATTTTCAAGCCCTCTTAACATCGGGGTTTTTCGCCAGAACTCTCTCCGGAGTCTCCTCTCAAGCGACTAAGAAGTTATCTGATTCTTATTTTGTATTAGTCGCAACAGCCGAAGAACAAAGTTAAAAAATTACATCTTCTTTTTTCACCCAGACAACCCTAGTGGGATCGTCTGGCAAAGAGATTGACACTGGGATTCTATCATCATCGGGCGGAGCCATCCAGGCCAAAGGCTGGATCTCTACTTCTTCTGTAATTAGATAAAAATTACTACTAGAAGGATAATGAAATCCTTTGTATCCAATTTCTGAATAGGAAACTCTCGAGCCTCTTTTCACCTTAGCCATCATTTTCTCCAGAATTAAAAATAGAAAAGACCAAAAAAGAAAAAAATAAAATCCAAAAAACTAAAGCAAACCTTCTACCACTTTCCTCTAGAGTAAGCCAGAGAATCAAAGTAAAAATAGAATTTACTAACCACCAAGAGAAATCTTCCATGACTGTCTTCTTTCCTGTCCTAAATATATACTAGGGAGGAATATTTAGGATGGCAACAAAAAATTTTTACTTTTTTAAATATGATCTAACCGTCTGAAGGAAATTTTAATCTCTAGGATCTGGTACCCATTCTTCCAGACGTGACTCTCCAGCCTTATATGAAGCTTTCCCTTCAAAATGATTTGCTTCTTCTTCATAACTCATGGAGAACTTTAGATTAGGAAAATCTTTAGATACCTTGATCCAGAAAGGATGGGGCGGGTTCCAAGCTGTTTCAAAATAAAGAGAGATATGATTCTCTGATATTTCCTCAAACTTGGTGTAAGCATTTCCCCATTTAACTCCCCAGTGAGCACACTCCCAGTCATATCCAGACATAGTTATTTCATGTTTCTTGCAGAAGGCTGCAATCTCAGGTTGCTTTTTCAGGAGCTTACGAAAAGCATCCGGATCATAAGGCATAATCTGAACCCCGAGAGGGACGGGGTAAAGAGCATGAAACGAAAATTCTTGTTCATTACTAGGCTTGAGAGAGGCTGCCTCTTGCATCAAGGCTTCCAGGTGAATATCAGTAAACTCTCCCCAGTCTTGATAAGAGACTGGATTCATAAATCTATTCACGCTCCTACATGCTTGAATTAGGAAGCGAGAAATATCTTCCGCAGAACCTTTGATATGATTATGACAATAGACCCAGTTAGGCATTTCTTCTCCTGAAGATGTTGGCGGTAGATTATTGACTAATATTAACCCTGATTCTTGACCAGGATTTCTCCGAAATAAACCGAATGACCACAATGAGGACACTTCATAACGGGCATTAGCTTGCTAGTTACAGCACTCAATGTAACTCCATTGTGAAGGGGTCTGCCGTCAAGTGTCCCCCAGACAGGAACCATCCCGACGCCCGCTACCATTTTAACCTTACAATCCCGACATTCCATTGTCACCTCCACGCCTATCTACACGACAGCTACTCGTACAAAAATAAATAAAAAGAAAATATGTTTTCATTTTCCTGATGGGGCTTACTCTGCATTAGAGTAAGCCACCATCACCAACCTCTCCAAGAGAAGGGCCAGACTAGCCAGCCCTTTATTTCAAACTATACTCTTGAATATAGTATTGAAGATATTGATAGTCATCATCATCCAGAGACATATATATCATTTTAATCCAATCTTCCGCCTCCTCCTTATTGGACCAGACTCCTTCAATCTGGGGAGAATCCACTCCATTATCGGAGAGAACCACATAGACAAACATATGACCTCCTACCACATCCGAGACTTTGCAATCTTAGTCCAGAGAGCTTCAATCGCAGAGGAGTGTGCAATCGTGCCATCACCGCCCCAATGATGCGAGTATTCATGCACCAGCGTAGCGAGAGTCTCTACTGCGTCCTGAAGCAGAGACTTGGCAATAAAGATGTCTCCACCCTTGTAAAGACCGACGATTTCTCCGTCACGCACAAACTTAACCACGGAAGGCTTTACTTCCACATCCACACTCTTAAGGGCATTGACTGCCCAGTTAAGATTGGAAGCTTCCTCGGGGCTCAGGGTTTCCAGGGGATAAATATCCGCCACCGCATCCCGCATGTCATTAGACATTTCTGCGTAGGTAGAGAGGCCGATTTCTTTGCGAAACTCCGCATGAATATCCATATTCAACAATCCGCCGAACGCATCCATTAGAGACTTAGAGACACGCACGGATCCCCAGCCGAAAGACTCCGCCCTAACAGCCTCCTCTCCAGAGGCCGTCACAATGCACTTCTTATTACCCTGTTCCGAGACATACTGACGCAAGAGGTCACGAATCACAGTCGTACCAGTCCAAGCATAACCAGACTGAGCCTCCCAGTGATTATTCTCAAAGAGATGCCGAATCTCAGACAACTGAACCTGCTTCTCCTGATAGAGATTGGAGATCAGAGCCACGATATTGTGGCGCACATCCCACTCATCAATCATGGAACGGTCTCGATTCAGATTCATCTCAGTGAGGTCATAGCCCCACTTCATATTCTCCATTTCCTTGACAAAGATACCCTTAGCAAAGACCTTGTTACGGAAGGCTTCACCCGTCAAGACCTTCCCATAATAAGAGCCCTTGCTCTCCACATCATCTTGCATGAACATGAAAGACTGAGTAATCTTATCCCACTCAGTCTTATAGACAGGGTAGATTTCCACAGTCACATCGTCAGTCACGGTCTGACGCTTGTGAGTGTTAAAGGTCAGAACCTTCCGACCGCCAAACTCCGTAGAAGTGGAAAGAGAAGCCGTCCAATTCTCGGTCTGAGTCCGAATGATAACCTGACGCTCTTGACGCACCAGAGCCAGGGTTCCAACCTTCATGCCTTCCCCAAACTGACCCCGCTGGTCAGTACGGTTAGCCTTAGAAGTAACCCCAAAGAGAAGCGCCTCACGATTGAGAGGCTTCGCCCCATAGTTAGTCAGAATGACCTTGCCCGTGTAGGAGCCACCTTCATAAGAGATAGCGCCCTTGACTCCGCAATCATCCTGGGAATCAATAAAATTCTGAACAAGCTCCCGGAGCCCTTCATAAGCTCCCCAGTTAGGAAGATAATCAGAAGAAACAGAAAGAGCAACCTTGGCCATGAGAGCCTCCATTCGTTCCGTTCTAGACCAGCAGCCTACCGACACCGATAGTATAAGGTAAAGGTAAAAGGGATTAGAGAAAATCTAAAAAGGATTAGAGGCAGGTGTGAAGATTTTGCCCGGACCTACTCGACCTTTCCCTCTTTGAAGAAAGACTAGTCTTTCTTCAAAGAGCCCTCCGGGCAAAGACTTTACATTTTTTCTAATTTTTTTTATTCTCCAGGTATACTTCCCATACCGGGAGGTTAGGATGTTTGATCGCTATAGTCTCAAGGTGACGACCTTTACTTATGGCGTTCTGACCTTGGAAGTGGATTATTATCCCGAGGAGATTATGGGTGAATCTGATTACTTTGAGATTCAGAATGTGGTAGACTCTGAAGGTCAGATTCTTGATGCTCAGGATCTGTATCTCTATGATAATGACCGAGAGGAATACAATCATTTTTGCGATTATATCTTGAATGAGATTCGATCTCAGAATATGGAGAAGTTGTTTCAAAACTTTTCTGAGATTGAGTTTCAAAATGATAAAGATATTCCTTTCTAAATAATAGACAGATAGACAGACAGATAGATAGAGAGTAAACCCTCTCTATCTATTGCTATATAATGTCAAACTTTTGCCCGGAAAGTAAAAGACCTCCGAGCGAGAGGGGATTCCTCTCGCTCAAAGGATTGATTAACAGAGAATGTTTAGACTATTGTTGATCCAAACATATTGAAGATCCTCCCAATGATAAGCAGGGATAGTAACTTCCTGAATCTCTCCAGATGCATGATGCAGGAAGATATAGATATTCTCAGAAAGAGAAAAGAAAGAAATCTTTTCTCCTTCTTTCATCGGTTCAGATTTCTCCCAGAGAGGAGAGAATCGTGTTCCACAACACTCACAGAATGACAAGCTAAAGAGTCCCAGACTCCTAGCTTTTTCATTTGCTTCTTTATAAGACTCTCCCCAGATAAAGAGATAGTTACCAATACCCTTGTTCTTATCTTGGACGTAATATCCGCCAGAGTTATTCTGATTATAGAGATAGAAACCGCCCATGAGATCCTCCAGGTCTGGTAACCTAAGTATAAGGCTAAGATAATAAGAATTAGAAAAAATGTGAATCTTTTGCCCGGGATATTTTTAAGGAGTTTGTGCCGGAAGAATCCCAGGATATCTTTTTCTCTTTCCTTCCCCGGGCAAAAACTTCACAAGATTTTCTAATCTAGAATATCTTTACCGTATACTCTCGGCACGGAGGAAATATGACGGTGAATATCGACGGCAAGGACTATACTTACTCCAGTGATGATGCATGGGAAGTTCAAGTGGGAAAGGGAAGTAGCGCATATAAGACGCGCTACTCTTTCAAGAGTCCTAATCAGGCCGTCTTTTACTTTAACTGCATCAACATTGGTCGGGGTTATAAGAAGCGTCTGATTCTGAATCAGAATAATATCAAGATCAAGATTGCTAAGTCTATCTCTTAGTCTCATCACTCAGGGAGTCATAATGTCAATGTCTTCCATTCAGGTTGTCAGGGTCGACCTTCCCCAGGGAAAGCTGGTTATCACGGCAGAATACTACCAGGGTTATCGAGGCTCTTATCTGACTCCACCGGAACCCGACGAGATTCAGATTCTTAGCATGGGTTATGCATCCGGTGAAGCCCTGAATCTTTCGGAAGACGAAAGGGAGGAGTTTATCGTAGAACACTATGATATCATTCTGGAAGCAGTAGCGAAAGCTCACGAGGAATATCTGGAAGAACTTTACTCCAAGTTTCCAGAGAAAGACCATTCAGACTTGGATCCAGAGATTCCTTTCTAATCAGGAATGGAAGTGGAAGCTGAGAGGCTTTCATTTCTATTTCTTTCTAATGTCAAGTTTTTGCCCGGCGGGAGATTTATGGATTATGTTTTACATAATCCATAAAGGCGACTAACTTGCTCCAGCCTTCCGGGCAAAAACTTGACATGCCCATAAAAAAGAGAGTGAAGCTGTTACACTTAACTCTCTCTCTAGCACTCACTCACTCTCGTGAGCGACTAGATCCCGGACATAGATATCTCCAGAGAGAGGGCTGAGAACAGTTTCAGTCATGGCAAGGTCGATCGCCCGACTGTAGTTATCCTTCACAAACTGGTCCATAGTATCGCCAGTATACTTCTTCGGCACATAGAGTGCGCGAGAACCTTCCACACTCGTATAGGTTTCCCCATCATTCAAGATAATAACCCACATATTTACCTCCTATTACTTACTTACGCATCCAGGGAGCGATAGGATTACCGCTCCGCCAGTCATGTTCCCAGCGACTACGCATGAGTGCGATCGTCTCCGCTGGAACACCATGCACATTCTTAACCGAAAGAGCATAATCACTCATGCCGCCATCAAAGCAGTCCACAATCACCACTCGTGCCCCATGTTTCTCCGCCAGAGAGAGATAGGGTTCCATCTCCCAGCGAGAGGTGAAAGTATTAGCCACAATGACGTGCATCCCGGCCTGCAAACAAAGATCAGTCCTGCGCTGACAATCGCCGTGAGCCTCACCCAGCCGCTTCGGGTCAAAGGTATAAACACCCTTAACAGTAAAGAAATCATCCGCCGCATAAACCGCAGACTTCAAGCCCTGACGGATAAAGCCATCGCAAAGAGATTCGGCATAAGACGACTTGCCAGAGCCGGGGAGACCACGAACCAGAGTAAGCACGGACTGCATAAGAATCTCCAGAAAGAAAGAGAGCGGGGGCAGGTTCGCCCTGCCCCCTTTACTTCACCAGTTACCAACCTTTGATTCCAGCTTCAAAGGCGGATTCTCCAGATCATTCGCGCGCTGAATCGCGCGGTTAGCCTTCTCAATCGCGGAAGCAGCGCGCTCCCAGGCGCGAGCCTTCCGGCGCGCCTCGTTAGCTTTAGAAAGGGCTTCACTGTAGTTCATCTTATCCTCCACTTCCTTACACCAATAGTATAACCTGGAAATAAAACGTATTAGAAAATATTGCAAGCCTTTTGCCCGCGCCCGGAGATACAGAGCTAGAGAGGGCTAGGTAAAACTTTTGCCCGCGGGACTACATAAAAAATGACCGGAGTTAGATTGATAGTCTAACCCCGGTCATTAAATTATTAATAAACCCTAACCAGTTGATCAGACTGGTTTCTAGACCTTTCTGGCAAGGTGGTCCGCCGGGTTTACAGCGCCGGTTCTCCGGCCCCTCACTTTATAAAAGCAACTATACCCTCCGTGGAAATAAATAACTTTTATTCCATCCAGTATTCGGCTATCAGTTACTGATAGTCTCGGCCTTCTCCTTACACCAATAGTATAACGAGGAGATATTATGGATTAGATATTTAGTGAAACTTTTGCCCAGCCGGATGAGCGAGTGAGTGATTGTGAAGCTTTTGCCCGGAAGGTGGCGGGCGGGCATGCAGCGCGAACATACCCGCCTAACTGTCAAATAATATAGTTCGCGGAAGCCTCTTGAGAGGCAGTCTCCCAGGCTTCTTTATAGGGTACACTAGCGCCTACACTCTCACTATCAAGAGGTACTGGGAAGCTTTCCAGAGCTTCAATGGCTCTAGCTTCCCAATAACTAGGCTCCGGAAGATTATCCTCACACTCTCCGTCTACCCAGTAAAGAGGCTCCATGAATAGACAGGGTGTAGACGAGCAGATATACGTCCGCTCTGAGTCATCATAGAGCCAGACAATCCCGTCTAGCTCCACCACTCTAAAGGAATAAGGAATATTACGGGCGGCATTCAGAGCCATGTTACACCTTCATCCAATATTCATCAATGGGTTCGTCTACTTCGTGCCGATGATATCCCCTGAGAATCTCCGGATGATAGCGTGCCAGCTTCTCATGCTTGCACGCTTCACACACGCGACAAAGCGGGATTCCCTCCGCATCATAAACCCACCAAGAGGGGTTAGTAGAGAGAGAATATCCGAGACAATAATGTTGTCTCATGTTCTAACCCTCCATCAAGAAGCTGCCAAGAAGCATCAGTAAGATTAGAATATAGAGAAAGAGGCCGGGATCTCTCTCCCGGCCTTCACTCCTATATTCATCATCTTCCATCGGAAAGTTCATCAACACTCACGCGTATAACAGACCAGGGTCTCTGGATTATCCATATCAGGATAGCCATCAAGAGACTGGGTAGGTACACTTTCCACTTCAATCCGAGTAACCTCGGACCAGTTCAGCCCTTCCGATTCAATAAAGCTCCGAAGAATCGAAAGATTCCCATTGATACAGGAAGCCCCCTCCCCTTCCGAGATAGGAAGGGGCAGACACTCACCACACATGCCATCCTTTGATTCCATGTAAACATACATAAACAACATGTCTCATCCTCCGCAACATAGAACAAAGGAGCCTAGAACAAAGGAGCCTAGAACAAAGGAGCCTAGAACAAAGGAGCTTGCGTATAAGAGAAGATCGAGTAAGAACCTATCAGTTACCGATAGTCTCGATCCTCTCCTCGCACCAATAGTATAACGAGGAGATATAAGAGATTAGATATTTAGTGAAACTTTTGCCCGGACGAATGAGTGGGTGAGCGATTGTAAAACTTTTGCCCGGGAGGGCCATGATGATAATGCAAAGCATTATCATCATGCAGCCGAGCCTTGAGCCGGGCAAAAACTTGACACAGACACGCTCTCATCCGGGCAAAAGTGGAGACAAAAAAACACAAGGGGCGCAAGGGTTTCCCCTTGCGCCCTTCCTCGCGGCGGCTCTCTACTTGTCGAGCTTCCGCCCGGCCGCCTCAACCGCCTCGACGGTCCCGGCGAGCAGGGCGAC
>Ga0129333_10001397_pt1 | contig 21822 bp, 24 predicted proteins | sample CPB6_08_DNA_FD_94474 | JGI IMG/M metagenome (GOLD analysis project Ga0129333, IMG submission 94474) | Freshwater to marine salinity gradient microbial communities from Chesapeake Bay, USA - CPBay_Sum_0.6_0.8_DNA | ecosystem: Environmental > Aquatic > Marine > Coastal | place: USA: Chesapeake...
AAGTCATCGCGTATGGCTGCAAAGCACACTCGGTATGGTGTCCAGCTGGATGTTTTATTTTCAAAGAAGTGATGCATACCTGCGAAACGAGTGGGGAAATTATACAAACTGGCCATACAAATATAAACCAGAAGGACTTGTCCCAGCTCCTTTAAATGTAAGTTCATGGGGTTCATGGAATCCATTATGCTCTACTTATTCACACTATCTTGGACCAGGAACTAATCCAGTGTCAGTTCCAGCTATACCTACAAATACTGGTTACTTTATTACACCACCATTCAGTGTTGAAAATCAAAAAGATATTCTTTTGAATTTAGGTATTTTGTTAGATGGAAAATATAGAGAGAATTTACTCGACGCTGGAATTTACAATTATTTGGAAAAATATACCAGCAGTCGTGGTTCGGCACCCGATGGTCTGTATTGTTACAATTTTTGCCTGAATACTGAACCCAGCGATTTTCAACCTTCTGGCGCAATCAATGCCAGCAAGTTTTCAACCATAGAGCTTGAATTTACCACCTTTTATCCGCCGCTAGATCCAGAAGCGCAGTTTCTTACCATTTGCGATCCAGAAACCCAAGTTCCTGTCGGCGTAAATAAACCGACTTGGAGAATTTACGACTACAATTACAACTTGACGGTTTTTGAAGAGCGTTTTAATATGCTGACATTTGTTGGCGGAAATTGCGGCCTCATGTATGCAAGATAAAATAAATTGAAAAAATATTTTGTTTGATATTATTTTACAGTGTTTCTATTTATTTTGAGTATTTTGAGGCAAACGTAATGACGACAACAATGACGCAAAAGGAACTGGGTAAACTTCAACAAACCATGAACGAGCTGCTTCAAAATGGAAAAATGGACGAGTTTCGCGCATTACTCGACCAGAATGCAGCGTTCATTCATACTACGCGAGAAAAAGGAATTGTTACCATGATGTTGCGATTTGCGATTTTGAAACACGATGATGCACTTATTGCTTCCGTCTTTGACCGACTTTCCATGAAGCGTGACTATTTTGCACTCATGGTTTACAACCCGGACCCTGAACACTGTGCACATTTATTCACGCGATACATTGATGCTGCACTTCTCGATTCCAAAGATGTTCGATTCATGTTTGAAAACCGACTAACGTTTCTGTTTCGTTACTTGGATGGCAAGTTTTTGCAAAACTCTCAAACCTCGTGCGACAATGGTACGTTGGTTGAACCTGAGTCTGAATCATGTTTGTCTAGGTACACGCTTCAAAATGTATACAATTACATTCAAAAAATAGTTGCTCAAACAGAAAAAGATCCGAAAAACAAGTCGCAACAGCATCTTGCCGTTATCAATAAACTTGATCAATTGGTGACATCGTCAACCTTGTTGTATGATACGATCATTGACGGCGGAAATGTTCTACATTCTTATAATGGTAATCCGAATCCCGATGATTTGAACACCATGATTCAACTTGTTCGGGAAAACCGACGCAATCCGCTTGTTGTCATCCATAAATCACACACGGATGAACGGCGCAATCCATCTTACGCTCCGCGCATCAATGCCATTCTACGCGACGTGCCTCATATTACTACTCCCGCCGGACTAAACGATGACTTGTTTATTCTGATTGCATACTTGATGAGGATCCAAAAAGAAGAAAGAAAAAATGGTTCTCATGTTTCGATCATTACGCGCGATACGTATACTGATCATATGGACAAATTCAAACGCGCGGAAAAGGATGTCTCGGACGATTTCGGAAAATACTTGGCGAATGATCTTGTTCCATTTTTAAACAATGGTTGCGGAAATATACAGTTCCGCCTTCAGTCCACGATTTCACATTGCATTCAAATTGTTGAACCATATGCATACATACCCGTTGAGAAAACCAACACGTTTCTAAAAATAAAAATATAAAATCAAAATGAAAAATGAAAAATAAAAATATAAAATGCAAAATCAAAATACAATATAAAATGAAAAATCAAAATACAAATATAAAATGAAAAATGAAAAATGAAAAATGAAAAATGAAAAATGAAAAATGAAAAATGAAAAATCTAAACCTATTTTTTAATTTTTTTTTTATTTAGCAATAGTATAACCACATTATCATATTTTTAAAAAGATGCCCAAAATATCCAAATGCGATAATAAAAATAAAAAGACACAGAAAAAATACACATCTCGACCATCTCCGCCATTCGCTGCAAATGACTGCAAAAATAAAACAAAAAAGGGAAATAATGGTAAATTTTTTAAATCTGTTGCAGATAAAAATGGAGTTTACAAATGGGTGCCGGTTGTTAAAAAAAGTTAAACTATAGAACTAAATAATAATATTATGGTATATATATTATTAAAAATGTATTCATATGATTTTAGCAGTCCCGATCTTGAAGTATCAGGTTTAACAAGTTTACCTGAACCCGAATCTGAAGTAGTTACAAATTCAGGTAGAGTAAACCCTGTTCCTCGAGATACAATAAAATGGAGTCATGGTAATTGTAACCCAACATCGTCATTATTTGGATGTAAAGATAATAATATTTTTCCACCTACCTCAAAGTCATTAATAATGATTCCTACTACACTTGAAGGAGGAAGAAAAAGAAAGATGAAGTCAAATAAAAGCAAAAAATATAAATATCGTAAACGACATCATAAAACAAGGCAAATAAAAAATAAATTAAAATTGAAATAAATATTACAGTTTTTAAATAATATAACAGTAAGTCAATTTATTATTATATTACTATGATAAAAAGTAAAAAACTCATGTGCGAAATAACACCTCAACTTGCCGAATTCTTTGGCGAACCAGGTCGGAAAAAAATGTCACGAACAAAAGTAACAAGCAAAATCGACGCATACATCCAAAAAAATCATCTTCAAGATATTATGAATCCCACAAATATTTATCCAGATATTAAACTCATGACCCTCCTTTTATCTGCTTTTACTCCAAATCCAAGACCTTATCCCAAGATGATTACGTTTGAAATGCTCCGCGATATTATTTCAATTCATTGTGTAAATTGTCAATATGAAGACTATTATTATCGCATTCCTAAATTTGATACCCCTTTATAAAATCTTCTAATAATTCCATTCCATTTCTATTACCATCATTTAGATGCATCTTATGAACGCATGTCAAATAATAACAATTTTCATTTAGATTGTACTCTTTTTCTTCAATCAAATAGCTTTCACATGGTATATTTATAAAAGTGTCGCACTCATAGTTGCCACAAACATATGTAATGTATACGCGATGCACTTTATCATAATGCGTGTTTAAAAACTCATTATATATTCCACTTCCACCAATGATCCATAATTCGTCATATTTACCACATTCTTCACAATGTGTTAAAGCATCATGTGTTGAAGAAAAAATATAACACGAGTTAAATTTTAAACTTAAGTTATTATTACGAGAAATAATAATATTTGTTCTATTTTTTAGTGGTCTTCTTATCTCTGGAATACTTAGCCATGTATTTTTGCCCATGAGCACTGCATTAAATCCTGCACCTGTCGTTCTTTTTGAAAATAATCTCATGTCATCTTTTAAGTGAGACCAGGGTAGTCCATTTTTTAGCCCGATTCCTCCATTTTTACAAATTGCAACGGCAATATTTATGATGGTCATTAAATATATTTTTATTTTTACCTAAAATATCTTTTTAACTTTATTTATATTTCTCCCTCTAATAAAAATTAAAATAAAAATTAAAATAAAAATTAAAATTAAATGTTATAATATATTATATATTAACGCATGCAACGCCGACCTGCTAGTGCCCCAATTGATATTCATGTTTCTCGCCCTAAATTAACGGATGGTTATTTTAAAAGTATTGATACTGTTATTGAAATAGATCCAAAAGCAAAAGAAATTTATGATGAATGTAGTAAAAATGAAGTAACTTGTCCAGATACAGATTATTTAGCCATACCTAAAATAAAAAAATTAATATTAGAAGTAAAAAATATTGTTGAAAATATGGATAGTCGTAGAGATGTAAGTGGTGAGTTGAATACAATCCAAGAACTATTTGAATATGGTGATACACCCAATAAAATATTAAGATTTGATGTAGATAAATTAAGAAGATGGTGTCGCTATTGGTTAGTGCCACATTTTAGAGATTATGATACTTTGAATGACACTCAAACTTTATCTAAGTTGATGATAATAATTGATCCCGACGTAAAAGAAAGAGAACAACAAAGACGTCAAGAAGAAAGAAGACTCGCAATAGAAGAAGAACAACAAAGAGAAAGAACGCCGAGTCCAACAACCGACCTTTTTAGAGGATTTGGAGGTAAAAAAAAATATTTGTCTCTAAAGCGTTCCTCGCGCAGAAATAAATCACATCGTAAAAATAGAAGAAGTCGTCGTGTATCTCGATTTCGAGTTAAAAAATCATACAAAAATAAAAAATATATTAAGTAAACTCAGTTATTTTTTTTAAAGTTTATAAGTTTAGTAAAAAAATTTATTATTATTTTATACTTAATGTATAGTGTGCAAAATAAAATAATAATAAATTAAATTTAAAAATAAATGAAATTTAAGTTCGAATTTATTGTTTTCATCATTACTGCAGGACTTATTTTAAATACATATTATGATGGAAAATATTTTAAACTTGTTGAGTCTATAAATGCGCGCAAGTACATAAAGATGGCAACGATTGGATTTTTCGGATTATCTATGTACTTATTTATTAAAAAAAATCCTGAAAATTCACACCACATTATGCAACATGCCAACGAGTTTATTAAGTATATGCCGATCAGTCGACAATCCGCAGATATGTTGACACCTTTTTTTGACATGACAAATCAGCGCGCATTTTTTAGTAAAGTTGGTGATGACAGTGCGAATGCGGATAATGATGATGCTGGTTGGACAACTCGAAGACAACAAAACAGCATTAATAAAATCATGACATCTGGAAAATCAACGGGAGTTGGCGATAAACCTACAAAACGCAGTGTGAGTGAATCTAAAAAAAAATTCGTTGCTGCTCAACAGGGATGGAAATGTGGGGATTGTCAACGCCAACTTCCAGGATGGTTTGAAGTCGATCATAAAATCCGTCTTGAACATGGGGGGTCAAATTCTGTCGACAACTTGGTGGCATTATGTAGAGACTGTCATGGTAAGAAAACGGCATTTGAAAATTTTTAGTAATGTCAAAGATAAATAAATGTAATAAAGAAAATAAAGAAAGAGAGATAAAGTAAAAAATATAAAATATAAAATATAAAATATAAAATTATTTAGTCGTGTTTACATATTTATAAATAAATAATTTTATATGATAAATATAACGATACAAGTATTAAATTAAAAAAAGGTAAAATCAAAAATGCAGTCATTAAATAATAATTCCACTGATGGAACCGTATCAACCTTGACCAAATTTATATTCATCGCGCTGATATGCATCCTTGTTAATATTCCACTATATTTTATGGATGAAAAATGGGTTGCTGGATTATTCACAGGTGCATGGATTGGCGCAGCAGTTTTACTGTTTCTTTATAATTATATTTTCAAACTAAATGTAACTTCATACAGTTTGTCAAATTTTTTCAACAGTTATCTTGTACCAATTCTAGTGTACATATTTTGGATCATATCAATTTACTGGTTGGTAACAGAAAATACCGATCTAGCCGAAAATCCAGAAGACAGTCAACTTTCAAGAAACATCGCAGCTGTTTTTACTGGAGTAATTCCTTTTTTAGCAATTGTTGTAACAGTGCTATATAAATCAGATGCAATACACTATGTTCCTAAGGGAATTTTTTTCAGCATCCTTGCATTCATTTTTGGACTGTTCTTTTATTATTTGAATGTATTAAGAATAAGTTGTGACGGTGGTTCAGATTGCTGGGCTTACGCCGGATGGTCAACATTTTTAGCATTTATTGTGACAACCATAGTTTTTGTTTGTTTATCCGAAATTAATATAAATGGATTTCTAAAAATGTTTCAAATTTTTCCGAAAAACTTTTTACAAAATATAACTGCACCCATAAACATTTTTTCCATCATTCTATATTTAATAACATGGATTGCCAGTATTGTCGTATTTTTTCGCCACAACAAAACATTCGGAGATGAAGAAAGTGATCCGATCAATGTATCATTTACAATTATTGCGCTTCTCTCCATCCTCATATTGTTTTTAAAACAATTTGAATTCGCATCACGAGTCATTACTCGGTTCATTCAATACATTATAAGCAGCGAATTTAATACATGGTCCGTTTTATTACATGTCGCCATCATTTTCTTATTCATTTTTTCCATTAATGTGACAACATCATCATTAGACAAAACGGGATGGGCAAATAGTCCCTCCATACTAGCTATATTTATTTCTATTCTTGTTTTAATTATATTTTATATAGGCATATTATATTACAGAAATTAGATTTTGATTTTTATTGATTTTTTTTATTCTGTTAGTTATAATAAGTATAGCGCTTACCGTTTACTGTAATTATAGTTATTCATTCAAACCAATTTGTATAAAGTTAAATAAATGAATTCAGATGCAATTAAATTAAAAGCAATACAACTAAAGGATGTAGTAGTTGATGTCGGGGCATCTTTTAAATATTTTATATTATTCATAATTCTTATATTTTTATCCGTTTCTGCATATGGACTCAGTCACAATTTCATTAAAAATCAATGGTGGTTTTCCATTGCTGTCGTGATCATTGCTTTATTCTCTCTATTTCTAAAATTTATTTTAAATATTTCAACATTTTACATTTTATTATTTATTTTGGTCGCAATCTCAGAATTAGTATTCCTTGTTGATCGTTTCGCAGGCATCGCGATGACTTGTGTTACAGGTTCTCTAATCTTATACATACTCTATCTGACATTTGTTCGAGGAGAAAATGTAAATGCATCCGTCAACGCCTTTTTTAGCGACATCTCCTTTTCTGATCCTCTTTACAGTTTTACTAAAATAGTAACATTTATTTGTAATTACTTTTTAAAGGGTATCTTGGTTCAACTTGTAAAAAATTCAATGCTGATTATATTTCTCATGTATTTAGGTCTGGTGATGTATATTTACATAAAACAGCCTTACCAGGTTGTTTCAGATAACAAGTCTATATTTTTGTTTATATTTCTTTTCATTGGGTTTGCATTACTGTCGTTACTGGTGATGGGTCTAGAAGCGTTTGTTCCTTTCATCATATCTTTTGTAAAGTACACTATTATTATTGGCATTGTTATTGGCATGATTCTTGCTGTTTTACACGTGTATACCAATGTTCCAATTATTGCAAATACAGTTTTATTTATTCTGAATATTGCAATTCTCGTCGGTATTTTGGCTATGGTTGTTCGATTCATTGGAGCAGAAGCACCCAATTATATTTCGGGACCGCCAACGTGGTCAAGTTTATTATTTAAAATTGCCATTTATCTTCCTTGTTTGTGTTTAAACTTGGCCGATTATTTTCGAGGCGAACTCAAGTTAGCACCGCGACAATGGACATATGTTATTCTTTTATTTTTTGAAATTATATTTATTGCATTACTTTTCTTGCTTCCAAAAGTATTTGACGCAGTCGTAAATCACAACGGCGAAGTCATACTTGATGAAGTGTTGCCACTTAATGAACAAAGTGAACCGTTGGATATTGTAACACTTAACACAGATAACAGCACAACATTTTCTTTAACACCATCACTCGTAGAAAATACAAAAACAAATACACCGCGTTATAGTTACGGGATTTCTGCATGGTTTTATATCCATCCTGAACCTCCAAAAAACAGCTACTCATCCTCCGCTTCAAATGGAGTCAGTATTCTAAATTTTGGAACTGATGCAAATACAAATGATAAAACTCCACCAGGTGCACCACAAATTTTATTCAATCCACTTACAAACCAACTTATAATAAGTGTCCAAACAGAAACAAATAACACTACAAACGTTGTTCTTCCGAATGAGATTTTATTACAACGATGGAATCATTTATTTATTAATTTTAACAATAACGGTATTATGGATGTATTTTTAAATACACATTTAGAAAGTTCAACACCAAATATTATTCCAAAGTTGCCCAAAACATTAATTGTTGGTTCAAAACCGGGAGGAATATATGGCCAAGCTTGTAATGTAGTGTATTATAAAGATGTTGTTGGAAGTCAAGGCATTTCTTGGATTTATAATAGCCACAAGTTATTAAATCCACCACTAAAACCCAACTTTTAGAAAAAATAAGTTAATTATAAATATAAATATAAATATTTTACAGTTATTTTATAATTATTTTATAAGTAATATAATATAATATATTATTTATTTATTAATAAAAAATGGATTTTTCTTGGTCAACTCTGATTATCGTTTTACTTATTATTATTATCGTATATTTTATTTGGTCAACACTGTCTTCTTCCTCTTCAAGCACAATCATTAGTAGCCAACAAGATGCAAAAACACAAACATCCATTTCAGTAACTGATAATACCTACAACTTTGCACTTTCTACATGGATTTATGTAACCGAGTGGGAATCAACGTCTGTAGATAAACCAATTATTTCTTCAGAATCCGATACATCAGGAACAACCCCCAATCTTCTTATAAGTTTAGGAAAAGATACGAATGTATTAAACATTAATATAGAAGGAAGTGGGGTTGGGGGTACGGTAATTCCTCCTATTCCAAATATTCCCCTTCAAACTTGGGTGTCCATTATCTTGAATGTAAATAATGGAAGTTCAATTGATATTTATATCAATGGAAAACTTGTACAGACTAATGCTTTACAAGGGCCATGGAGTTTGAGTTCTGGATCATTGTATGTCGGTTCTAAAAATGGATTTAATGGATACATTACTATGGCAACGTTCCATAAAGAACCATTTGGTCCTCAAGATGCATGGAACACTTATTCTAGTGGATATGGATCTAGTGGATTAAGTTCGGTAAGCGATTTCTTCAACAAGTACAAAATTCGTTTCGCTTTTGTAAAAGATAATGTTGAACTGAATCGTCTCGATATTTAAAAATAGATTTAAGTTTTCAAAATTATTTTATTGGTATTATTATATCTTTTATATATCAATATCAATAGTAAATATTTCAGATATGTTATTTTATGGAAAAAAAATTGATTTTACAACTATTATTTTTATTGTGGTTATCATTTTAGCCATTTATATCCTTTTTTCTTATTACCAACAACAAAAACAAACCATATCAATTAGTCTTACCTCGAATCCAATTACAACGCCAGTAACTGTTTTAATTCCTGAAAAAATACAGTTACAAAATGGTGCGTTTGCACTTTCTCTTTGGATTAAACTTAAATCTGCCATTCAACTTTCGTCCTCATCGCAGTCATTAAATCTACTACGCGTAACAAAAAATGATGGAATTTCCCCTTCACTTATAACATTGACGCTAGATGCTAGTGGAAACCTCGTTGTTTCAACACTGGTTGCAACAAGTGCAACAAAAACAACAGTTATATTGTTTCCCATTGGCGAATCCGTCAACATCGTTTTAAATTATAATGGTGACGATGATATTGATCCCGATAAAAATGAAACCGTCTATGATCCAATAACAAATAAAAATATACCTATTTATAATCCCGACTCCAATACCTTTTATAATAACAGTAAACGTGCACTCGATGTCTATATTAATGGTCTTTTAAACAATACAATATCAGTGGATACGCTGACAAATTCAAAAACGGATGCTAATTCGCCACCATATATTACTTACATGGATCCTTCCATGAATTACATTACAACCAATGGAAATCAAGTCATTGTTGGTGATAGTAACCGCGATAACTTAGTTGATGGAACAATTTCTAATGCCACATTCATTAAAGATGGATGTTCGCCAAAAGATGTTCTCAGTATATTTAATCAAGGAGAATCTGGGAGTATTCTTGAAAATTTGTTATCTTATAAACTTCGTTTCAGTTTGATTGAGAATAATAAAGAAGTGAACACGTACGATTTTCTATAGATGAGTAAAACGCTGTGACAGTAGCATAAGTCCTCCGAATATAGAAAGATTCTTTGTAAATGAAATCATTTCTGAAGGATTTGTCGGAAAATGAAAAATTAAAATCGTCATTGCAGTAAACACTGCTAAACCAATTGTTGCAATGTACGCATATTCTTCATATTTGCTTGTGTAGAGAGAATATAATATTAGTAAACTTCCAAACGTAAGTAATCCTATAACTCCCACAACTGTTGATTCATAAATGAGTGAAATCAACAATTTACTCTGATTCAATACTTTTTTTAAATACGCTAGTGCCGGAATTCCAACGAATGCAATACTAATGACTAAAAATAAGTATACATTGGTTGTGTGACTCATTTTGCCTAACATTATCAGAGTTACATAAAAATAAACAATTGAAGCAATAATAGCTACAGTAAAAATAGGATTCAGTTGAATTGCATTTATTTTTGTCTCTAAAAAATCTACCGTTTTTCGAAATGATGTTATTTTATTTACACCGCCAGCTAAAAATATAAATAATAATAAAAATGCATTAAAACAAATAAATAATCTATCCATTTTTATTATTTATTTATATTTTTATTTATTTTTTTGTTGACTATTTCAATTTTTTGAAAGTTTTCATATTTTTGAAAGCACATATCCATTTTCTCCTGTTGTGAAAACGCGTTTGTATTGTTGTCCCGTTTCATGCATCTTCAAATGACACGACTCGCACACTGTCAGCAAATTTGCCCGATGATTTTTATGAAAATGTTGAATATAATCATTTGAATCCGCTTCTCTCTGATGTTGCAAATGATGCACTTCTTCCCCCACCTCTTTTTTACAAAGCTCGCATAGCCCCTTCACTTTATGAGCATTAAAATGACTCGGTTTGAAACTCAAATCCCCTGTTTGTTTCTTATCGCGATACTTTAATCGAATTGCATTTGCCATTTTCAAAAAATCGTCCGGTAAATGCAACGATTTGCATACTTCAAGTCCATACATACTCGGTCCCGCACCATCGCGCAACTTCCGGTCATAAATCAGCATGTCCCGCTCCCTGTCATACGTTACCGCCATGTGTTTTGTAACAAGCTTTTCCATTTGCGCAATTTCCTCGTAGTCTACAATCTCGTGCATGTGCGTTGCAAAAATAAAACAACTTTTCACTGCATGCAGTTTCTGCAGCCCGGCAACAAATATACTAATTGCAGAATCAATTTCCGTACCCGAACACAACTCGTCTCCCAAAATCAAACTGTTTTGGTCCGCACATTTTAAAATAACCCGAAGTTCCGACATTTCTACCGCAAACGTCGACATCCCTTTAAACAAGTTATCATTCCCTAAAATGCGTGTCATAATATTCGTATATGGACGATACGTGAATGCCGAACATGGTACATACAGTCCCGCCTGCGCCATAATGATGCAAATTCCCAACGCTCGAATCATGCTTGTTTTCCCGACCGCATTCGTGCCATATAGCAGCATACCGCGCTCCTTTAGACCAAGCGAAATGTCATTTGTCACATAGATTTCATCCTCATTCATTCGCTCAATTAAACAGTGTCGAATGTCACGTGCATCAACATAAGAGCCCACTTGTTCTTTACTTGTATCAACTGTTGGCTTACAGTACTTGTATTTGCGAGCAATATACGCCTGATTTTGAATCAAGTCAACATCCGTAATAAATGAAACAATGGTATGAAACGATTCTTGATATTCTTTTAGTTCGCACACGAATTTATGAAATACGACTCCAATTTCATCACGAATTTTATTTTTCGTTTCACTTATCGATGTGCATACGCTTGATAGTGCTTCATGTACAAACGTCACTGCACTGCTTCCTGCTTTAACAAATTGCAACGCAGATAGATCAAAGTCAAATATTTTTTTATCCTTATCCTTATCGATTGAGTCATATTTCAACTTGGAGATGTGTTCTTTCACTTTTACCCTTTTACTAATTTGTTCTATTAATAATTTACTGCGACGTTCTGTTGTCTGAATACTGTATCCTGATTTTTCTGTTTCATGCCTTTTTACAAATTCTTTTTCTTTATTATCACCTTTTTTATCGCCTTTTTTTTCTCCAATTGCAATCAAGTCATGACAATGTGCACGAATTGCCTCTAAAATACTGCATCCGTCTTCATTTGCAATGTATGTTGAATCAAGATCCTTGTTTATGCATGGACGAACAAAACAATCCTTATAACTCAAATCAAAATCGAGAGAGTCGATAGAACGACACTTATCCATAAAAAAACATGATTCCATTTTATTTATTAACTCTTTGCATATTTTTGTAATTCTCTCTGGATCTCTATCTGCATGAAAATACTTTAATAATGTTTCGTCGCACTTCACACCATCATACATTTGTAAAATTTTTTGAAGATTTGTATACAATACATAGAGAGAATTCGGATAAATCTTTCCCATTTGTATTTTACGATGTAGCTTTTCAATATCTTTTATATTTTCAAGCTCGCTTCTCCAATTTATATAAAAGTCTTTATTTAAAACATACTCGGTGATGTCATATTCTCTCTGAATCGTATCAACATGAAATGAAGGATGCAATAGTCGATAATAAAAACGCCTTGAACCCATTGGTGTTTTACATTTGTTCAATAGTCGAAACACGGATGAATTTTGTCCGCCGCATTCACTCAAACCTTTCGAGTCAATTATATTCAACTGTTCTAGCGTGTGATTTGCTAAAACCATTCGATCCGATTTATTTTCAAATTCCGGTTCTTCTATTTTTGACGTCAGATTCGGATTGTGTTCATAAACAAAGTGAAGCAAAAATGTATATGCCTGAACAGCAAATTCATATGCAGAATAGTTTTGAAAAATTGCAGCACACACATGAAATGAAAAAAATTTTCCCAATACTTCTTTTCGATATGTTTGTTTTTCTGCATTTTTCGCTTGAATTAAAAAAGGATGCTGTTGTTGTTGTTCTCTCTCATTTGATTCATTCAAATCAACCCAGTGAATTGCATTTGCAGTTGAAGAAATGTTGGCATAATTTTTTACATCTTCAACTTCGATTGCAGAGAGATTTGAAATAATAATAACCTCACTCGGACGAAATGATGAAACAAATCTCTCTAGTTCATCATATGTTGTCTGATTATGACGCGGATTTATTTCCGATTCGATTTCAAAACATACACTTTTTCCTGTAAAAATATCAATATTTGACATTCCTATAATAATTTTTTTATTCGAAGTAAGACCAACTTTTATCCGCTCAATCCAAAAACATGACGTGTTGTTTGAGAGAACGAGAGAATCATTAGAAAAAAATGTACCCGGTGAATAAATACAATATAAACTTCGCGTCACATTTACACCTTGTCCATCTTGCACATAAACTACAACTGTATATCCACGATCTTGCATCTTTTTTACATACCTTTCTAAACTGTAATCTCTGAAGTTACACGTAAATGGAAATCCTGCCATACATCTACCGTTTGTAATCGAAGTATTTAAATCACAAACCGTACAAAATTCTCTCATATTTTCATCTGCAATATTCCCATCCACATCCGCTTTTGAATAACATTCGAAAAATGAACCTACCTGCATTAATAATATTGTTTTTTGTCCATATTTATTGGAATATTCTCTCGATAAACGAAAGTATTCATCAGTTAATGAAGATGACATTTTATTCGTGTATAATTAATTGTATTTACTCGTGGTATTATTTTATATCTGTTTTATAAATAATATTGTGTATTTTACCGAGAACCTGATATCCGCTTCATAAATCGATAAAAAACATATAATGAAAATGCAGTCATAAAAATATAAAATGCTTTTACATACATGTCATCTGGTAATTTTGATAAATCATCTACTACTGAATTTGAATTAAAAAATTTCATATTTACTTTGGATCGACGTTTACTGTCACGATTTTTATTTTTGTTACAGTCAACCTTTTTATAATATGGTAACTTGCATCTACTATTTTTTTTATTATGAGTTGTTGAAAACATGTTTCCAAATATACTGGTGTCATCGTTGTCGCTTGAACTCGAATCACTATCACGATTTTTGGCATCCATACGAGCCGTAAATGTTTCCGTGCATGTTAATGACGGATCTGCCGGATTTTTCTTATCTGGAAAAATACATGGATCCATATTTTTCACATCAGCCACAGCCACAAATTGTGTTTCCGTACCTACATTATCTTGGCCAGTATCGTTTAAATTTGAATCTGTAACTGGAACAATGGTTTGAAGTGTTACTGACATACAGTCCGGATTGTCACCCATCATAAACGATTTGAATAAACTAAGGGGGTTCATCTTGCCTAAATCACCCAAAAGACCAGGAATAAGTCCCTCAAATTCTGTAAAATCAGTTCCTCCAAGTCCCGAAGAAATAAATGGAATGTTTCCATTCGGAACATTGTCAATATAAATGTAGCGATCTACTTTATTTCCAGATGCAACATCTTTACACTGTCCACCAGTTTTCAAAAAAAATCTGTCGCCAAGTGGCCCACCGGTTGTTGATCCGCCGTTTCCTGAAACCAAAACTTCAACATAATTGATAAGTCCATTTACATTATTGGTTATCGCACCAAAATTACCATCAGACGACATACCCATGTCCGACGGTTTTAATATACGTTTCCAATACAAGTAATCGGGACCCAGTAAATTCTGTTCCATTCCTTTCATATCCGTCATTATATCTGAAAAAAAATTCGACATTTTTATTTTTTTATCCTTATATTTTATTATTATTTATTATTACTGATATTTATCTATATAATAAAAAAATATTGTTATTTTTACATTTTTTTTATTTTTTATTATATTTACATTTTTTTTATTTTTTATTATATTTACATTTTTTATTTTTTTTTATCGATCCCTCATCACCAGAATAAATCGTCGTCAGAATCAAATGAGTATGATGAGCGTGCATTGGGATTTTCTTCATAGATGAATTGAAACCTTTTCATGTTTTTCAAGTATGTTGGTGAAACATGCCAACGAATCGGAGCTTTTTTCCCGAGAGTTTTGATGTCTTTCACACTGCATATGCCAGTTTCGTGACGATTCACACCGTAAACTTTGTACTTGGGCGGTGCATCACCTTCAGATTTTGGCACAAATGTTTTGCCGGGCCACATATTTGCTTTTGGTGACATGGTCCAAAGTGCATCTTTTGCAGGGAACGTATGAATTTTCCACTTCCAATCGATCCACTGTAATTCAGCCGCTTCATTGTAAACTTTCTCAAATTCTTCTACGGTTTTGCATCTACACAATTCATCGGCTCGATTGTGGAATAACATTCCCATGAAATCCCAAAACGTGTCAGATTTTTGTGTCGAATTACATGGAACCAAGTATCCGTAATCCGATGGGTTAATGAAGTGAGGACATCGTTCTAATGTGCGCCGCTCTTGATCCAAAGTTATGTATGACTTGTAAACTTTTCGAAACCCCGCGGCTTCTTCCTCTTTTGTCATGGAAGTCATATTCGGAACAGTTTGCCAGCGCTTTTCTCTGCGCCACTTTTCCATTTCTTGATGATGGATTTCATTCGAGTATTTGCAATTTTCCTGATATTCCTTGTCTTCCCATTCCTTTTTTTCAGTTTCATTTTTGAAGATGGGAGCAACAGTTGGAGCATCGGGTCGAATCAGGGTTTTGTGGGACGGCCAATGATGTTCGGAAGAAGGTGCGGATGCGGTTGACGCGGTCGTTGCGACTGATTGCTGTTTTTCTGAATTGGGATCAGCGGGCGCAATTGCAGGTTGTCTTCCACCAGCCCAACTTTTTGGTTTTGTTTTTGCTGTTTTTAAAGTGAATATGTCATCTTCTCTAGGCGTTGCTGCTGGTGCCGTTGTTTGCGTCGAACGATGATTAGATTTAACAATTGAAGCCCAAGATCTCATCGAATGGTAACAAGTAGAATGAACGCTATAAAATATTATTTTAATGTAAAAAAAAATCAATTTATCTTTTTTATATTTTTATCTTTTTTATATTTTTATTTTTATCTTTTACTGAACACAAACCCGATAATACGTCGAATGAATCGCTGATTTGCTGGGTCGGTCAATTTTACACACATCGCCTGGCCGCATTCCAATCGCTAAAGCAACCGGATCATACCTTGAAATGTCTGGCAGCTGCGACTTGTCAGCAACATTATACTTTTTCATCATTTCATCCAACTCTTCATTTGACAATATTGTGTGTGGGGGAACATACAAATGATTTAATATATTAAACTGAAGCCGATCCAATGAAAGCAATACAATAAATCTTCCCTGCAAAAATAATTGATTTAAATACTGATTCATCGTTTTGACTTCTTGTTTTGTTACAATAACTAACATATCTTTTTCCGTCAAAACGGTATCATTTGCATTTGTCGAGATTCCCAATCCTCCAACTTCGCCACCCACGCCCAAAACATACAAGTCTTCAACCAAGTCGTTAATGTTTCCTACACTCAACATTTTTTCAAGATGAAATTTAACATATGCCTTTTTCTTCAACTTTTTTTTATCTGATGATGACAATTTCGTTTCTACCAACATGTCAAGCTGTTTATGCGCATACATGGCATTTACTTCGTTCACACCAAAATTCGTATACCCATCTACATCATATCCTTGAGTCGTTAAAATATCCAGCAAATTTTTTCTCGCGTTGTATAGTCGTGCTATTGTTTTGCTCGCATTCGTGGATGACATTATCTAGAATTAAATTGCGTGTATATTTTAAGTTAAAGATAATATATCTATATATCTTTAATTCAATTTTTATTATAATTTATTTTAAAAAAATTTGAGCAATTTTTATCATGAAACATATTTGAACAATTTTTTATATCATGAAAAAATTTGTCTGATAGTAAATAGAATGTATTTTTCTTTAAATCATCGTCTAAATAATAACCAATTGCATGATCCTCTATAATATGTTGTTTTATAAGCTCACTTTTTTCAAGAAGGTTCATAACTGCTGCTTTAGATAAAAAATAAAATCGACCACTGCAATAATTTGTTTTTTTTAATAACAAATTTTTAGGTAATTCAGAGTGAATAGTATAATATGTGGAATAAAAATCATTCACACGTAATAGTCTACCGCCGTAATTATATTTTATAGATGATGAAGAAAGTGTTTTTATCATTTTAGTAAAAAAATCATCCATAACAAGTTTTTGGTCATCATCTGTTTTAAAAATATAATCATAATTATATGTACAATTGATAGCTTCAATAGCTGTTATAACTTTGTCAGGCAAACTAAGATAGTCATCCTTTGTTTTCGTGTAAAGAATTTTATTGTTAAAATCAAAAAAATAATTATTATCTTTACATTTTTTAATGTCGCCGATTACATGAAAATAAATAACATTATTATCCAATTTTTTAAGCCATGTTTCACTCTGTATTTTAGCTTTATACTTATACTTATAACAATTCAAAATTAACAAAATATATTTTTGGTCAATCATATGTTTTCTAAAATTCTTAATATATAATTTATTTATTTACTTTATAAAAAAAATAAATAGAATATACTTGTTTTTTTCATTTTTAATTTGAATTTTAATCTTCAGTGAAAGACGTGTTGAAATCGCTTTACTTTGACTTTAGTTAATGTCTACGTGTGTTAAAAAGTGACGCCTGCAACACATCTTCGTAAATCCAATATCGTCTAGCACTTGCCCTTCGGCAGTTTTTTTTATATTATGATTCGTCAAATAAAGTACCTTGTCAACTGCAACACCTTCACCTTCTTGTTCTTCAAGCTTTTTCTCTCTTACTTTATTTAAATAATAGCGATATTTATCTGCAATTACTTTTCCACATGTATAACACTTTACCGGAATAATCATTTGCTTATTATTTCTAATTAAATAAAATATCTACTTTATATAAATATACACAACTATATTTTATATCAATTTTTATTTTAAATCTTTTATTTAAAATAAATCTAAAAAAAAATAAAAATATGTTACACTACATTTAAGTTTTTCAAATTGTGTCGTCTTCTAATATTTTCCGCATATTTTATAAAATAGTTTCCTTGTTCTCTATAAAATTTTTTTTCATTTTGTGTATATCTTTTAAGTGAACTTAAATATAAATATTTTTTACCTAAAAGAAAATTAAATTCATATTTTTCATTTGGTTTTAGTTTTGTTGGATGTATCACGTTTAATTTTTCAAATCGTTTTTCCTCATCTTTTGTTATATTTTTATTTTTTTTATGTTCCATTTTTATATAATATAAAATATATTTTAATACTTAATAATGATGGGATTAAACTAAATATTATTTTATTGAGAAGAACAACGAGGTCCGTTCATTGCGTCTTTATAATAATAACAGTCCACATCTATTTTTTTACCACTGTCATCATATCCAAAAGTCATACCAGTTTTACTTCCAGAACGACACATGCCATCAGGGTTATCTGCACTAACAACCCATCCACAACAGTCTGTGTTTAAACAAGACGTTTTTCCAAATACTTTGCATTCACTGTCAATATCCTTTGCCGAACTACCTTTGGTTGCATGCATACTGCAAAATCCTGATTTTAATTTTTTTTCAACATCAATCGGAAGTGTTAACAAAGTATTTTGAGTAGAAGTGTTGTTCTTATTTTCGTCATCATGATCATGATCATTTGTTTCGCCGCCATTATCATTCTCATTATCATTCTTTCCACCTTTTTTATGTTCCATTGTTTCTATAATTAATCGCTTTCTTCTCATCATTGGCACATAAAATGATACGTCAGTCATATTAATATAAATAAGCACACCAAAAATAATAATAGTAACTCCAAGTATGTATGTAAAATTATCGTATACAAATTCAAGCATTGTTCTAAATGGAAGTGACAACGAGGACGAATCCATTTTCTAAAATTAAAATACTTTTTGATAGATTTATAGAGAGATAGAGAGATAAATTATAATATATTTTATTAACAAAATAAATAAATATTTATTATATTTTATTACATTTTTTAATTATATTTTATTAATAAAAAATGTAATAAAATATATTTGTAAGAAAATTTATTCTCCTCCACGAAGTCTTAAAACTAGGTGTAATGTGCTTTCCTTTTGAATATTGTAGTCGGCAAGAGTTCTTCCATCTTCTAGTTGTTTTCCAGCAAAAATAAGCCTTTGTTGGTCTGGAGGAATTCCTTCTTTATCTTGAATTTTAGATTTAACATTCTCAATAGTGTCTGTTGACTCTAGTTCTAATGTAATGGTTTTACCTGTAAGTGTTTTTACGAATACTTGCATTCCACCTTTTAATACTTATTTAATATACACTACCTACATACATTACCTTTATATTATTTTATTTTAATATAAATTACTATTCTTTACTGTATATTTTTCTTTACATATATACATATATATAATGATGAAAAGATATTTTAAACATAATATTTTAGAAGCACTTAGAACTGCTTTAATTTTTTTATCAGGATTTTTAATTTATGAGATACTTATAGCTGTAGAAAAAGAATGGAACAAAATTGAACCTTCTCATAAAATTCATAATTTTTATAAAATAAGACTTATTAAATTTTTACTTATTTTTTTAATTGATTTAATTGTACTATCTACACTTAATTATTTTGAAAGTTAAAAAATTTTAAACTATAATTTTGAATTACGACGCATTGTTTTATTTTTTTTTATACTTGGTTGCATTTTTGATTTGCTTTTACTTTTTAATATCGGAAACTTATAACTTACAAAACAAATGGAAGTAAAGACAGAACCATGCTCTTTTTTAATGTCCAAATTATCGTATACAAAATGTTTTCCTGGATGAACTTTATAACCTTTATCTGTAATATTATCTTTATGCAATACAGGATTATTCATTTTACCATATCCCCTTCTCTCAATCATTTCAATTATGGATTTCATTAATGATGCTCCAACTTCTTCTTTATTTCCCGAACCTGAGTATTCACATGCAAAACCGCCTAAATATTTGCCTTTGGGATCGGTTACAGAAGTAGTTATAATAGCTGCACTAATTTTTGACCCCCGTCTACCATTGGCTTGCGCTTTAATACACTCGAGAACTTCACCCCACTGTAATCTACGAAGTCCTTCATCTTTCGAAATCTCTTTTGCCTCTCTCGGCATAACACTTGTAAACTCAATTACGTTGGTATTTTGAATTCCTGCGTTAAATAATGCAGCATCATACGACCCCGTTTCATACGGAAGACCCTCTGAACCTGCATCCGATTCACCCTTTCCTTGTGTTATAAAATATTCATACGGCACTCTATTTCCCAATATTTTCATCATATTAAAGTGAGGTTATATGTATATTATATATATATATTATTAATTTCCACTCTTAACACTTATATATACGTGAACAATAAAATGTTTGCTTTTTATTTTTCAGACCTATAATTTAATGTGTAAATTCATTAATTAACTCTTCAACAAATAAATCATTTTCTAATTTAATATGAGAACCAATAAAAATATTTCTAAATTCTTTATTTAGATCAACTATATTAGTTGGAAATTTTAATGGAAACTCGTGATATTTTGGTTGGGTCTTGATTAAATATACATGTTTAAAATTTTTTTTTAATGTATTATATATAAATAAACGACCAGGTCTACAACCATAACCATCTCCCGCTTGGTTATTCATCTGCACATTTTCACCTATTATATTAATTGATTCATCATTTTGACCACTTGTAATTGTTGATATAACTAAAAATTCATTACATAAATTTGAAAAATTTATTATTGCTTCTTCTGGTTTATTTAAATGATATAGTGTACCATAACAAATAATTATATCAAATTTTTTATCTAATGGTACTTCTTTATTTAAGTCCCATGTGTTATAATCTAAATTTACATTTAATACATTTAATAAAGCTTTTATATTTTCTTCTCTACAATCGTTTAAAGTTACAATTGCATTTTTACTTAATAAATATCTAGTTATATCACCTCTACCTCCACAGCCAGTTTCAAATACTTTTTTATAACTAAAGTCTAGATTTAGTGAATCTAAATGTTCGACTCTTGCTTTGTTAAGTTCTAATGCCCCTTTACAATTAAATAAATCCATTATATATAAACTACTATATTTTTAAAAAAAAAAGTTTACGCTTAACAAACTTATTTATTTAAATAAATATTATTTATTAAATAAATAATAATCTATAAATAATATTACTGACCATGCTTGATAAAATTATGAATAAAAGTGTCACCACCTACATTTACAACTTTTCCTGCCATATTTGAATCTTCATACATTTTCCGTAATAAATTTGATGGAGCTGTTGAACCCAGTTTGAGTAAATTATTTTTTATTAACTCATTTTTCACATCATGTATTGGAACATTTTTTAATTCATGTTGTGCATCTTGAATTTTTTTAATTGTCTTATTATTTTTAATTAAAATACTTATTTTTTTTCCATACTTGCCAAGCTTGTATTTTTTAATAGTTGTCTTTCGTTTAATTTGTTTTATTTTTCTAGGAATATGTTTCGGTCTACTTGATTTTTTTTTATTATTTTTAGATAATGGAATTAATCCACCTGAAGTCCCTGTGTGTAGTTTCAATGTTTTATTAAAATATTGACGATATGATGGTTTTGCACCACCTTTTAAAGCACCATACGGTTTATCTTCATGTACTTTATATTGAAACGG
>Ga0129333_10001398_pt1 | contig 21821 bp, 32 predicted proteins | sample CPB6_08_DNA_FD_94474 | JGI IMG/M metagenome (GOLD analysis project Ga0129333, IMG submission 94474) | Freshwater to marine salinity gradient microbial communities from Chesapeake Bay, USA - CPBay_Sum_0.6_0.8_DNA | ecosystem: Environmental > Aquatic > Marine > Coastal | place: USA: Chesapeake...
TTATCGTCCGTAAGAAAAATTCTTACAGATTCCTTTCCTTCGGTTAGATATTTGTCCATGAGATGCGATACATCTCTACTAAATATTTGGTAATCTTTTTGTTGTATTTTTGCAACTAATTTTAATGGTTCCATTGTCTTATCCTCTTTTTAATTTATGGTGTTTGTTAATACGACTACAGAATATCGGACTTTTGTACATTTGTCAATTGAACTTTTTAATCGATAACACAAGATTGATTGATTTTTTTAATAGCGATTCGATACTATAGGGTAGATAGTTTCGATTCAACATCAAAAAATAGCGATTCGATAGTGAATTCATAGTGATTTAGTGTTTGACATATCATATTAGTATGCTAAAGTCACGAAAAAATTGTATTTTTGGAGTTAAAGAGATGAAAAATTTTCTGTTTTGGGCCGTAATTGTTGTTATGTCCCCTTTGAATGCGGCAACACTAATTTTTGATGATGGCTTTGAATCTGGCGATTTAAGAAATTACAAACCTCATCTAATGAATGATCCAAACATTACTTTTAATGTCGTTAATTCAACCGTGGCAAGCGGAAGATATTCAGGTAAGCTGGATTTGCCGTTTGTAAGCGTACAGGCGGATAGTTATCGCGCCGAAACGCAACTGGCAAACAATTTGCACCAATTTTATTTCGGCAAGGAATACTGGTTCAGTTTTAATTTTCGATATGAAGACTGGGCAAAAGATATTAGTGCCGAAACAGCTCCCTTTCAAGTTCATTTGCGCCCCGGCAGTTGGGATGCTGCTTGTAGTACAGGGTCGCACGGCGGAGCCTCGCCAGTATATATGATCGTCGAAAACGACATAGTGGAGTTTAATACTTATGGTAATCGTACCATGTGGTCAGCTCCTATCCAGAAGCAAAAATGGATGACGGTGACTGTTCATTTTAAACCATCCTACGACACGGATGGCTTGATAGAGGGATGGATTGATGGCGTTAAAATAGGCAGCGTCAGTGGTGCCAATCAGATGAAATACGATAAATGCGGGAATCTGATGAAGTCACCTTATTTCAATATAGGTATTTATAAATGGGATTGGAGAGCCGGTCGTCCTGCTACTCAATCAAGCCGCCGCACCCTTTTGGTGGATGACCTTAAAATAGCTGAGGGTGCTGATGGGTATAATCTTGTCACCTCTTCTTCAGGGGTAAACCAAGATATAACGGCGCCAACTATCAGCAATGTTCAGGCCACGGCGATCACCAGCAACAGTGCCACCATCACCTGGACCACCGACGAAAATTCGAACAGCGTGGTCAATTACGGCCTAACCAACGCTTACGGCAGTAATTACAGCAATACTGAATTATTAACCAGTCACAGCGTTAATCTGACCAACCTCAGCCCGAATACCACCTACCATTACCAGGTTACTTCTACTGACGCTAATGGAAATACAGCATCAAGCGCGGATTTTGAGTTTACGACTAGCGCGGTTATAGTAGTTACAGAGCTTTTAAATGACAGTTTTAATCGTTCGAATAGCACTAAAATCGGCAATGATTGGGTAGAAACGGAAGAGAATAATGCTTTTATTAGCTTGATTTCTCAATCGCTTTATTTTGCAGATACTACAGACAAAACTAATCGACCAATGGCAAGTAGGTCTTTTCAAAAAGTATCTGATGGGGTATTAGAATGGAATTTTGATTTTAACTGGACTAGAATCGGAAGTGAAAAAGACTATAAATTGTTTATGCAGATCGGCGATAGTACGCAAATGCTGACTACTGATCAGAATGCAGGTGTCGCAGTTAATTTAGTATGGACTCCAATCGGCGTCGTTCATCAAATGCTAGGCGTTATTAAATCCGGTGAGATAACTTCGGTTAATCTATTAAAAGGATTAAACAAAATCAAGGTTATTGCTAATTTTAATACTAAAACATACAATATCGAGATTAATGATATACTCGTTAAATCAGATATTGTTTTTGATAATGACGTTCCTATTGATACTGTACGCTTTTTTACCGACGGACTGAATGAGGTTAATTTTTCTGGTCGTTCGTTTGATAATGTATTGATTAAAAATATATTATGATAAAAATTGTATTTTATGAGTTTGATGATGATATCATCCCGCGATCTGTTACTGTTGACTGTATTAATGTGGAACAAGCAAAAAATGATGTTATTAGTATCTATCCTGATGCAATTATAATAAGTTATGAATTTATCTGACTTGATTCAAAAACTTAGAAGTTATAATACATGCAGTGGCTATGCTAAGACTATGAGACTTGCAGCGGACGAACTAGAAAAAGCAGCAAGTAATTCTTATTATGTTACTGTGCTAAAGTCTGAATTTGAGGATAAGTATCTCAAATATAAAAAGGGATGGGAACGATGGGAAAAACTTAAAAGGTTAGATTTATCTCAATACTCTGATTTATATCTTTTGAGTCTACAAAGCGATAAATCATTTGATAGCATTATTGATAACTTAAAATGTTTTGATGTTGATGAAAAATGATAACTCATAAAGACTGTTTTAAAAAATACGGCGCTCCTGAAAATGAAAGTAATATGGTACTGTATGATGTTTTATATCATAATAAGATATTAGCTTTACCAAAGAGAATTTATTGCAACATTGATTTAATAGAGCCTTTAGAAAGGGCTTTATATTCTATAGTTTTTAATAAACTTGAAAATCAAATAAAATCATGGGATGGCTGTTTTAATATCAGAAAGAAACGCGGTAACTCAACTCCAAGCCTTCATTCATGGGGTGTAGCGATTGATATAAATGCGGCCTGGAATCAATTTGGACAACCACCAACTATGAGTAAAGAGCTGGTACAGTGTTTTAAAGATGCCGGTTTTGATTGGGGTGGCGATTGGTCTAAACCTGATGGGATGCACTTCCAGTTATCGAGTCTGGATTGATTATGGACATTATTATAATAATGATTTTGATAACTTTAATTAGTATTTATGGAATATAATATGGACAATAAAATAACAAGGGCTGAGATATATTTTACGTTAAAAACTTATCGTGATATTCCGCATAAAATAGTTGATAATATAACCAGGAATATCGAAGAGGATATATCGGAAGAATTTGATTTGTTACAAAATGCTTTACAAAAGTTGTTTGATTTGGAAATAGAATGCTGGCTAAAGGATCAGGAAGATAGAAATATCGATAGGATATTAGAATTGTGTCGTATGACGCATTGTGAAACTGTACATAAATATTTAAGAGGTGAATAAATGAGTGAAGAAACTAAAGAGCAAACTCAAGAAGTTGTTGAAGATAAAAAAGAAGAACAATCTTCTGATGATTTGATTGTCAAAGGGCAATACGATCAAAGCCTATATGTTGCTGATCGCAAGGCTAAAATCGATCTTATAGTATATGACATTAATAAATCCGGGGAAGATAAACAGATTTTTAGCTTTTTAATACAAAAACCCGAAGGTGAAAAGATTAGCTTGCTTCTGAATAAAGAAGATATTGCCAATATATCGACATTATTAGATAATTCACGATATATTTTTAGTAAATAGTTTTATCCCCACCACTCGCCCGGACTTAATCCGGGCTTTTTTTATGACTAAGAAATGGCTAGAGACACAAACCGGAATCAATGTTGAAGTTATCTCGGAAAGTGCTATATTAGTGAGTAATATAGCCAAGCCTAAGCTTTGTGTTATCTATAATAAAAACAATACGATAACGGTTAGAGATAAAAAAGAATTTGAACGATTATTTGAAGAGATTAAAAAGTAATGTATCACTGGAAACAACAAAGACGCGATAGCAAAGGGCGCTGGCTATCGTATGATGGCACTAGAGGCAAGAAATACACAAGTGCCGACATTGCAAAAGCATGGTATGCAGGAAATAACGACCAATCAAGGTTCATGTTGCCCGCACAAAAGTTGGCTAAGTATTTGGAATTGAATGGCATTATATGACGGACAAACAATGGCTATTTAAAAAGGGCCATAAAAAAATGGGTGGCCGACAAAAAGGAACGCCACCAAAGATTAAAAAAGAAATCAAAGATATGATCTTTGAGGCTTTTGAAAATGCTGGTGGAGTTAATTATCTTGTTCAACAGTCACAAGAAAACCCAGTCGCTTTTTTGGGATTGCTTAAGTGTATTGTTCCAAAGATTATCAATGCTAATATTGATATGAATGTCAATGTTGCGGAGGAATTAGATCGGTTAAAAAATAGGATGAAAGACTCAATAACGACTGAATATCGTGTTATTAAAGATGATGGAAAATCAAGCTCTGGAAAACATCTTAATTGAGGCCGCGCATACATTTAGACATGACCCGTTAGGATTTGTTAAATTTGCATGGGAAAATGTTAAACCACATCAATGGCAAGAAGAGCTATTAAAAGACATTGGGTTTAAGTTACAAAATGGAGCAATAACTAAGCATGAGGCTATATTACAAGCAATAGCTTCAGGACATGGTATTGGCAAGAGCTGTCTGGTTGCTTGGGTTATATTATGGGCGATAACTACAGAGGTTGATACAAAAGGCGTAGTTACTGCTAATACAGAGAATCAGTTAAGAACAAAGACTTGGGCTGAATTAGCCAAGTGGTATTACTCATATAAATTTAAACATTGGTTTACATTTACTGCTACAGCGATTTATTCGTCTGACAAGGATCACGAAAAGACTTGGCGCATGGATATGATACCTTGGAGTGAACGCAATACTGAAGCTTTTGCAGGTTTGCATAATATTGGAAGACGGATATTAGTTGTATTCGATGAAGCTTCAGCTATACCAGATAATATTTATGAAGTTACAGAGGGTGCTTTAACAGATATAAATACAGAAATATTATGGCTAGTATTTGGAAATCCAACTCGAAATACCGGGAGATTTAGAGAATGTTTCGGGCGATTAAAACATCGATGGACAAATAAACAGATAGATAGTCGTAGTGTTCCAGGAACTAATAAAGAACAGATACAACAATGGATAGATGATTACGGAGACGATTCAGACTTTGTAAGGGTTAGAATTAAGGGCGAGTTTCCTAGAACTGGAGCTAAGCAGTTTATATCTTCTGAGATAGTTGAGGCGGCAATAGACAGAAATGTTGATGTACCATATGGAACGCCCAAGATTATGAGCGTAGACGTGGCGAGATTTGGGGATGACCAGACTATTATTGCTCGAAGACATGGGCGAAAGCTTGAAGATTTAATTAAGTATCGCGGTCTTAATACAATGGAGGTAGCGAGTGAGGTTGCTGCTAATATCAAGAAATATAAGCCCGATGTTGTATATGTTGACGGCGTTGGTGTTGGTGGTGGTGTTGTCGATAGATTGCAACAATTGGGATTTAATATTATAGAAGTTAATGCAGGTTCAAGCCCGGAACATTCAAACAAAGATACGCACTATAATAAAAGAGCTGAAATGTGGGATAGAATGCGTCAATGGCTTGATAATGCTGATATACCTGACGATAGAGATTTAAGAGACGATTTAATAGGTATTGAATACGGATACGATAATAAAATGCGTCTACAATTAGAGAAGAAAGAAGATATGAAAAAAAGAGGATTATCAAGCCCCGATTGCGCTGATGCTTTATCACTATCTTTTTATACAGCATTGCCGCCAATGATACATATTAATGAACAAGATTGTTATCCAGAGGAAGCTTTCTTATGAGCAACAATACACGTCAACGAACCTGGAAGCAGGAATGCCAGATTGCCGAAGGCAGAGACATGATAAAGCCTAAGCCGGTTATCGGCTATGAGTTTACCGGGCGCAAGTTTAAAGATAAAGTAGATAAAAATAAGAGCTATGACTGAAGCTGAAATAGAAGCGGCAAATCAAACGATATCTAAACACGTTGCCGAAACATTAGATAAGCATTACCCTGGTCATGCTTGGGCAGTCATGGCAAATATCGAAACAGGTATTGTTACTATTAGAAATCTTAAGCTTTCAAGTAGAATGGGGTTCATTCTAAAAATGGACGACCTTGCTACTGATCCGACTATGAGATTAGTTGTCAAAGCTGGTGGTGAGTTTCTGGAAAGATTTAATATCGTTAGAGGCATGGCAAACGATGAAACCTATAATGATGTTAACTACGATTTTAAAGGCGAGGCTATTCAGTCATGAATGAAATGGAAATGGAACCGGAAGTTATTGACGATGCTGAATGGCTTGACTTAGCGAATAGCGCTTATCATTCCTCAAAGCCTTATATGGACGCTTATCTAAGGCCGCAATGGGAAAAGAATCTAAGGCAATGGCAAGGTAAGCATAGAACCGATTCAAAATACGAATCGAGTGATTACGGCAAATCTAAACTATTTAGACCACGCACAAGAGCCGCAATCAGAAAGAATGAAGCGGCTGCATCAATAGCTTATCTATCGAACGAAGATATTATATCGATTGATCCTCAAGACGAAGATAATCTAACCGATGTATTGACGGCTGAAATCGGGAAAGAGCTATTACAGCAACGGCTTGTTAATGATATTCCCTGGTTCCATACGGTTGTTGGCGCGTATCAAGTCGCACAAATATACGGCGAAGTCGTATCATTTCAGTATTGGGACAAAGAAAAAGACAAACCTTGTGTAGAACTGATCCCGCCTGAAAACTTCCGTATCGATCCAGCATCCGACTGGATAAATCCTATAGGCACAACGCCTTATATTATCCACGAAATACCGATGTATGTTAAAGACGTTAAAGCGCGTCAAGACTGGAAAGAAGTGGATGAAAAGACCATGCTTTCTGCAAGCAATGAGTATTGGGATTCGATACGTATAACTAGAGAAAACACGGACAGCAAAAGCGGAGACGATGCCCAGGTAACAGAATATAACGTTGTATGGGTAAGGCATTATATCGTTAATAAAGACGGTGTTGATTGGTCGTTTTATACGCTCGGCAATGAAGTATTGTTATCACAACCATTGCCTACTTATGAGAAGTATTTAGGTGAAAGGCCCTATATTATAGGCTCGTGTCTTATTGAAGCCTTCAAGCCGCACCCGTCCGGTTTGCCTGAAATCACAAGCGACATACAAGACGAAATAAACGATGTATGTAACCAGCGTAATGATAACGTCAAGTTCGCTATGAACAAGCGTTATTTTGCGCGTAGAGGTTCGCAAGTTGATCTTAGGTCGCTCACCCGCAATATCCCTGGCTCTGTTACGTTGATGAACGATCCAGAGAAAGACGTTATTGTCCACTCAACACCCGATGTCACTTCTTCCGCATTCCAAGAGCAAGACCGGCTTAACCTTGACTTCGACGATCTTGTCGGCTCTTTCTCCGGTTCCAGTATCCAAGCCAATCGCAAAATGAATGAAACGGTTGGCGGAATGAATATGATGGCTCAAGCATCTAATCAAATTGCTGAATATCAACTTAAAACTTTTAATGAAACATGGACTGAAAAGGTTTTACGGCAACTTGTTAAATTGGAACTGGCTTACGAAACAGACTTAACGATTCTTAACAATGCTGCAAAAAAATCCCCTGCTTTTAAATCAGGTGGGTATCAGGAAGTATTGCCTGCTATGCTTGAAGGCAATTACAAATTATCTGTTAATGTAGGTACTGGCGCAGCAAATCCACAAACACAAGCCGAGCGTTTTTTCTATGGCCTACAAACCTTAGCCGCTATTAAACCTGATATTGTGTTAAAGCTTAATGACGAAGAAGTTATTAAGGAAGTATTCGGAAAGCTTGGATATAAAGACGGGAAGAGATTTTTTAACTTCGACAATGAAGACCCCCGCATTGAGCAATTAACAATGCAAATACAGCAACTGCAACAAGAATTGCTTAATAAACGGAATCCTGAATTAGATAAAGCGCAAACTAAAAAGCTTGAAGCAGAAACAGTAAAAATACTGAACGAAGCACAATTTACATCCATGCAAGGTGGCGCACAAATAGCGCAAATGCCGCAAGTTGCGCCTATTGCTGATGTGATTATGCAAAATTCAGGGTATCAACAGCCTAATCCTGCCGGTATTGATCCCAATTATCCAATTCCAAATAGACCTGTTAATAATGTTATAGATACTAAGCAAAATACATCGCCTTATTTGCCGCCTGTGCCAGAATCAGGGCAGCAAGGTATTGAAACACAAAGAGTTGAAGATAATATTTAATTGCATTAAATAAATAATATGCTACTATGAATGAAGAAAATTATAATATTGCAAGATTAGGTATGTATGCGGAACAATTCATTAATACTGAATTAGGCAAATACTTAATAGAAAGAGCAGATAATGATATTTTAGAGGCAAAGGATTTACTATTAATGGTTAATCCTTTAGAGACGAATAAAATAATGGAATATCAAATTTTAGGGCGTTCAGCTATTAATTTTAAACAATGGTTGATTGAATGTATAGAAAATGGCGAAATGGCTAAAGGTGAAATAAAAGAGTATGAATGAAGAAGATTTACCAATTGATGATGAATCAAACGATGATCTAATAAATGAAGACCAAACACAAGACACAGACCAAGAGGAAGAACAAGGAAAGCCATTAAGTAAAATCGAGCAAATTGCAGCAAATAGAGAAAGGCAACTTTTAGAAGAGTTTGGGGAAGATAAAAAAGAAGAACCAGTTCCAGCCAAACAAAAAGTTAAGGTCAAGATTGACGGCAAGGAAGAGGAAAAAGATTTAGATGACATTGTAAGCACATATCAGAAATCCGTAGCGGCTGATAGGCGATTACAAGAGGCTTCTGAAAAGCAAAAGCAACTTGAACAAGAATGGTATCTTTTACAACAAGCCAAAAGTGAATGGGAGAAGGAAAGGAATAAACCATTAGTTGATGAGAAGGAACAGGGAAAAGCTGAAGTAATACCTATTGACGAGCTAAAGCTGAGACGGCGAGAAGCTATGGAAATAGGTGATTATGAAGAATTTGATAGATTAGACGAAGAAATCGCCAATCTAAGGTATAAACCATCAAAGGAAATTGATGAGGATAAGATTAAGCAAGAGGCTTCACAAACAGCATTAGATAAGATTGCTTATAATGATGCTTATGAAAAATTTAAGTCTTCTAACGAAGATTTATTAACTGATAGAGTTTTATATCAAGTAACTTCTGATACTTTTAATCAGATAGTTACACAATCTAAAAGCTATCAGGAAGCTTTTGATACTACAGCTAAGCTTGTTAGAGAATGGGTTAATGGCCTTACTCCGCAAAAACAAGAAGAAACAATGGCTGATAGGGTAGAAAAGAAAAAATCTATCCCAAATGAACCGGGACGATTAAACGTAAAGAATACATTACAGCCAGAAAAGGAAGAAACGCCTTCTGATGTAATAAGAAATATGAGGAAAGCCAGAGGGCTTCCTGTTTAATTAAATTATTGTCGAGAGACGAAATATTCCCTTTGATGGAGTTTTATTATGGCAAGTCAATTATGGGGCGTTAATACGCTCGGCGGGTACATGTACTCGCTTAATCTCAGTAAAGAATTGCGAATGGCTTTACAGCCGCTCGTTAAATTTCGTCAATTTTGTGACGCTAAAGACGCTACTCAACAAGGGTTGAACAAAGGCGATACATTCCACTGGAACGTATATTCCGATGTTGCAACTCAAGGTACTACATTGGCTGAAACCGATGTTATGCCGGAGACCAATTTTACCATCGCTCAAGGTAGTTTAACCATTACTGAAATGGGTAATAGCGTTCCTTACACCGGTAAACTGGATAATTTGAGTGAACATCCAGTTAAAGAAATTATTAACAAAGTTCTAAAGAACGATGCTAAGAAAGCCTTTGATATTGCTGCTCACGCTCAATTTAATGCAACGCCTTTGTATGTGGCTCCCACTGGGGGAACATCCACCACGGCGGTCACGTTGACTACTAACGGCGCTACTGCAACAACCAATAACGTTGCAATGGGTAAGGATCACGTTAAAGCTATTGTCGATATTATGAAGGAAAGAAATATTCCTCCATATCAGGGCGACGATTATATGTCTGCTGCTCATCCAACAACTTTCCGCACGTTTAAAAATGATCTGGAATCAGTTCATCAGTATGTTGATGCTGGCTTTCAAATGATCCTGAATGGCGAAATTGGTCGATATGAGTCGGTACGCTTTATCGAGCAAACAAATATTGCCAAAGAAACATGGACTAATGCTAAATCAAACTGGGCCTTTTTCTTCGGTGAAGATACCGTTGCCGAAGCAATTGCTGTTCCTGAAGAAATGCGCGGTAAAATTCCAACTGATTACGGTCGGTCTAAAGGTATCGCTTGGTATTACCTGGGCGGTTTTGGCTTAGTGCATACTCAAGCTGCACAAGCTCGTATTATTAAATGGGCTTCGGCTGCTTAAGGAGAATTATCATGGCTTATGATGTAAGAGAAAGACGAACTTATCATGTTAGAGCAAATGATTTTGGTGGTGCTGCTGATACTACCACTAAAGTTATCGGCCCTTCCGGTAAAAAAGGTGTAGTTACTGGTGTTTGGATTGACCACGTTACCGAAACATTTGTCGGCACTACTACTGGAGGAGGCGTTTATGTTGGATTGAGTGGAGATACAGATGCTTACTTTAAATCCAACCTGACCACGTTACAAGGCTCTGCTCCTGCTGTTGGGGTTCCTGCTGAATTGGCGGATACTTTGACAGGGTACAATGAAATTCCGGCTGATACAGTGGTATTTATTACCTGTATCGCTACTGTCGGAGGCACTGTAACTGGCATTGCAGACGTCACTGTAACAATTGATTGGTATTAATCTAAATAGAGGAAGGGCAGTGTAAAAGCTGCCCTTTTCGTTATGAAAGAAATTAAAAGTAAGATTATATCAGACAAATGTTATGGCGCAACCAAACAAGAATTGCGTCAAGGCTATTCATCTCAAACAATCAAAAGTGACGAAGAAGATTATTTTGACGAATGGGATGAAAAACAGAAATATAAAAAAATCGGCTTTGGCCGATCTACTGGACATGACCGATGAAGAATCAAGAAGTGAGAGGCGATACTTCGCCTATTAATGATAAAGGTAAATCCAAAGAAGGCGAATTCGGCAAATCTTTGGGTGAGGCTTCCAGTTCAGATTTAGACAAAGGGTTTTATGGGCAGACCAAGATTACATCCGATACCAAAAGCGACAACAACGGTTTTGCTTGATAAAGATCGTTCTTATGGAACTATTTTTGGCGATTCTATTGCTGTATATGAGCAAGACGGATTGTTATTTGATGCACATGGAGTTTTGATAGATGAATCTGAGCGAGATAGTGACAGCGGCGAGGCAGAGACTTGAGGATGAAACACAGCCTTATTTATTCTCAACTTCCCGTTTAGAATACTGGGCTAATGAAGCCAACATAGAGGCTTGTCGTAGAAGTCGATATTTGGTTGATAATACTCAATCTGTTTCATTAGTCACAGGGGTATCAGATTACGATAATCCTGATAATATAATCTTTATAAAAAGAGGCAAGCTTTCTACGGAAGACTTGCCTTTATTTATATGTAGCTATAAGGACATGGATGAGATACCAGGGTGGGAAACTCATACAGGTACGCCAACTCATTTAATATTGGATATGAGCTTTGATAAATTTAAGGTTTATCCAACTCCAGATTCATCATATACATTGAATCTAATCACTATCAACGAGCCTGAATTATTAACTAATGATATAAACGTTCCAGCACGATTCGGTTATTCTTATGTTGATTGGATTTGTTTTAGAGCGTATCAAACTAAAGATGTAGAAACTTTTGATAAGGCATTATCTTTAGAATGTTTAGCTCATTTTGAAAATGAATTTGGAACAAGAAGTTCAGCTAAAGATGAAATATATAATTTTAGGAATCGACCGTTAAATGGTTTTGACGGAGATTTTTAATATTTATTGCTATAGATTAAAAGGAAGATGTTAATGTGGCTAAGAGTTGAAAGATTAGAGCGTGCAGGATGTGGGATCAAACGCTGTTCTCATAGGAAGCCTATAGAATATAATGCCTGATAGGTGATTATATGTTTGATGACCATGATGATATGAAAGTATTAGCTGAAAGAATACGTCAAATTGAAATACGTTGCGATAAAAAAGACGCTCAAATAGAAAAGTTAAACGAATTTAGAAACACAGTGGTTGGCTTTGCTGTTGCGATTAGTACAACTTGTGCGGTTATTGTCCAGTTTGTTTTTAATATAATTAACGGTAAACATTAATGGGTTATTTAATTACAGCATCGATCATATTTGTCATTTATAGTGTATTTAATTTCTTTTATACTGAAAAGATACATAGGTTTTTTGACGAATGACAACATGGTATATCGATCCTGCTAACGGTACAGATTCTAATTCCAGCGCAGGGAATGGCGATAGTTTTGCGACCAGAAGAAAGTCATTAACTAATTTGACAGCGGCTTCATTAGTTGCTGGTGATACTGTTAAATTTATTAAAAGCTCTAACGCTACATCATTAGGGATCAATGGAACATGGACTAAAGGCCCGATCCCATCATCCGTTAGTATCACATCATCGACTAATGCGACGCCGATTGTCATTACGTTATCATCCGGCAATTATACAACGTTAAATCCTTCGGCGGGCGATACTGTAGTTATTGCAAGCCATACGACCAACACTAAAGCCAATGGCGTATGGAAAATTAGTGCTGTCAATGGATCAACTACGGTCACAATTGTTAATGCTGATGGGACTAATTCAGTAGGCAATGGTGTTGGTGGCGCTACCGGAACTATTACTAAAATCAATGCTTCTACTGTCAAGCTGGCATCTCCGTTAGTACAAAATATTGCTTGTCATGGCAACAGAGGCGCATTAACCAATTGGACGGCCTCAGCAAACGTAACTTGTACAATCGATTCCACCAACTATAAAGAAGGTGGTGAATCGCAAACAATAGCCATCGGCGCTTCATTTACGACTGGCAAAGCCGCGTATTTAACGTTATCTACTCTTGATTTGTCAGCTTACAAGCAAGTTTCTTTCTGGCTTCGCTGGAACTCTGGTACGGCTTTAGTTTCCGGTGATATGGAACTTAGACTTTGTTCTGATACAACCGGAGATACTGTTGTCAATACGATTGCTATACCACCATTACAATCCAATGCGGCCTGGGCTTGTATCACAGTTGATAAAGCGGCTGCTTTAGGTTCAGCTATTCAATCTATTTCGCTTTATGTCAACGTGGATCGTGGGGCGCAATCGTTAAATTTGGATTGTATTACGGCTTGCAAGGATTCAACAAGCAACGATTCGTTATCTCTTAGCAGTCTTATTGGGAAATCATCTGGGAATTATTATGGAATCCAATCTATCAATTATGATCGTGTTATTCTCGATACTCACGTTAATGCAAAGCCTATCGTCGGCCAAATTACGGGATATTATGGAACGAGCGAAACGGTTACGACGTATAAGCGAGAATGTTTTAAATACGCGGCAGCATTAGGGTTAACAACTCAGGTGATGAATTTTAATGACAGTGGAACGTCAGGAAGCCCGATAACCATATCAGGTGGTTGGAATGATACGGACATGACTACGCAAACTGGAGAGACTTGGTTTGACGGGATCAATGGTAATGGTTATTTGTTTTATGGAAACAATATAAGTTATTGGTCAGGATTCGGGAATCTTGCCGCCGTTCGTTATTATGCTCCAGCTTATTTTGGAAGTGCATCGAATGTAACTGCATCATTTCGAGCTTTAAACAATAATACTTTATACGGCATTAACGCAACAAGTGCACAAAATGTTACTCTTGGAGCTGATTACATAGAGAATAATTTATCTGGCGTGTTATCTGGAATCATTAATACTATTACGGCAGGACAAGTTAACAATAACGTCAATTATGGAGTGTTAGTTCAACAAGGGTCATGCAAGTTTAATCTCGATAGCTGTTGCAATAATTTAAGTTATGGAGCATACATTAATACCAATGTAGGCGGAGATGCGGTTTTAAATATCGATCTTTGCAAAGATAACGGAACATCAAATTATAACTTTGATACCGTCGGCGGATGCGTTATTAATAACTCTGTTATGGGGGGTTCTGCTCCTATCGATATTACATTAACCACAATGTATGGGTATGACGTTATTGCCAATCGTTGTACGTTTGCGGCAGCAACAGAAGTATCTGTCACAGCAACGTATATTGATTCCAGATTGTATGTTAATAGTCGAAATCTTGACAATAACGATCATAGAATATATTTGCCTAATGCTAATATAAAAACAGATACCGGCGTTGTCTATGGAACTAATCCTTATTCGTGGAAGCTATCGCCTACATCTACAACGTATCAGAATGAAAATAATCCTACTGTTTTTTCATTAGGTAAATTTACTTGCTACGCTAATGTGGCTACAACATTCAAGGCACAATTCAGACGAACTAATACCGGCATTTCTGCTCAATTAGTTTGTGAAGGTGGACAAATCAATGGCGTCGATAATGACGTTACTGATTCCATGACTGCCGCACAGGATACATGGGAAGAATTAAGCATTAGTTTTACGCCAACGGAAACGAAAACAGTAGAAATATTAGCTAAAGCCTGGGGCGGGACAACTTATAGCGTTTATGTTGATGACTGGTATCAAACATCAGGAACTATATCTGGAAATATTACTGAATCGTTAGACATTACGGACTGGATGGTTACAGCTTATAAATGTAGTAATGGCGAATATAACGGTCATACTTATACCAATGGTACGAATTATTCTATTAATGTACTACACTTAGAGCCAAGCCATATAACGCTTTCGCCACGAATACATTATCGTTGGTCAGCCAGTAAAGTGTCAACATTAAATGATTTTGTTGTCGCTACTGTTCCTGATACAACGCCACATATTTGGAAATGTACAACGGCCGGAACAACGGGGGGCAGTGAGCCAACCTGGAATCTATCAGGAACAACAACAGATAATACAACAACCTGGACTTATATTGCGCCTTTAGTCGATCCAAAAACATTAGGGCCAAAAATACCAGTAGCTTTATAGTTTATTAATTATTGTCGGGAGACAACAAATGGCAAATGCAATTTATCCTTTGTGGAAGGAAGCTTTATTACAAAACAGTGCTGATTCTGATCTTGATGGTTCTGGAACTACGGGGATTTATGTCGCCTTGGTAGATACCGGAACTTATACTTATTCATCTTCACATCAATACTATTCTTCTGTATCTTCTGCTGTTATAGGAACGGATCAAGAGCTTGGTACAAAATCTTATACCAATGGCGCATTTGACTCGGCTGATAGCACCTTTACTTCGGTAACAGGTAACTCAGTAGAAGCTTTAGTATTTTACCGTAAAAATTCTGGCGCTAATACAACATGGCGTTTAGTTGCCTATATTGATACAAACGTAACTAATCTTCCAGTTACTCCAAATGGTGGTAATATTACATTAGCCTGGAATGCTTCAGGTATTTTTGCACTTTAATTGATAGGATTTTAATTATGATTTTTATTATTGAAGGGCCAGCGAAAAGCGGCAAAACAACACTGGCAAATGCCTTAAGAAACAGTCAAATTTCTCAAAAGAAGGGTTGTTTGCTAGTGGACGAGGATCAAGACGGTGATTTAGATATTTTGCTTGAAAAGATTATTGTTGGTGAAAAATTGGGAGATAAACCTGATGTAGCCAAAATTCCTTGGAAACCTGAATCTATGATTGTTTTTGTTAATGCAAAACAAAGCTTGTTAAAAGACATAGAAACTAGAGTGCCAGGAATTATTGAACTTTTAGGCCCAGTTAAAAAAGTTACTGTTAGCTAATGAGCCTACTTTCTAGCAAACCTAATTTTAATTATACAGAGACGAATAACAGCGTCGGCGTTGCATCTGGTGACCAAGCCGGAACTGCCGTTACTTCCGGTTCTGCCAATGCCTATGGATCATGGACTCAAATTCATGCCGGATTAACTTATAAGAGTTCTGTTGTTGTCGTTAGGATTAACTCGGTAGAAACATCTGCGGATGTTACGGCGGCAACTGTTTTAAATGCTTATATAGACATAGGTATTGGCCCAGATAGTAGTAATGTGACTGTTATTCTTGAAAAGCTTGGTGGTAGTTTCGCAGGTGGATTAGGAAATAGTTTTTATATACCTGTTAGCTTTCCTCAAGATACTCCTATTTGGGCTAGGCATCAAAATACACAAGCATCTGCTAAATCAGGGGTAGAGGTTACATTTTTTGGTGGTGGCGGGAATGGTTATTTTTTCCCGTCATTTTCAAGAATGGTGGCTATAGGTGCAGTTACCACGTCAACAACAGGGGCTTCATTATCTACCATAGGTAACTCGGGTGCCGAAGGCGGATGGGTAGAAATCACAAGTAGCTCTAGTGACGATTATTCAGTTTTAATGTTATCACCAGTATTTAACGTCGATTCTAGTTTAACAAATGGATTAATACAAACTTTTGATATAGGGATCGGTGGAAGCGGTTCTGAAATTTCAATCGGAGAAAATGTCATGCAATCGTTTTTATGGACGGGCGCAGAGCAAAGAGTCAGTATTTCTTATCCCGTTTATCGAACAATTCCATCAGGAACAAGGATCGTTTGCAGAGGGAGTGGAAGCACGACAAACGATGGAACAAATAGTATTCTTTTGTATGGGATTATGTAATGGCTATATCAGAACACGCAAGCGGGACTAGAACGGCAGGAACCCCGCCAGAGGCTAGTTTTACAGCACTAGGAACTTCGGCGGATACGACGGACGGCGTATTCCAGTTTTTCATTGATTGCAATAACATGGCTAATGGCGACACGCTAGAAATACAATTGCTTGAAAAGGCTTTGTCGTCTGGGACTGCAAGAGTTCTTTTTGAAGCCGCATTAAGCAATGCTCAATCTGAGCCATTATGGGCTTCTCCATCATTTGTATTATTGCACGGATGGACGTTTCAAATACGTCAAACGGCTGGCACGGCTAGGTCTTACGATTGGTCACAGCGTAAGGTTGCCTAATGTCTTATTTGTATTCTCCATTATTACCTTCTGCGGCTTCTGGAGATTCGGCGCAAGCATTAACGCAATCCAGTATTTTTACCAATACTAATACTTTTTACACTCACACATTAAACGGAGCTATCACTTTAACACAAGATAGCTCATTATCTAATTCCAATACGTTTAATGCACATACATTAACCAATGTTAATGCGTTAAGTCAAGATAGTTCTTATTCAAACTCTAATACATTTAACACGCATGCTTTAAGTAGTGCAATAACGCTTACTCAAAGTAATGTTTATGAAAACTCAAGTACATTTAATGCGCATGTATTAACTAATCTTAATACTCTAACTCAAGATAGCGCATATACAAACTCTAATACTTTTAATAATCACAGTATTTCTTTAGTTAATAACTTATCTCAGGATAATTTATTTTCCAATACTAATACGTTTAATGATCATACATTAACGGCGGGCGCTGTATCTTTAACACAAGATACTACGTTAAGTAATAGCAATACTTTTTATAATCATAGCTTATCTGGGAATAACATATTAACTCAGGATAGTATTTATTCCAATAATAATACTTTTAATACGCATGTATTATCTAATATAAATACCTTAAGTCAGAATAGTATTTATAATAATAGCAATACTTTTTACGAGCACTCTTTAAGTGGTGTTATTACATTAACTCAGGACAATGGTTATTCTAATACAAATACTTTTTATACTCATACTTTATCAACTGCTGCAAATGATTTAGTTCAAAATCAAACACTTACTAACGATAATACGTTTTATGCTCATTCTTTAAGTGCAAGTATTAGTTTATCTCAAGATGCAAGTTATACTAATACTAATACTTTTAATGCTCATATATTAACTAACTTAAATACTTTAACTCAGGATAGTGCTTATACTAATAATAATACTATCTATGATAGTGTTTTAAGTTCTGCAATAACGCTAACTCAAGATAGCTCATATACTAATACTAATAGCTTTTATACTCATGTATTAACTGCTGGTTCTGCTGGCGTAGATTTTACGATTACATCTGGATATACTACTGGAACTGATTTCAGCTTTGGAAGTATTTATGACTTAATTCAAAACGCTATATTCACAAATAGCAATACTTTTTATAGTCATACTTTATCGAGTCCATCAGTATTAACTCAAGATAGTATTTTTAATAATACTAATAGTTTTAATAATCATAGCTTATTATCGACTATTAGCCTTATTCAAGATTCTACTTTAACAAATAACAATACTTTTTATCAGCATAGCATTGATAATGTACAATCATTAACCCAAGATTCCAGTTTTGTTAATAGCAATACTTTTTACTCTGCTACTCTTGATCGTGATATTACATTAACTCAGTCGCAGTTTATTGAAAATCTTAATAGCTTCTATCAACATGTTCTTACACCAGAAGCTATTAATTTAACTCAGACTTCACTATTTGTTAATGAAAATGTATTTTATCAAGCTGTAATAAGTAGTAATATTAACTATACTACTATTGTTTTTGAGCATAAAAATAATGTATTATATGCTGAATATCCAAATTATTCTGTTATAATAGAGAATAAGAATAAAACTATTTTTAACGAAAATAAACAAAAAGACATAATCGTTGAGGCTTAATTAATGATTTATAGTGCAAGTCAAAAAGGCCCGTATAAAGTATCAGGTTATCATGATCCTGATTCTATAGTTTCGTATCAGATAATATTTAGACCGCCTACCTGGACATCTGGTACAGTCTATAGGTTTGTTAATTCAAACGAATATGATATTGTTTTACCATCAGTTTATAAAGGATATTATTATGCTTGTGTTAATGGAGGTAAATCTGGAGCTACTGAGCCAACATGGGCACTAAGAAAAGATGAGGAAACAACAGATTTTGAATCCGGTGCTACAGATGGACTAACATGGAAAGCTGTCCCTTATAATCTTTTGCCTGTTGATGTTGATGTTTCGAGTGTGGCAATAACTGCTAATAATGGAGTCACAATAAGCTCTGATTCTAATACAGCAATAAAAGCATTTTATACTGTTGATAATATAGCAACTAATGCTACAGCAAGAACTTTAAAATACTTTGATGTTTTGATTAGACCAACTTATAATAATAATTTAATGGATGATTTTTCTGTACGATATAAACTAGCGGAACGCTAATTTTAGGCTATAATTTTTTTATTATTTGAGGGTATTAAAATGTTTGAATTACATGAAGGCAAAAAAAGAACGCTCACTTTGAATGTTGCTAAATCCGATGGTAATCCTGGTGTTGTTGATGGCATTCCAGAATGGACTGTAGAACCTGCTGATTTGGCTTCTCTTACAGTAGCGGAAGATGGTATGTCGGCGGTTATGGATTGGGTAGCTGCTGGTGATGTAACTGTTATGGTAACGGCTGATGGCGATCTTAGTAATGATGTTTTCACCATTGTTGCTCAGGAAACATTTACGATGATGCCGTCTTTGGGTGCTGTATCAGCTACAATTTCTGTTTCTGACGAAGAGCCAGTCTAATGGTTATTAACGAATTTATAGCAGAATTAGAATCTGCTTTAAGTTTTGAACAGGCTAGGATTAAGGGTTATTTGGGAGTTTTAACATTCCCGAACAACCTTGTTAGTGATCCATCAAAACAGGAAATACAACAAGCTTTAGATTGGTCTGTAAAGCGTAATGCTTTATTGGAAAGCGCATTAACTCCAGTCAAAGCTTTATTGGATCATGGGTATCCTAAAAGAGTAGAACAGCTTGCGCCTGAGTCTGTTATCGATGAACTTAAAGAAGCACTAAGATTATTAACTCTGTCGGTTGATGAATTACATGAACCGCCTGTTTTAAATATAGAAGTATCGGAAGAGGCGTAAAGCCTTATTTTAATGCCGTGAGGCAATTGTTTTTTTTTGCGATGTGAATCGCTTTATCTCTTCGAGAGGATTTTAAAATGGCATACGTCAATTCATTTGCCGATGATGTATTAGGCAGACCAACATCTCAAACTGTAACCAGTGTTGGCACAGTCGCTACTCCATCGTCTGGAACCATTACCGCAACTCATAAAGCAGGTGGTGGTCTTGTTGGATATTCTACTTTTACTCTGACCAGCGTTTTACAAAACGTTGTCAACGGTACTGAGTATCAAGGTACTAAAATCTGGACTTTCCCTTCCGGGATTACTGCAAGAGTTTTGCAAGCGTATATCAATATCGCGCAAAAAACCACAAGCGATCTTGCGACAACTTTGAACGCTAGTTCTACAGGCGCTATTGCTTTAGGTACTGCTACAGCCTCGAGTACAACTTTAAGTAGCACGATGGCTAACTTGGTAGCTTCGACTGCATTTACATCGTCCGCAACGATTAACGTGGCTGGCACGGCTGTAGAAGGATATTTTGACTCTAACTTAGATGGTTCGGAAACATTGTTTTTGGATACTACTTCGTCGGATACGTCAATTTATCTGAATACGGCTTATGCGACTACTACCGATGTAGATGCGGATGCAACGCAAACGCTAACTGGCACTATTACGCTTACTTGGCTTCTCTGCAAAACGATTAGAGCCTTGTAATTATGGCTAACCCGGTGATTCGTTTCACTGGGCTTAATAATCGACTAAGACCCAGTGAATTGCCAGTTAGGGATGGTCGAAAAGACTATGGCCGTCTATTCAAAGCTGTAAACGTACAGTTTGATAATGACGGCCAAGCTTTATTGCCGTGCCAGAATCTTTCCCAAGTCTATGACGGGGATTGTCACTCTATCTTTGTCTGCAATTTCTGCACATTATTTGTAGAAAACGACAATCTTTATAAACTCGCTTCCCCTTCAAACGTTGAGCTATTAGCCGATATTGGCGCTACTCGTGTTTCTTATACTCAAGTTGGCGATACCATTTACTTTTCCAACGGAATAATATCCGGTCGTTATGTAAAAGGCGATATTGTTGCTAAGGAATGGGGAGTCCCAACTCCAGACGCTCCTGATGTTGCGGCAATTACTACAGGAGGCATGTTTGCCGGTGATTATCGAGTCGCTATTACCTGGATTGCTAATTGGGAATCTGGCGCAGGCAATAGTGTTAAGGTTACAGTGGCCGAGGGCGGAGGCATTAATCTTTCCAATTTTCCAATAGCACCAGATTACGTTACGCATTTTGCCGTTTGGTTGACTTCGGTCAATGGCAAGATATTATATTTTTATGACGAATATCCGATAGCTACTACATCCGTTAATTTGGTTAAATCCATTGGCGCTATACCTTTAGAGACTCAATTTGCTGAACCACCAGCCCCGGAAGCCGATGGCGTTTTATGTTATCACTACGGGCAAATCTATTATTCTGACGGGCCTTATCTTCGCTATACCCATATTGGCGCCAAAGGCCCAAATTACGGTCTGCAATTTCCTTTTAACTTCCTGCCTATTGATACTACAGATATACAGGTATTAATCAGTATGCCTAACGTTTTATATGTTGGCACTGATAAGGCCATCTATCGCCTGATTAATATTAATGGCGATGGGCCACCAATACTTGAGCAAATGCTGGATTGTGCGGCTGTTAAAGGATCAGTAGTTTATGATCCTAATGGTAGTTCGGCCTATTTTATGTCGGATAGAGGAGTTTTATTAGTCACTGGCGACGGAATACAAGAGCTTACTTATAAAGATGTTGCCATGCCATTTTATTTAAGCGGTTCGTCAACAATTACTGAA
>Ga0129333_10001399_pt1 | contig 21816 bp, 30 predicted proteins | sample CPB6_08_DNA_FD_94474 | JGI IMG/M metagenome (GOLD analysis project Ga0129333, IMG submission 94474) | Freshwater to marine salinity gradient microbial communities from Chesapeake Bay, USA - CPBay_Sum_0.6_0.8_DNA | ecosystem: Environmental > Aquatic > Marine > Coastal | place: USA: Chesapeake...
CATAAATGAAAATACCCTCGACTGTTTACGCGTAATATAGCTAAACGACCACTGATTGCTCGGTAGACAATTGACCATATGTTTGAGTGTATTTTTCATTTCTATTATAATTATATCGTTTTTTTAAAAAGTTTTAAATCTTGTACAAATATAGTGATCTTTTTTTAATTAGTAAACAAAATCAACAAAAAAATAAAAAATTCCCTCACTATAGATCACACAAGTTGCCGCAATTGTGTTTGATTCATAACCTTTCTCAAGAAAGAAGGTATTATGTAATAGACTTCTTTGAGTACATCGGTGCATGTATGATGACTCCCAACACATGATCATGTGGTCTGCCAATTCTTCATAAGTATCAAACTTATAAGTGGTATATCCACCATTTTCAGTCAGAGTTAGACGAAACCCTTTATTCTTAGTTGGGTAAACCTCATCCAAGAACATATTTTGATTCTTTTTATCATCCCACCAAAGACTTCTGTTTACATGATATAATTTTTTTTGTTTCACATTTTCCAAAGTGTTAGGTAACACAACGGTAGTGTAAAGTTTTTCAGACCAAGTCAGTTTTAATAACTTATGGTCATTAACCAAAACAGGCCATGCTGAGTCTAATTGTCGACCATACCCTGTTTGAGTAATAGTATCTCTAAATTGATTTAACTTCGTGAATAAAACTTCAGAAGCGTGTCTTGAATCAAAATTGTTATAATCAATGACTTGACCATAAGAAATTGAGCAAATAAGTGAGATGTAGATAAGAATGTATTTCATATAACAAAAATACAATATATTTTCTAATATCCAAATAAATTATTTACTTTTTAAACCAAATCCTACTTTACCGAGTAAATAACCATCAGGTTCTATCAATCTACCGCCCGAACTTCTATACTCTTTTGCCACTAATTTGGTATTTGTGACATATTCAAAACTTACACCACCTTTTTCGGTGTTTGTTTGGGTCCATCCGTTCCATGTGTAAACCTTCCCATTTGCTTCCAAAGTTACTGAAGTGCTTGTGACGGTAGTTACAGGATTACTAACACCGTTAAAAGATCCAGGTGTCATAATTGGAATATAATCTTTCACTTTCTCCATTTCTTCTTTGGAAACTATGTAGAATCCATTAGGATCCTTATAATGTATTAATTTTGTTCCTGCTAAATCCGAAGAAACTACATCACCCAAATCTGTTTCATACATTTTGTTTGCCAAATCAATTTCATTTTGTGACGCAAATTCACGCTCGATTGATTTACCAGCTGCAGCCGCTGTTCCCATATGAATTGGTCTTCCTCTATCATCTTTAACTGTGGGTCTTACTCCTGATTTATCAGTTTCTTGTCTTGAGAATGTTTGAGTTGTTTCAGGACTTACCATTTCAGTCTTGTCGTAAGAAAAGTCAGGAATATTAATAACGAATCGTCTGTTAACACCAAACTTAGTTGGATCATTTGGTCCTGTAGATCTCCAACCTGACTCTTCACCACCGAATTGATCAGTTTGACCGTGACCAACAGCAGTTAAAACTCCTTTCATTTCAGGAATTGCGGTTTCAAGATAATTTACAATAACTTGAGCTCTACTCTGAGATAATTCTTGATCGGCTTGTGCTGCTGTTTTTCCACTACGATAAACTTTGTTAGGATCACTATCTCGAGATGCATACCCATCAACATTAATAGGTTTTTGAGAATTTAAAAATTCAATGTATTTTGTGAATGCTTCAGTGCCGTAACTATTTTTAAAATCGTTCACAGTTTTGACAAACTCATCTAGTTTAAGTTTTGCTTCGTCTTTTAATGTTGATTGTCCTATTACAAAAGGATCTGAAATAACTTTGTTACCAAATGAAATGGAAACTGTCTTGAATTCTGCAGGTGTTGTAGTTTCACCTGTAACGGTAATTTCTTTTGCCCCCATAGGAACTTTAAAAGACTCAACTTCTGTGAATTTACCAAGTATAATTACATCGGAGGAATTATAAAATTGAAATAAAGTGCCGTTTGTAAATTCTGCAACACCATTAGTGCCGTTTAGATTGATTTGACCCACTTTTGTTGCGGTACCCTTTAGTATTGGGGTTGATGTATCAACTTCTTTAGTTTTTGGTTGACCTGGTGCTTTGGCAACATTCGAAGATGAGAACAAATTAGAGTCTGTTTTTTTATTATATGCAGATAAGAATACTGTACCTTCTTCTTGATTTCTGTACCATGTCATCAATTGATTATAGTTTGTAACACCGGCACTTGTCGCATCATTTCCACCTTTGAATTCACCGTTTGGTCCGAACATAGCAAAAGGTTCACCATTCAATTTGACAACTTTCCAATTTTTATCTTGTTCAGACAAAATTTGTTGTTGTTCTGTCAATGTCTTTCTTGTGTCATAACCACTTAATAGTTTGAATCTATTTATTTCTTCAAGTAACCTTTTGTTCATTAAATTTGTTTTTTAATAAATATCTATAGATTATTTTATAAACTAAATAGTCAAACATATTCTGTTATTTGATTTCAAATGCACATCTCATAGGCCTTTTGGTCTTGATCGAATCTTCAAAGTTACCGATAACTACACCATCCTTAATTGTAAATGCGTGTCTTCTAACTAAAACAAAGAAAGTTCCCTTTGGGTTTTGTTTAACAAAAGTCCCAACTGTCATACTTCTTCGTTTGGTAATACCTTTAACTTTAACATCGTAAGAAAGAGATCCAAACATATTACTACTATACCTATGACCTACAGGACAAACTTTTTTACCGTTGACTTTAAATAAGTTGTCCGCCATCTTAACAAGTGTTTCTGCAGTTCCATAAGTACCCTTTCTTGGCTTCCTTCCAAATTCATTTGCAACATATTTGTGAGCATAATCATATGACACCTCAAATGCCGAAGCAAAAGCTCTAACAACACAGTCGTTTGTCTCACCTTGAGCAGTTTTTGATTCAGTATATCCTTTGATTGCGTTTCCTGTGGCTTCGTATGGTAATTTGTTTTTCATACTGTAAAGATAAAAAACTTTTACAATTCAACAAAATAAAAATCTACCTCATTGTCAGAATTTAACTTTTGATAACCTAATTTGTTATATAGATTTTCAGCAGGTTCATTTCCTTTATCCATAATCAATGTGATATACTTATACCCATTTTGACTTGCTAAATTGTGACACTGATTCATGATCTGAGTTCCATATCCTTGTTGTCTAAATTCGTCGTTGATATCAAGGGAATGTAAAAACAAAGAGTTGTCGTAATTCAAAGGTATCGTTTGAAACTTTGACTCATCAAACATTTTGATGAATGCAGGGTCTAAATTTGGTGCATTCTCTAATTTGGTTAAAAAAACATTACCAATTGGGTTGTTGTCTTCTGTCTCTAAACTAATGATTTGTCCCGAGGGATCGTTAAAACCACCACGAGTCACTGTTTGAACTTGGGGTTGTTCGTACATTAAGTTTTTAATCCTGAAGATCTGTTCGTTGAGGTTCATAATTATAAATATCATAAAGATACTTATCGTACTCTTCGGATTGGATAAACTCTTCGTGAATTTGTTGGTGTATGTCTTCCATGTTATTAAAGTGGTGATCCCGAATGGATTCGAACCATTGACCTACTGCTTAGAAGGCAGTTGCTCTATCCAGCTGAGCTACGGGACCATATCTATTCTACTCGTTATACAACATTTGAATAATTTCTTTATCTAAATCAGAGTATTCTGTAACAGTATTACCATATTGATAAAAAATACTATTAGGATATTTGTCAGAATCATTAGTAAAACCTAAAGATTGTGTAAGTTCCTCACGAAGAACTGATCGTTGTGCGATTGTATTACCATCAGTATCTAACATATCTACAAAAATAAATGAACGAGTAGTATTGGTTTTTGGGTTGGATCTTGTTTCAAAATACCCCCATGAACCATTTAAATTAATATCTATAAATGGATAATTTTGATTGAATCCAGACTTTGAACCTAAATAGACAAATGTATTGGCTTCACTTTTAGATGACACAATCTCGATTTCTATAGGGTCAATTAAAGAATTAAGATCGCTCACAATATCCTCCAACTCTTCTTCCATGTAATCAGTTTGTGATCCCTCAACAAAAATTTTAATATCATGTTTGATTGGGTCACCTTTAGAATATTTATTTCCATACTCGTCACCTAAACAAATTTCATTGAAATATGCTTGAGCTTCTTTCGAATGAGTTTCAGATTCCCCACTTGTACCTGAACTAGCATTAAACTTCACTGATTGGTAAGCTTGCTTTAAAGATCCCTCTTTCAAATCAAACAAAGTCTCCATTGAGGAGAAGATTCTATATTTAATTCTTGTTGGGGATGCAAAAAAACCAATTATTACTAAAAGTAGAATTGTGGTAGAGGTAGAGATAGAAGAGTTTTTCATATTGTGTTTATTTTCTACAAATATAGAAATAAAATTTAAATGAAAAAACTAAAATCTAAACTTTTTTCGTTGTTCGTTCAAAATTGAATTTATTCTTTTTTCTAAAGATTCTTTTTGTACACTACCAGCCTGAGCTTTTCCAAATAAATTTTTGAGATCTGCAAGACCGTAAGGTGCTCCACTCTTCATTACATTTTCGTACTCGTCTTTTACACCCAAAATACCACCTGCCATTCTTAAATCTCCACATCGAGAAACTGTAATCAAGTTACTTAGTATATTTTGTTGACAATCTTTACCTACAGCACTTGTTCGACAATAATCAAGTTTTTTAATTGCCGCTCTACATTGTTCTCTATTCGGATTTAAAATTTCAGGTTTAGGATAAATCATATCTTTTGGTCTTATTGCATTTTTTTGACTATTAAGTGCCGGTATATATGGCATTATATCTTTCACATAAAATGAATATCTCCACTCATCACCCGTTAAATTTTCAGGTTGACTTCCTGTGAATTTTTCAGAGTTCAATAAGCTTTCTAAAGCTTTGGGTAAGTTTGTTGTTTTTTGTGTTATCCCTTTTCTAATCCAAATATATCCTTGTTCAGGTGGTAATGGTTTAAATACAGGTCTTCCGTCAGGATATTGTAAGTCGGCATAAGCAGTTTGATCGTATAATGATAAGTTTTCTTCTTCAGGTTCTTCAAATCTGATATAAGCGGCACCAATGGCATCAACAAAATCATCTAATTGATCTTGATTCTTAGGACTCAACTGAGTTCGACCCAAATCCTTCAGTGGAGTAAGTGCTTCACAATTAGTGTCACCACCCATTCCATTTTTTACATATTCTGGTTTTTGTTGTGGAACTAATTTGTAAGCAAAAAGTGCTGGCTTGGATGTGTTAGGATCTTGTTTACCAAATACAATATAAGCAGCATCCGCAAATTTAGCACTTACAAAAGCAACATCTTTAACACCTGTTGAGGCCAACTCAGGAAATTTTTTCAACATTTCATTTTCAAGAGTATATATAGGTCTTTGTGTGAATGCTCCTCTTGCAATCGTAGGACAACCTTGAACGACAGTTCTTAGAAATTGATAGGAAACATTCTGATTCAAACCATCCGCTTTAAGTTTTTCGTCTCGCTCTAAAAGAGCCTTTCTGATAATTTTTTGTATATTCATTTTAAAGTGCTGCTAAAGTTCCTCCCGCCATACAAATCAATGATAGATCTGCTTTAGTGAAAGATCGTTTATTTATTTTACTATATAATTTATTTTCCAATTCTTTGTTGAACATTCCTGTTGGTGACAAACCTAAACATTCTTGTGCTTGTGAAATGTAATCATTACCGTTTTCTTTTTTTCCGTCAGTTGTCACACAACCAATTTTATAAACTCCTGTACAAGGATCGTAAGTATTACCTTGTTCGTCTCTTATCTTGTTGTCTATTAAATTATCATTATCATCAGAACTACTTGTACCCGCCTTAACACATTCACCTGTTTCCGGATCTTCAACCATACCTTCTCCACAATCTTTTGTTACACCAGTAATTCTTGACCAATTTTTCCAAACAGCGTATGCTAATCCACCAAAAATTAATATCCATATGAAATTACTAATAACCCATCCTCCGGCTTTCCATACCAAAAGACCGGCTTTTTTCAAGTTTTCTAAAAGTTTTTTTGGAGCTGTTTTAGCATCTCTAGCAATTTGTGCTTTTGGGTATCTTTTTCTAAATTCTGTAACTCTTTCTTTAGGAGATTTCATTTTTTCGTAAGATTGCCACTCCCTTTCACTGTTGTAAGGTTTGGGTTCCCTAAATGATTCAGTTTCTCTGAAGAAATCATCTTCTACAGGAGGTTTTCTACCGGCATTTCTTGCGTCTTCAGCCAATTTTGCGTCATGAGCATTCAAAATTCTTCTTGTTTGTTCACTTTCTCTTGGAAGTTTCATTTTAGAATCTCTCAATTTATCTTTAATTTGAGAATGACTCAAGTGGGAGTATTCTTCTATGAATTTTTCTGAGTTTACAATATCATGGGCAATTGAGTCCATTAATTCAAAATCTTTTGTATTTTTCATCATAAGACTTTTTAACTCGGCAACACTTGATTCGGCAACTCTATCCGCTTTAAGTGCCCTTAAGACATCCTCAGTTTTTGTCAGAATTCTTTCACCCCCTAAAGCAGATTTTGTGGTTTTTATCTCAAGACCACCTTGTTTGAGAATACTTTCTAATTCACCTCTTACAACTTCCGTACCTCTAGTTGTTGACAAAAAATCTCTAAAAGCAAATCTTTCAGAAATAATTTTTTTGTTTTCTTCGGAAGTTTCCATCAAGTTATAGTTGGAAATGTATTTTATCCTTTGTAATTCTTCGAGTAATATTTTATTATCCATATTCATTATATTTTCAAATTATAAAACAGAACTCATATCTGTTGGTTTAGACATAAGTTCTTTACCTAATTCTGCGGTCAATTTGGCCTCTTTTTCTTTGTCAATTTTATTTTGTTTTTCAGCCTCACCTTTTCGGTAATCTTTTAATGCCTCTCCTCCCGTACCTATTGCGGTAATGATACCAGCGTTAACTAATGTTGGCTTCAACGCCGGACTTTTGAACACTGATTTTACTTGTTCTAAAACAAATTTTATAAATTTATTAACATTTTCTAATGCTAGTTTGAACAATTTTCCAAAATGACCTTTTCCCAACATACTACCGAACTCGGCCAATTTCGATGGTAATTTTTTCAATGCTTTGAAGAGACTCTCTAACATCGCTCTGAATCCTGGACTTTTTACTGCCGCGGCTTCTATTCCTCTTACGGTTCCACCAGCGGCTTTGACCATCGTTCTTGCGGCCACAGCTGCAGCTCCTGCAGAAACCAAACCAAGTATGTCAATAAGAAAAAATAAAATTCTTAGAATCATAGGTTCATCTTTATCTTCATAATCACCTGTTACAAATTCATATATGTCCAAAGCAACAACTATAGCCCAAACCGCCGCCTGAGGTATTTTACCAACACCAGTAACAACTAAAATGGTGTCAATGATTATTCCAACAGGACTATAAAGTGCCTGTCTTATTTTTCTTGCCAACCATTTTGTACCTTGTTTTAATAAGTTCCAAACTTCTTTCCAATCCCCTGTCAAAATTGCCTTTCCAAAAGCGGCACCCCCTTTAACTAAACCTTTTCCAAAATCGGCAACACCTTTTACAGTACTCTTTGCAGTGTCTTTCAAAAATTTGCCAGCATAACCTAATCCTTTACCTACCCATGTATCATTCCAAAAATCCTCAGATAGTAAGAATTCTTTAATCACAGGTTTGAGATAAGTTAAGTCCTGTTTGTTTTCGGACAAGATTGTTTTACTGAATAATGATGATGCGTGTTCTTTGATGTCTTGTCTCAAATTTGAAACTCTGAAAGTGTGCTCTAAAAATAAAAGTAAGTTATCAGGAGATTTCCAAATGTCACCCAATTTTGTTTTATTTTCTAAATCGTATAATTCATCTAAAAAAATTACATATTTTTCATCGGGAGATAACCAATCAGAGATCACAACATTATTAACATCAATAGATGGTATAAGAGAGTGTTCAGAAATAATATGGTTTCTATCTGATTCGGTAATAATAACTTTTTTCATATTTTTCTTTATAAATATCTTAATGTTTTGTTTATAGAAGAGTATTTGCTTTACCTCTAGTAATTTTGTTCAAATCCTTCCATTTAGCCCTATAATCTATTTGATTTGCAACACTTCTTGTTAAACCACTTTCCCATTTAGTGACAGTGGGGTAAACCGCACCACCTGTAGTAGTCCCACCCGCAGGGGCGGCATCTTGTTCATCAATTTCACCACCATCTGTATTTGTATTGATAGTGTATCTTTTCAGAAAATAAATTAAATCGTCTAAATCCATTTTTTTTATAAATACTTTTGTAAATATTAAAATAAGCGTATATTTGTAGAAATAAAACAACTATGAAAAATCTAATATTATTTTTACTTACAATTTTAATCTTTTCTTCATGTGTAAAATACAGTGAACCCAAGTTACTCAGTTTGAGTGGTGAATATAGAATTGATAAAATTACATATGAAAACAGAGACAATTCAAATTTGAATCAAGTGTTCTATCCTGGTGATCTTTATGTAAATCAAAGTGAAACAAAACCTTTAGATTCAATTGCGGTGGGGTTTACAAGAATCGCAATGGACTATAGTACCATTTACTTTAACCCAATCGATAATCCAATGAGTGGGTCTACAACTTGGACTAAACAATACCCATATGTTGTACATGGACAAAACTCAGTATACGATTTAGGTTATATTATGTTTGATTATGAAGGTACTCGTAGGGTTTGGAAAATAATTGATGATGGTACTGAAAGTTTAGTAATCAGAACCTCAGGAAGTTATGACTATGGGTCAAATAGTAGTGGGGAGACTACAACAATGTTTTTAACTCGAGTTGGTCCTTAGATCAACTCGGGTTTTGGTAGTTTGTCTGAATTTACAATATAATATTCATTTAAAAAACTCAAAAGATTGTCTTCATCCACCGATGGGGAATCCAACCAATAAAATTCATCTTCTTCATCTTCTTCTAAATCATAATCTTCCATTATCAATTCGTAACCGAAATCTGAGGCTTCATTCAAATTGATAAAATCTGTTCTGATTTCATCTTCGGAATCGACATTCAATCTAAATTGAACTTCTATCGTGGCGGTATTTTCATGAAGGTAAAAAAATATCAATTCCTGTATTTCCATTTTAGTTGTACTTTTTAAATCTTTTGAACATGTCTAACGATTCTGTTATTTCTTGAAGTACCTCTGACATATCCTCTTCGTCAATTTCATCAAGAGGTAGATCAACTTCGTCATAACTTTCTTCTTCCTCGTCAAACATTTCGCTTATATCTTCTGAAGAATAATCCTCTAATTCATCGATATCGTATTCATACTGATCCTTGTTATCTTGCATTTCATCTGCAAAATTTCCGTAAGAAACAAATTCGGACTCATCCTCATTCGGTGATGGGTATACATCATGCATCATCTGCGCATTGCTTAAATCTGTATCCTCATAACTATCGAAATCGACCGTACCATTTTTTAAATCACTTGGTCCATCTGCAATTTTATCATATGGAGATTCATTGATTCTAAAATTAGTATAGTTTTTTACATTTCCCTTATTATCTAAAGTGACTCCCATTTTATCGTTTGCCAAATCTTGGACATATAGAGGTGTTTGGTTACTCTCTTGATTGTATTTTGTAACATACCCATCATACAAACTTTTGTGTTGATCTAATATGTTATTTTTTTCGTCCTGAGACATTCTGAAGAAATATGCGTTCATAGTTATAATTTTTCAATAAATATCGTCTCTTTGAAACAAATTTTATTACTTCCAATATAATTTAAGTTTTCTATAAATAAATTATTATTGTTTTAGTTAATATTTACATATAGTATGGACATTATTTTAACAGAATCTCAATATATAAAGTTACTCTTGGAAAGACACGAAAATAAAATGTCTGATGTTCTCCAAGATAATAAATCTATAGTTCAAAAAATTATTAGGGATGTCAAATCAAAATTTGGGATCGATTTTACATTTTTAGGTACATGGGGTTCTGTAATTGGAGGGTTCGTTGGTCCAATAAGTGATTACATGGCAAACAGATATCCTAACTTGTCTGAAACCGACATATCATTAATAATCTTTGGTATAATTCTTACTTTTTTTTCCAGTAATAAAGAAAAATTAAACAAGGTTTTACAACTAATAAAAGAAAAAAAACTTGTCACTTTTTTTGATAGAGCTTTATCAAAGGCTTATGACCTGAAAGAGGCATTTTTTAACTTTTTAGAGAGTTTGAATGTTACTTTTTCAAAAGTTTCTAGTATGATTGCATACGCATTTTTAATACCGTTAATGCCTCTATTAAAAGATATGGTATCTTTGGATATGTCAAAAGAACAAATCGATCTTTTAGTTATGGGTTTGACCCATTACACGGGACTTTCTATCTCGTCAAGTTTACTTTATAATATAGTGAAAAAAATAATCGAAAGGTTTAAGACTGTCGATAATGATTCATTATCTTAGAAATAACTTGATTTTGTTCCTCGTTATTCATTTTGTGAATTTCTTTGTGGGTCCTGAACCAATTTTTTACTAATTCTTCAAAAGGTCTTTTTGTTACATCTCTCATTCTTTTAAAACCGTCGACTTGAGCATCAATTTCTTCAGGTCTTGAGTAATATTCTACTCCTGACTGTTCTTCTTCCTCTTCATTATCATTTTCATCATCATCGAGATTATCCATCCCATATAACCCTCTATCTCTTTGATATTGATGTCTTAATTCGTGAGCAATTATTTCATTTAACTCACCAATCAAATTATATATCGATTGATTCTTTTTATCAGGATTGTAAACTATTTTGACAATAATGATATCGTCTTTTCTATAAAAATTAGCATTAATTAAAAAATCTTCAACATTATTTGATTGTTGTAAAATTAATTCCACCGAAACACTCGAGTCTTTTAAAGTGTATTCTACAGTGTCATCTATCGAATCATCAGGTAAATAAAATTCACCGTCATCCTCATTTTTATATATCTTTACAATGTCCTTAACAATTTGTCTTATAGAAGAGGCATTTCTAAACTTTTCAAGCAAGATTTTCTTTTTCAACGACTCAGTAATATTTTCGGTATTTTCTTCTGATTTTGTTTTTTTTGGGCCAAGTGGAGGGTCTAAAAAAAACTTCTCGTTCAACCAATGTCTCAATTCATTTTCTACAAAATATTCAGGTACGACTTCATCATCAGGTTTTTCACTTGCAACATCTGCAATATATCTGGCAAATTCAACTTTATATTTATCGTTTAACATTGTCATTAAACCATCAGATATAAAGAAAATTTTCGATAATGGATCACTAGCGTTCAATTCTCCCTCAACTAAGTCGAAAATCTTGAGAACAGTTTTTCCCCACCATGTTTTATAGTTTGAGGTTTCTTCTAATGTTGGTCTAAAAAGTTTATTTACAACTCGAACCCAAGTTGCTGCAAAACCGGCCAACGCCAATTGTGGTATAAACCAAGGAATCAATCTCAGGGTAGCTTTGTATCCCCCTTCTCCCATATGAACTCCTATCCTTTTTAACTTACCTTTTTCAACAAGTTCTCTTAATTGTCCAAAAGTAATTTCTCCTTGCGCATCACATATTTTTTTTGTACTACATACATTATCTAATGCGGTCTGAGATGGAGTTATTTCGATCTCGTTTACAAAAGATTTAAGGTTCTTCTTTATAATGTAATTTATATCACTCAAAATACTTTTTTTTTACCATGTTCTACAAGCCCAATATCTTGCCTTCCATCTTGGTCCAGGGTTATCACAGTTATGTCTTGCTCTGAATGATTTTCTTCTTTGGGGATTATTTTTTTTAATTGTCATTCGTTTACCTTTTGCTGATTTACCACCAAAACCAAAGTTTACTTTGACAACATTTCCTTTGTCATTTTTAACATATACTTTGAATTTTTTCACATCTCCTTGCATAATTTTGCCGAGTTGTACTTTTCTACCTTGATATTCTGCTTCGGAGAGAAATTCTTGGTTTTCCATGGGAACTTCCAAATAAACCACCTGACCATTTTCAAGAAGTACTTTTTCACAAAGATCAGATTCGACAATTCTTTTATCTTGAGAATTCAAGTCAATTAAACCTCGATTATAAAGAGCTCTAACTTCGTTGATTAGATTAATAAAAGATTTTGAATACAATCTGAATACATTTTCAGAGAGAGGTATCTCTTTTTTGAGGTGGTATTCCAAACCCTCCGACACCTGAATATTTTTTTTAAGTTTCATTGGATGATTAACTAAATCATTTAAAACTCGTTTTACAGCATTTTCAACAATTCTCATAGTATATGATATTTATTATTATAAATACTTAAATTTTCAATAAATTATCAGATATATGAAAAGATCTAAACCATCAGATTTAAATTTGACCCGTATGTTAAGGTCAGCTTTATTGAATGAGCAGAACACCAACTCAAAAAGTAAAAAAGAGGATAAAAAACCTAAATGTATTCCTGAGAATGTAATTCCTTTGGACGAAATCGTAGGAAGAGCCGAAGAATATAATAGATATACACCTGGTATTAATAAAAGAACTACAGGTGTAAATTCTATGGTGGATACATTAGGTATCTTGAATAATCTCAGACTTTTCAAGGATGTAAAAGATGGTGGATCACACTTAGCATATGAAATGATGAACCACTTGAACAAGTTCCGTAATAAAAACTACTATGATGAAACCACTGGTGACTGTCATAGAGCTATGGATAAAATTATTGAGCTCTATAAAGAAAATGAACATGGTACCGAATTAGTCAAAGACATTGAAAAGGTACTTAACTTACAAACTAAGGATGATGAGTATACTCCATCTCCAAGAGCTAAAGAATATCTAAAACAATCAATAAACTTAGTTAAAGGTCTTTAAAATGGCAAAAAAAGGAACATCATCATCGGCATCTACCAAAATTACATTCGGAAAGAAGACTGTAGGTAAGTTAAAGAAGAAATTTGGTCCAAAAGAAGAAAAACCTAAAAGATATAAAGGACAAGGAAGATAAAATGAAAAAGAAAGTAAGTAATTTAATGTGTCATTATTGGAAACCAACACCTAAAAAGTGGAGAAGAATTGGAGATTCATTGTTAGCGGTTGCTTCTGTACTTGCAATTGGTGGATTATGGCAGTTTGACAACCTTAAAGACATATTTACCCCTTTAGAAATAAAAATAATGATCGTAACATCAATTGCATTTGGTGTTATTGGTAAGTTTCTTACTAACTTCTTTAAAGAAGAAACCCCCGAAAATGAGTAAAATTACCCTATTTTTAATGTAAAAACCCCCTTTAATGGGGGTTTTTTGTTGTGTATATAGACTAAAAACACTACAAAATTGGTGTTTTTTTGTGTTTTTTGACTACTTTTTAGTCATTTTTTTAGCAAAATCGCTCATTCTTTGGTTAAAATCCCCCATTTGACCACCAAAATTACCAATATTTTGATAAAAATCCTCTAAATTACTCAAATTTCCAAGATTTTGGTTAAAAAGTGATGGGTTTTGCATGTTTTTAAGGTCTTGTAGGGTATTAAAAAGTGATTTTCCATATTTTTTCCACCAAATAATAAATAAAATGGTTGTAAAAAGGATAATTACACTGAAAACTAATAGAGAAACCGATAATAATGTCATAATATGTGTGTTTTTATAAAAAAATCGGTGAATTTAGTGATATAATCAAGTATTTTAGTCAAAAAACACAATTATCTACCCATAAAGTGTTTTACAAGTTCAGTTGCTAGTCTATTTACTCTATTTGTTGCCGATCTACCTGTAATTTCTACATTTTTTTGTTCTAAATCGGTAATTGCGGCTGAAATCATGATATTTCTGACATTTTCAGACATTTCTAAAATTTTTTCTATTTTTTCTTCATCATTATCGTCTAATTCCCGCTGCATTCGGTATAAATCGAAGTATTTTGTTAAATAATCCTTGGTTTGACCTAAAAATTGACCTGATTGAAACATATTCACTACTCCTAACTGTCTAATTATTTCTAGATACTCCATAATATACTTCAAATCGGACTTTTTAAAGAGTCTTGACCATTCATGTCTTTTAATTAACTCATCTAAGTCAGTAATAACCCTACTTTTGGACTCATTCAAGTCATTTTGAGTAAATTCAGGGTCTAATATCCAAGAATCGACTTCAGGAAGTAAAGAAAGAGTACTAATTACCTTATTGTCGTCATCTAGCCATTCAATATTATACATATAATCAGGTGATCCACCAAAAGTCGGTGCTTGACCAATACTTTTAACTCTACCTTTGGTTCCTGTATCAATATCTTCACCTGGCATGTAGATCAAAATGATTCTATCACCTTGTTTTAACTGTGGATTTTTCTTTTTACTCATTTATTTATGAAATTATAATACTTCTGGTATTTTTTTAGTTAAAAGGTTTTTTAATGTGTACTTTTTACCATTTTTGGTTTGGATAATAGTTTTGTCTAAAACTTCACCAGCGTATTTGCCTTTGTAAGAGACTATTTTACCCGATACTGGTCTGTATGGTACTTGCGCTCCATAGATTTGGTATCCATCTGATGGATTTTTGTAAATTTTCCAAGGACCATATTGGAAATATTTGTCTTTTGGGTCTTGTATGATCTTGAAACCTGTTTCTTTGAGTCTTTTTTTAAGTACAGACCAATATCCTTCATCTCCTGCGGAATTTCTATCCCAAGAGGTTTTTGAAGGGGTTTTGGGTTGTAATAATGGTTTTGATTGTAATGATTGTATAAAATTCGGATTGAAATTGATTGCCATTTTTAGATTTGCGGGTAATGCCGACAATAAGTTATAACAATTAATTGATTGAGGCATATATCCATGAACTTTTCCTTTGTTGGGGAAATAATTAGGAATAACTTTATTTTTTTTGGTACGACACATTACTCCAGTATCCAATGCATCTCTTTCTACAACACTACATGGGTTGGCAATGTTTTCACAATTAGTTTCACACCATTTATTAATGATTCCTGATCCCGCGTTGTGTGCTGCTAAAGCTAAATGGAGTGCCGCATCACCATCAACCGCCTTTTCTTTGACTAATTTTCCATTTTTATATTTCGTAATTTCAGAACCACTGTAAAATTGTTTCGCTTTTCGATAATTTGATTCTAACATTTTTATTGCAGCTTCTAATGAACCCTCTACAGTGTATAATGATTTCATATCGATACCATATTCTTTTGCGGTTTTTGGTTGGATTTGAGCGTATCCTTGAGAATGATTTCCGCCAAAAATATTATGAATAAACCCCAAAACTTCTCTTGGATTAATTATGTTTACTGCAGATCCTTTGCTCTCACGAAATAATAGCATTGTCGCACCTTTCAACATTTTTGGATTAATAGAGGGATTTTTTTTCATTAAATGCATTAATGCCGCCGCGATAGGGATTGTATCTCCATAATTATTGAACATGGACTTAGCAAAACCTTCGGCCCATGACTTATTTCTAGCATTATATAAAATGTCACAGATTTTTTTTTCGTAAGGATTTGGTTGTAATATATTTGAAGCCTTTCTATCCGCTTGAAAACTGCCTGTTGCAGGTAGTTGAGATGCTCTTCTTGCAGCACCTAGTCCGCCTGTTTCGTCATAATCATTTGGGCGTTGTATTTTATTTCTATCATACTCTAAGAGGATACTTTTAATGATTTTATTTAAATAGTCACTCATTTTATATTTTTTTTTGGATCGCTTCTATAGCAATCAACTCAGTTTATATAAATATAAATATCTATTATCTGATAAGTGTTAAACTTCCGTAAAATTCTTTGACATCATCAACTTTGGGGGACTTGAATCTCAATTTCCAAGTATAAATGCCGTCTTGACATGGTTTATTATCATAAGTTCCATCCCAACCAGTATTTGGGTTAAATGACTCCCAAATAATTTGCCCCCAACGGTTGTATATTACAAAAGTGTAATTATAAAGGTCTACTCCTGAGGTAATTATTGGTTTGAAAACATTATTCTTTTCATCCCCATCAGGTGTGAAAGCGTTTGGAATGTAAAAAATTTCATTCGGACATAACTCCAATGTAACTGTGAATGATTGTGGATTGGACACACATCCGTTGTCCCATCTCACTCCTTGAAATGTGTAAATACCGTCAATGTCCCATGTTAAACTTAGTGTATTGTTTGTTACTGTGTCCCCAAACACATACCATTGGTTGAATCCTCCACTTACAGAGGCTAAATCAAACACATCTGTGACTGTATCCCCTTCACATATTTCATGATACTCAGTGTTTTCATCTACAATACCGTTTGTAATAGGTAAAATGTTTGGTCTTGGGAACACTTGAACAAAAATTGAGGTGTTAAATGAACAATTTGATTGAGTATACACATAGCCAACCGAATCAATGCCTATGAAACCATTAGAAGGACAATATTGATCTCCAAAAACATTCATACCACTGTAAACACCTCCAGTAGGATTAGAATTTAAAGTAACACAGTTGTCATATTCACAAAATGGCCCAACAGGGGTAATCATAGGAATAATATTTAAATCAGTTATCGTAAAACTTTGAGGTGAAGATTGACAACCAACTGCATTAACACCAATTACACTTAAAGAATTAGGATAAGTCCCGCCATTTACTCCTGTTACATCCAAGTTTATTTGGTTTGTTCCTTGTCCCGTGGTAATATTTCCGATTGTGTTAGTCCAAACATACCCAAGGTTAGGAAAAACACTTGTAACACCGTAAGAATTTATAGTTGAGTTATAACATACTGTGTCAGACCCTATAATTGGGTTGATTGTAACCATCGGAGGATCGACTAATGTTGTTGTTCCCACCGCAGGACAGTTATATTGGTCATAAACTGTTACTGATTGTTGACCTGAACATAAATTGATTGCTGTTTGATTAGTCTGACTATTCGCCCACTGAAAAGTATATGGGGCAACTCCCGCAATTGGGTTAACAGTTGCGGTCCCATCACAATATCCAAAACAAGTTGGGTTGGTAACTGAGATTGGTGGTGCTGGTAATGGTGGTGGGTTGAGTAAAGTCGCATTACCATTATAGGTACAACCTGCGGCATCCACCAAATTAAAAGTATAATTACCACTACACAAGTTATTTAATGTGAAGTTAGTTCCCAATCCATTCCAAGATATAGTTGTCACCCCTGTTCCACCATTAGGAACCACAGTAATTGTTCCATCACAACCATTGTTACAGTGAGGGTCTTGTAAAATTATATTTGGTGGTGGTAAATTAGGGGGACCTGGTGCAACAAACACAGTATCAGGACCTAAGTTACCAACTCCTGCCATACATGTTGACCAACCTGCATTACAAGTAGGATAAACAAGATGACATGTGTAGTTTGCACCCCCAACAGGTGGAGTTACCGTAATTGTTGGTCCTGTGCCGATTGGATTTGGGTTTCCTACTTGATACCATGTTAAAGTTGGTGTCACAACAGGACCTGAAGGAGTATATCTATAAGAATTATTTATTGTAGTCCAAACTGTAGAGTTTCTACCCGGTACAGGAATACCCACGGTACCCGGTAAATTATGTATTCCTTGAACTGCGGTTCCTCCAGCCCATTGGGGACAACTTGGTTTATTGGCAATATGATTCTCAATAACATTAGTTGATTCGTAAATTACTATATGAAAAGTTCCTTGTAAATTTGTACATGAAAACATAGGAACACCAATCCAACTTACAACTAATTTTCTACATGGGGCAACTCCTTGTACTTGGTATCTAATTTGTCCTCCGATACCTGGATTCCAATCTTGCCATGGACCCATAATACAATTTTTAGGAATATTAAATCCAGCATTAGGTATTGGTACTGATGTAAAAGTTGTAGGTTGACCTGCAGAAAATGAAATCCACCCATTTGACCCAACCCAAAACTGAGTGTATGTATTACCAAAATAACAAAAACTAAAACCAATATTAAATGGTCCCTGTTGTGTATCGTCACCCATAAACAACTGAGTTCCTGTATTTGTCTGAGCAACATAAGGAATATTTGTTACACCATAATTGGTAGTTTGATTTGGGTTAGACCCATTGCCACACTGACTAAGATCTGCGGTCAGTGTTGTTGAGTTAACACCACAAGGTAATAATTGGTTAGGTCCTAAGTAAGGACAATATTGTGAGAATAACGATAAAGGAAAAAGTAAAAGTAATAATAAATGTTTCATACAATAAATACGATTAAATAACGATCAAGTTGTTAATGGTTGGTAATTGAAAATGGGTGAATGCTAACTTTTTTTCTTATCATCCTTCCATTCTATATAAATTGTATGCAAAACCATTAAATTAATCAATACACAAGATGATACCTCTAAAACCCAATGCCAATCTACTTGGGTCACACCCATATGAACTCCAAACCACATGAACGAACCGTACTTGTTCATTAAAGTAATGTATAAATGTTTTAAAAAATCTGTCATATTGTATAAATATCATTTTACATACTGAAATGTGTTTCATATCTTTTATAAAAAAATCGAAATATGAAAATTGTAGAAGTAAACAGCTCCGTGACTGTTAATTACACGGGTAGATTAGCTGATGGTTCAGTTTTTGATTCTTCTCTGACTGAAGGTCGTGAACCTCTGAAAGCAACATTGGGCCAAGGTTCATTAATACCTGGTTTTGAAAAAGGGTTGTTAGGTATGAAAGAAGGTGATAAAAAAGTGGTTGAGATCCCTTCTGATGAAGCTTATGGATCAACAAGAGAAGACTTGGTGGTAGAGGTTCCAAAAGATAGAGTTCCTGAAACAGTTAGTGAAGGTCAAATGTTACAGACAATGACACCACAAGGACCTATGAATGTTATTGTTAAAGAAGTTAAAGAAGAAGTTGTTATTATTGACGGTAATCACCCATTAGCAGGTAAAGATTTAATTTTTGATTTAGAATTAGTTTCTATCGATTAATTTTTCTATATTTGTTCAATGAAGAGTTAAAACTTTAAAAGATGACAAAGGTACAAGAGGAGGCTGAAAAATATAAAAATCTTCCAACAAAAAAACTTAAAAAAGTAATTAGACAATACAAGTCTTTATCAAGATCAAATTCTGATATGTATAACTTTTTGTTTTCATTCATAATAATGATGCTTGTTTCACCTTTTGTTATGAAAATTACTTATCTGAACTTAACTCTTTTGATGATTGTACATTACCTTTTCTTTTGGGAGTACCTTCATAAATATAAAAAGTCTAAACTTGTAAGTGATAAAGATAAAGAAGAGATCGATGAGGTAATTCGAATTTTAGAAACTCACTTAAAAGAACGAGAAACAAAAAACCCCTCCGAGTAGAAGGGGTTTTTTTATGGTAAGTTTTTTTTTATCTTTCTTCTCGTCTCATTTTCATGTCAAGCCCTTTTAACGCAAGTGCTAATCCGGCGAACACCATACCAACTGTTAAAGGTCCGGTATATTCGTCCAAACCAGCCATAGAATTTAATTCATGTAACATTCTTGTCATTTCGAATTCCGAGTAACCCATGAATTCACCTAACGAAAGAACAGCACCTGTTGCCGCCATTGATAGTCCACCTCTCATTAAAAGTTTTTCACCTCTTTTTGATCTACGACTTGGTAAGTCATCTGACTCTTCTTCTTCATATAAAGACTCAGTCATTTCACCTTTAGCTTGCTGTACTTTATTTTTTATTTTACTAATTTCTCTCGGAGAAAGTTCAGGTAAGACTTCCGATTTAATATATTCAGCAAGTTTTTGAACCGCTTCTTTTTCAGACATTTCATCATCACCAAAATCTTCGTCTTCGATAATTTCTTCATCATATTGATGTTTACTTTCTTTCACAATTTTTGAAATCATTCTACGAAATTGTGACTCTGTTAATCTTATTTTTCTTCCCATTTTAATTATTATTTATTATAAATATACGGTTTAGACTAAATCGTCGATTGTTTTCCATTTTTTACAAGAACTCTTCTTTGGTATGCTACAAATTATAATAATTACAATGATGAATATACCAATTGCAATTAATAAACTTGGTGTTAAGGTTATACCTGCAATTATAATTCCTGCGCCCGTTTGTTCACTAACTTCTTTTTTATTTTGTTTTCTAGCATTCATGAGAGCCTCTTTGACTTTTTTCAAAGTTTCTTTTAGACTTCCTTTGTTTGCGGGGTCATGACCCCAATCCCAAATCTTTTTGAGAATATTATCATGTTCTTCATTACCCGTTTTTGGAGGTGTACACATTGGGTCAGTTTTGTCAAGATATTTTTTTACATCAACATTAATACCCTCTAATTTTGTCAGATTTTCAACCTTACTTACATCGGCGGCTTGAGATGCCATTTCCATATCCTCATTTATTAAACCCATGATTGATCTCATGGAATTAATTTCCATAATTATTTTTTTATTTGACATTCTCTTCTTTATATTTTTTTATTAGTCGGTTGTTGCTTTCAATCATTTTAAGAGTTTTCAAAACACTTTTTCGACTTTTTTTCTTTTTACCTTCTTTTTTTGCTTTTGCCATTTTTTATTTATAAATACTTACTTTTTTATAAAACAAAATGGTTTTCCGTCTTTCATAATTGTAATACCAAGATCTGAAGAAGGTGCTTTAGGATCAAAAATTAAATCAACACCATTGATTCTTTTTTGTGATTCATTTTTTAAACTGTGTTTGTTGTACGAAATCATGTTCAAATTGGACTTAATCAGGGCGGAAAAACAATCGGGAAGAATATCAGGATCTGGTATTGGTCTTTGGTAATCCATTTTATCAGGTTGTAAACCAGGTAAGTTGGAATAATAAATTTGTTCTTGTATAATTTGGTTGGGTGGTTTTTGGCCCGTATTTCTAAATTTTAATAATTCTTCTCTTATGTTCATATTAATAAATATTACACAAGTAATTCTTCTAAAAAATCTACATACTCTACTCCTTTAAAAATCATTTCGTCGGAGTACCGTGATCTAATCCATTCTGAAAATTGTTTTATAAACTCATCTCTGTGTAGCGGTATAAACTCTGAGAACTCATTTTCAAGGGATCTAAGAGTCTTAACTTCTTTAGTGGAGGGATAATATAAGATTTTAGATTTTAAGTCGTCCTCGACGGTGTAAAAGATAAAACACATTTTACCAAATATAGTTGACTCTACGGGTATAAGTTCTCCATAGACCAAATCAAATAAATTGGAACTTGCTTTTTTCACAATACAAATATAGGAAATTTTTAGATTTCTTCAATATCGTCTATCCAATCATCACCATAATCAACATCAACATTATCTTCATCAATTAATTTACCATCCCATGGTTCATATTCACCACTACTTTGTAATTCACCTAAAATGGAATTATTAAGTGGTATAAAACTATTCATATCATTTTGATATACATAATTGTTTGTCTCTACTCTTTGGTAAGTATGTGTAACTCTGTATGTTTTTAATTCAGGTCTTTCTAAAGGAGGTTCAAAATCATCATTCATGATTATAAGTGCCATAAAAAATGTCACATCTTCAAAATCAACATTTGTAAAGTAAGAAGTTAATTCATCAGTTATAATTTCTGACAACTCCCCAAGGTTATGATTAACATCATCCATATCTTCCAAATACACATTATTGGATTCTAAAGCTTCAA
>Ga0129333_10001400_pt1 | contig 21804 bp, 24 predicted proteins | sample CPB6_08_DNA_FD_94474 | JGI IMG/M metagenome (GOLD analysis project Ga0129333, IMG submission 94474) | Freshwater to marine salinity gradient microbial communities from Chesapeake Bay, USA - CPBay_Sum_0.6_0.8_DNA | ecosystem: Environmental > Aquatic > Marine > Coastal | place: USA: Chesapeake...
AATTTCGCCTATAATTTGTACACCGCTAGTAATAGTAATTCCGCTGCCTATGATCATAATGCGCTCACCAGTGTTATTGTGACATAGCCATTACCCAGGATGGTGTTTCCTGTAGCAGACACACCAGTCAAGTTTAGGGTATAACTACCACCACCGGCGCCCGAAGAAGACATTCCGGCATCGCCAGCACCACCACCGTTATATCCACCACCGCCAGCACCACGACCAGTTCCGCCACCACCTGCGCCAAAGCCGCCAGCAGATTCACTGCCTGAGTATCCAGGACCGCCATTGGCGCCAAATACAAATGATCGCCCACCTACAACACCGCCACTGGATCCACCACCATTACCAAAGAAGCCACCACCACCACCGGTAAAAGTTGCATTAGCATAGGTACTGAATGCAGCAAGGTTGGCGTTGGTTGATGCAATTTCTAGATTGGCTGCATTTACATTGGCACGAACTCCCCCAATTGCAGTCATTAGTGTTGTGCTTAAACTAGCGCTATTACCCAAGCTATTTGCTATCTCAAACAGTGTATCTAGTGCAGCTGGAGCATTGTTGACCAAGTTACCTATGTTGGCACTTAACTCGGCCACAGCCAAATTGGCCGCTGCAACATTGGCATTGATAGTATTCAACGATGTAGCTTGTGCGGCTGCATTGGTCCATAATAAGCCAATTTGCACATTGGCAGCAGCAACATCCGCACCGTTACTGTTGGCCTGCAAGGCTTCCACTGTATCAAATAAGCTCAATCCACTACGAACAATGTCGCCATCTGCTGGAATGTTTAGATTTCCTGTTGTATCTAGATCAACAACAAAATTAGCATTGAACAATGAATCTGTGGTTGTGGTTACATTACCACCGGATGCTCCTTGTCCTACCCACTTGCCTCCGGAGAACACATAGGTAACACCATTTGCACCCACATACAATTGTCCTTCTGTTGGTGGTGGTGTATTTGGAAAATCTAAAGCCATTTTGTTATCCTGTTATAATTATTACCAATATGTGAACTGTACACGACCTGCTCCACCAGCACCAGATCCGCCACCTTCTGTACCACCCGATCCACCGCCTGGTGCTGTGCCGGCTGCACTGGCTGCACCGCCTGTGGTTCCTGCTGATCCGCTACCACCAAATACACTGGTTCCACCAGAGCTGGCAGTTCCTGGAGAGATAAATCCTCCGCCTCCACCGCCACCGCCATACACACTGTCGCCGCCGTCGTTGTTACCATTACCTGCGGAATCTAGTCCGCCACCGCCTCCGCCACCGCCCCACCAACTGCTGCCACCTTTGTAGCCAGTTGCAGTTGAGCCCAGTGACCCAGAGCCGCCGCCCAGAGTAGAATCTAAACCTACTGTAGCCGGTGCTGCACCGCCCAGCGGTCCGCCTCCAGCGCCACCTGCCGTGGTGGTATCTCCGTTGCCACCAGCACTCAGGGTACCACCACCGCCACCACCGCCACCACAACTTAAAGCATAGCCGCCGCGACCGCCACCAAAAGCACTAAGTGTAACCGATGTTCCACTGCCTTTAAAATTGGCCATTGTGACCGAGCTGGCGCCGCCGGCATTGCCGACACTGCTTCCAGTGCTTTGGCCTAGTCCGCCTGCACCCACGGTGTATGTAACATCGCCCACTAGGTCAGCAAATGGTATTTCAACCATGTTATATGCGCCACCACCGCCACCGCCACCAGGTCCAGTTGATGTACCATTGCCACCTGATCCACCGCCACCCCACATTTCAATTTTGACCCAACTGGCCGAGGCTGGCTTGGTCCAAGTTGCCGCTGTGCCGGTGTTATAAACATCGGTTGTTGGAGCGCCAACATTGGTCAATTTGCTACCATTGCCAAGCAAATAAGTGCCAGCAACATTGCCAGTGGCATTAAAATTACCAGCCGTGACATTGCCTGTGGCCGACACATTACCAGCAGCGACATTGCCAGTGTAGGCGGTGATATACGACGCCACATTGCTGTTGCTATAGGTGCCTGGTTGTGGGTTAGTGACCAGATACGACGCCACATTGCTGTTGCTGTAGGTGCCTGGTACTCCGGCCAGTATGCTTACACCGTTGGCTGTATAAACCACACTGTTGGCACTCAGTGTATTAACTGTGATGCTGTCAGTGACACCTGAACTTAAATCGTCCGAATTAAAATAACTCATATTAAATTACGCTCCATCTTGTGCCGGTCCATAAAACAGTAATGGATCCGTAATTGCTTGTTATACCTCTTGAGGCGCTGCCGTCAATGGTATCACTACCACTGGCAGCTATGGTAATTCTCCTTAGAGAGTATCCACTGGATCCGCCTTCGTCTTTGATAATGTACTGCCTGCCTACCGGCACCGTTGAACCCAATGGTAATGTAACTGTGCCTGTGCCTGCAGTTGATCGTGTGGTACCAAAATATTGATTGGTAGTGGTCAATGTGTAGGATGATGCAGTATTACCGGTTATGATTGATTGTAATCCATCCACACGCTGTATGGTCACACCACCTGTGCTACCACTCAACACAATGTTGTTGCCACCAGTTAAACTGGTCACACCGGAACTGAACTGTGCATCCACATAGCTCTTCATGCCTGTGTTGGCAGTGACTATGGCACTGTTGGCTGCTGTCACATTAGCTGCCATTGCCGAGTTCAATGTATTAACATAACTCACAACTGCTGAGTTGGCAGTGATTATTGCACTATTGGCCGCTGTAATGTTGGCACGAAGTGCATTGATTTCAGTTTGTTGGCTAGCTGCATTGGCTGTCCAATTGCTTGTAACTGTGTCAACATAGTTCTTCATGCCGGTGTTGGCTGTAACAATTGCGGAGTTGGCTGCTGTGATATTTGCTCTTAACGCCGTAATTGAATCTTCTTGTGCTGCCATATTGGCAAATAAAATATTAATGTTATTTGCCAGAACACCAGTGTTAGATTGCAGTGCAGCGATGTTAACATTTGCCGCAGTAATATTGGCTCTTAAACTGTTTATTTCCAACTGTTGGCTGGCTGCATTGGCAAACACAGTGACGCTGGTATTTGCAATCTGTAGGTTGACCGCAGTTATGTTTGCAGTCATTGCCGTGTTCAATGTGTTTACATAGCTGACCACAGCTGAGTTAGCAGCGACAATAGCTGCGTTTGCGGCCGTGATATTGGCACCTAGTGCATTGATTTCTGTCTGTTGTGTGCCAGCGTTGGCCTGCCAAGCTGAATTGATAGAAGTTATATTTGCCCAGATTGCAATAATATTGCTGTCTGTGGTCAAGTATGCGGCCGCATTGGCATTGCTGTACAGGTCAGTTAAGTATCGACCGCTACCAACAAAATAAGTGGCACTCACATTGCCCACAGACGATAAACCGTTGTCATCAATGGTTACTCTTAGATTGGATTCTGTGGTACCTGAGGTATGGAACTTGATCACATTACCGGCTGTGGCGGTTCCAATTGCTAGATTACCGCCATCAATAAACAGATAACCATCGTTTGGTCCAGTGATTGAGAACTCTGCTACATTGTATGTGCTTGAGTTGATGCCCATATCAATGAAATGAGAACTGTCATCACCAATGTCGTTTGTGGCCACAAAGTCTGTTGATGCATTGGTACCCGAGTTGTGGTTCTGATGTATAACTTGACTGAAATCGTTACGATTGCTGTCAATCTGCACTTCAGCATTGTTGTAGTTAATGGTTAGGTAGTCGGCACCAAAATGTGCTGCACCATTGTTCCAGAATGTGTCCACATACACATTATCAGCATTTAGGTCTAGCGTGGTAAGTCCAGCGCCGTTGGTATTCCAGGAGTCTGCATTGTAGTCGTACAGTATACTACGACTGAATGCGGCATTTACATTGCCCAGTATGATACCACCGCCGTCCAGCTGGCTGGCCGATGTGGCTGTGTTGGCCAGATATAAGATTTTGCTATCCAGTGCAGAGCTTTCAGCACTGATGATGTTGCCCTGTACAGTTAGGTTGCCGGTAATGGTTAGATTGCTGAATGTGACTGTGCTGTTGGTATTGATGCTCTGTGGCAATGTTAATGTAATTGCTGCATTGGCACCTGCTGTACCACCGTTGACCAAGATCTGATTGGCTGTGCCCGCTACCGTGGTTACACCCAGTGCATCTACTCCCACTGTGCCGTTGTTACGACTCACACTCATACCAACGCCGGCTGTGACTGCTGTGACAGCATTGGCAGTGATCGCATTGATCTGTGTCTGTTGTGTGGCTGCATTGGCAGTCAACCCAGAGATATCTGATTGTTGTGTGGCGGCATTGGCCAACAGCGTGTTGATTGTGGTCTGCTGTGTGCCTGCGTTGGCAAATAGTGTGGCAATATCCGCACTTTGTGCGGCTGCGTTTGCAAACAGTGTGGCAATGTTTACATTGGCTGCTGTAATGTTAGCGTTCACAGTATTTAAACTTGTGTCACCCAACCAAGCTGTGGTCTGCCTTGAGCTGTCACCAAATGTGATTCCACTGCCTGAAGGTAGTGTAATATTTTGAGCGTCAATAGTCAAAGACGCTTTTCTAGTTACAGTTCCTTGCTGATAGGTATAAATTACAGCATTGGAACCAAATGCTGTGCTGCTGTAGTTTTCGGTGGCTCTAAATTCTAAAGCACTGGGCAGTGTTGCACCTGTGGCAAAATAATTGGCTTGAGCATAACCAAGACCAGCATATCTAACCAATAGATCACCAGCCTGGGTCTCAGTTGGAGCACTGGCTGTGCCTCTAGCAGCTCGTCCAACAAAAATTGGTAATGTTCCTGCTCCAAAAGTGTCTGATGTAATACGAGTACTATCGCCATCGTAGCCAGTTATATGTATCATACCACCTGGATTGATAACAGGTTGATATGATCCATCTGCTGTGCCTATTATACTCAAGGCACCAATGTCACCAGCCGGAATGCGTGGAGGATAAAACTCTGTGCGGCCAGTGCGACTAGATGCAAATGCTGTTCTTCCAGTTTCATCTTGTATTCTTACAGGACGGTTAAAATTAACATTGCCTGTTGCACCAATAGCGCCAAATTGTATCTCTTCTGTAGGATTATTGATAGCGATGGTATTACCATAGAAAGTAAACTTGCCCACGGTGATGCCCGAGCCACCATCAATGTAGATATTGCCATCTCTGGCACCAATGGCTTGGTCTGTGCCCAAGGTTTCATCCAGGATAAAGATGGTGCCGCCACCTATCCATACCTGTTTGAATCGTCTGCTGGGTGTGCCAAGATTGTACACATCGTTGGCAAAAGGTATGATGTCCGAGGTTGTTATGATGTGTCCACCAGTACCCGGAATCAGGCTGATGTCTGTACTTTCAATGGTGGTAACATTCAAGCCAGCATTGACCACATCTCTGGTGGTATAAATGGTTGTGCCGTTTAGCGGAGGTGTGCTGGTGATTGTTTGGTCAGTGACAATCACATTGGCGTTGGGTCCTGTGCCAATATGCAACACATTGCTTAAAAACGGAATGCCTACACCGGCAATGTGATCGCCTATTTCCAATACCGGACTGGGGTTTGTGGTAAATTCATACACAGCCCAACCTGTTCCCGCACCCGACACACCATTGGGTAAGCCATAGTCTCCAATCACCAAGTTGTCCGAACTGGAAGTGCTGTAGTCCAGTACTGTGTTTAATGTCAAGTTAGCAATGGTTACTGCAACATTTGCACTTCCTTGGATTAATGAACCTACTGGAATTTTTAGTTTTGGTACTGACAGCCAACCGGTGCCGTTGGGAGACATAATGATATCAGCATTGGCCTGGGTGCCACTAATAGTTTGATCATTGATTCTCAAATTGCCAAGATTGGATATGGCACTTAAAACACCATCCACAATAGTGAGATTGCCACCAATTTTTACACCACCCAAGGTGTTTGCTGTGGCTGTTGGCAGGGTATAAACAGTTTCTGGGCTGGCATCAATCCAGAATCCATCGTAATACACATACAATCTGCCGCTGACAGGGTCATACCATAGGGCACCTTCGCTAGGCAAATCGGGAGGATCCTCACCACTGCTGCTGGCCAGTCCTTGTAAGGTAGCTACATTGGACTGCAAAGTGGCGATAAAGCCTGCTTGAGTAGCAGCATTGGCAAATAGAACGCTGACATTGCTTTCTAGTGCTGTGATATTACTTTGGAACACTGATATGAGTGTGCCACTGGGCATCAAATTACCACCAGGTGTAATACCGTCGTGAATTCTAACAGCATTTAATCCTGTGTCATATGTAATTTCGCCCGCAGGGCCTGTGTAAGTACTGCTTACCGCAGTATTGCCTCTTTTTAAAATAAACTGTCTTAATGGTGTTGTCATTATATTGTTCCGCCGTCAATAACTTCATCAGGTGGTGGGTCAACTGTGACACTCTCATACCACGCTGGTAATACTTCTAGATCTAAACTTGCTCCAAAATTGTCATCCACATACAAGGGACGCTCGGCATTGGTTTCGTCTGTGATCAATTTGATAGTAATTTGATAAAATCTTTGATCGAGTACATTGACTACTGTTCTGGGAATAGTGACCGTACCCTGACCTTTTGTATAATTTGTTATAGTTACTGCTAAACTGCTTACACTAGCTTGGGCTACAGCATCCTGTATATCCATTTGCACCAAATAACCTGTAAGATCAATGGGTTTTTGATCTTGATTTAACACAACAACTTGTAAAGGATTGTCAATACCTTGATATATTTTAATTGGGCGACTGTACACGACTCTGTTCCTTGGTGAAAATATTGTAGGATCCCAAAATTGGACCTGGACAATGTTCGGATATAAATAAGCTAGAATTTGCATTATCTTGTATTTATTGAAAAATGGACGAACCTGATTACCAGCAACTGCTAAAAAAATATCCGTTCTTAACTTACCTTGTATACGGTGGCAATGAATACATAGGCGTGATTCAAAATCTTGACGAAGTAATTACCACAATTTACGATTACGGTGCGCTAAGAACTCTAGAACAAAAACAACAATTTCTAGAGCTAGCAGAGACTTGGTGGTGGGAAAGCAATAGATTAATTCCCATCAATGTGTTTCTAAAAGCAGAATGGACTCCGTTTAGAACAGTAGTCAAAACAATGAACAGCAAAGATGTGGAAATCAAGTTTGGCCCGCACGTGAGCCTGAGAGAAATTGCTGCCAAACGCAGCAAAAGAAGAAGTATTACACTTGTTCGGAAGCTTGGGTAAGCAGGTTCATATTCACTGCAACTAGATGTGCATAGCCAACTGAGTGACTTTTCTTAAAGAAATAAGATCCATCTGTAGGCCGTTCCCAAACTGTTTCAGCAACTTCCCGCCAAGTGCGCCCAATTAAATGACGCTTTGCAGGCCTAATAACAGCCAAGAACATGGCTAGTCTGGGAATAGTGTTGACTGCTTCAGGCATGCGAATTAATGTGTCATAATGTGCGCCTATATGTATCAACTGACTGCAAAAATCTTTGTCATACAATCTATCCCAAGCAGGCTCCTGCTGCATTAGTTCTTGTAAATGCTGTTCACTTTTGACTTTTTGATATAACCCTACATTGAGAATGTCTACTTTGATATAGCCGCGTTCTTCGGCTGCTTCATAATCTACACTGGCGCGACCAGTAAAAGGATCTACAGGGATATCTGTAAAATAAACACCGGTGTTATGTTTTGAATTTTTATCATCACGAATGATACTTGCAGCGGTGTGATTGACCACCAACAATGCCTGCTCTCTGTCTGCAACATCTATATCAATATCACTTGAAAATTTCATAGTCCTGCCTGATCAAGCACATGTTTACACCACTCTACATCCGCCACGTAATCCTTGAACTTACGATTCCAGTAATCAGGATCAATCCAAGAAATAACAATGGCCAAATGCTCTTCAGAAAGAGATTCGAGAAACTTAATACCGCTATCGCAATTGTATATAACCCAAGGACTAATGCGACCAGTGGTAACATGATGGCAAATCCTATTATGATTGCCGTACTGGAAATAATGGCTAAAGCTAGCAAGACCACTATCTCCGTTGGCGTACTCTTCCATGGTTTTGAGACTTCGCTCCAGTGCGTCTTGGACTGCTTCTTTTTTAACATATTCATATAGCCATTCTTCGTAAAATTTGTCCCGACACCAATGGTCTATTTTTTTGTTATTTTTTAATAACCAAGCTGTAAAGCTGTTAGCGTTAATACAGCGAATAGCAACCATGTATCGACCGAAGCGAGTAAAAGCGTTGTAATACGGACTCGTAACGAAATCACCATATGCTTTAAGCCGTGCGCTGCCTTGTGTAGTTTCATAGAATTGTAAGTATGCCCTAAGCCCAAATTGTACTCCGGTTTCGGTTTCTTGTTGCCAGCGTCTTTTAGGTTCACACAGATGTGCTGCCAGTGTGCTTTCCTTTCTAAACAGTCGCTCACAATATTTACACTTATAGCTCTGATTTGATTCGTTTATCATCCCAACCATGTGCTCGAGCTAATTGTTTAAGATCATCTGTACTATTAATTTTAGCCAATAATTCCAATTCATCTTCTTTGTATTCTGGAAACATTTGTCTCAAAAACTTTACTGCTTTATTATTTGAGCCTTCTCGTTTCTTTTGTTTGATCCATTCGTGTCTAAATGAGCCCATGCCCGGGCTAACTGTGGTTGCACACAACCACTGTAGTTCAGGATATCGTCCCAGATCAAAAAAGTGTTTGTTTAAGTTTTCGTTACAACTCAACAAATAATATTGTTGCAGTTCCGTGCTGCCCTGTACACTACTGCCCCAACGAATCATCAAATAGTTACTGAACTTTTTGCGTTCTTCTTCAGTGAGATTTTTGTAAAAGTCGCGATCCTTGGTATCAAAGGCTCGCATTTCGTTGGCAATGTTTAGTTTATCTGTCATACTGGATAATGTGGTATTGAGTCGTGTTGCTCGCTGAGTGCATATATAAGTTTAACACGATCCATGGCATCTTGTAAAGCAGGATTACGTTTGGCAGCACGGCAAATATCTCCCCATAATCGAGCTTCTTGTAAATCTTTGTATAGCACATCCTGATCTCGGCCTATTTCAAATCGTTGATCTGGAGGATCACCTATTTTTCTTGCATAGGTAACTCCGTTGGCTTTTTCGTAAACGTATGTTTCTCCGGGTTCCAATCTACCAGCATTTTCCATAATCCACTACCTCGCTCTGTCTTGATATATCCTTGACAAAATAAGCACACAATGGTTCACTTTGTCCTGTTTCTAAAGGAACTGCCAACAACTGTCCGGGCTTGAGTTTTGGAAAGTACCATTTGACATCTTGATAGATATCAATAATTTCAATTTGTTGAAACTCAGGCTTGAAACTTGAAATAGGATTAAAACAAAAAACACTGAACCCACGATCATTGATACTGGTCAACGAAACTACCTCTAGGTCGCCTAGATCTGGTTCTCCTATCAGCACATGCCAATCCACAGGCATCTTGATAACACTATTTCCAATGCTTAACACCAATGCAGGACTGTTAAAACTTTCTAGAAATATAAGAGGAATATAAAAGTAATCCGGCGTTCTTGGATCACTATTATCTAAAACTGCAAATCTTAAATCTTCTACTTCGTCGGGTATATCATTTAATTCATAGGCTGTGTTGTTTAATGTAAGTATTCTAATTTTTTTCTCCTTGCCATTTCATAAGAAACATCGTAAGTTCGGCTTCATTTCTAAAACTAATTTGTTTAAAATTCACTTGTTTTCCACAACCGGTGTCTTGACACCATCGAACAATATCACGCATGTCTGGGCGATCTATTTGCACCCACTTGATACCATTACCTCGATCTTGGATTTGAAAAGTCATTGCCATTCGGCCTTTTCTACTGTAAAAGGATAGTTAGCCTCTTTATAAAAAGCTTTTCTTTTTGTTAGGTGTCGTTTTGCAAATTTGCAGGTGCTTGTTATGTCCCAAATTTGGACAAAATCTTTGTCTTCAGCTCGGCGAATGCCTCGCCCAATTGATTGAATAACTCTAACAAAAGACTTGCCAGGCTCAAGCAGAACAAGATTAAAAATGCGGGGAATATTAATACCAACAGCAGCAACACCGTAGGTAGCGATAATGATTTTATCTGAAGCTTCTGCCACTTCGTCATAATGTTCTTTGCGCTCCCCGGCCTTGGTTGCTCCGCTTACAAATACACTTCCTGGTAGTCTGCTGGCTAACGCTCGGCCGGCACTAATTCGATCTACTAATATAAGTGTATTGCCCGAATCAACAATAGTACTTATCAGTCTGGCAATATAGTCCAGTCTTTCGCTGGTTTCTATTAGATATTTTAATTCGCTTTGATAGTTTGTGTATTCTTTGTGATCAACTAGTTGCACAACATTAACATGGCATTGTGCTAGATGTCCGGCTTCTTGCAGTTCGCTAGCACTCAAGTGCCCTACTACTGGTCCAAGCATGCAATTGATACTCTGTCTGGCATAATCTTCTTTGGGTATGGTTCCTGTGAGTCCCCAACGAATAGGCACTTGTGCAAACGGACCGCTTAGTAATGCTTTGAGTGCATCTGCTTTGGCCTGATGTACTTCGTCTACAATAACTGCAACTACACCTTCCAAGAATTCGCCAATGGTGATTTCGGCTTCGGCATTCTTGGTGGTCTTTAGCAAGTTGTTTAGACTTTGCCAAGTGCATATGGTATGTGTGCGACCGTATTCTTTACGATCGCCAAAGTACACACCGGTGTCTAGTTCAAGATTCACAAAGTCATCTTCGGTCTGTGTCACTAGGCTTTTGTTGGGGACAATTATGATAGTGCGCCCATATTCGCTTACGGCATCTGCTAGTGCGGCTGTAATAATAGTTTTACCTGCGCCAGTTGCTACTTCTTGTACGCATTGTGGGTTGGCCAAAAAGCGATTGATGATCTCGGGCTGATAGTCTCTCAGTACTATAGGCTCACCGGCTCGGGGATGATTCTTGGGCCACTGTTTATGTTGATAGGTATTCTCATCCACAGTGGCAAACTCAAATGTAGTACGATAATCTCTTGTGTCATTGATTTCGATATCATACCCTTGCTCGTCGAGGTAGGGAAGTATCTCGGGAAGTAGATTGATGTAAGTGGTGCCGCCGAGGTTAAAGAAAGGAACTTTACCATCCCACCGTCCAAGACGAACGCTGGGTTGATATCTAGCGCCGGGTATTTCGTACTTGTATCGTTTAACTAACTCTGTTCGTGTAGATAACTCCAACCCTTCGAGCTTTATGTTAACTTCATCTTTAACAATAATCTTACATTCTCTCATGCAGCTATTATACTTTATAATTTTACAAAATTCAAATTTATTCCAGTCTAATATGTTTAAAACATTGATGATTGGAAATATTTTTAAGAATGTCTTCTTTTGATTCCGGATTGGAAATTTTACCTATTGTTATTCCTCCCAAACACAATTGTTTGTCGTATTTCTTGTAACCTAGTGCATGGAAAAACTTTTCATTTTTATCAAAATAATTCCAAATATCTTTTTCTATTTTGTCAAATTGATACAAAGATTTATCTAAAAACCTTACTGTAAAATCAAAGCAATAATGATGGTGTGGTTGAAAAGCGTCCGGATGTATGTATTGATCGTTGTCGTGCCAAAAATCAAACAGAGTTTTTCCAATTTCACAGTAATTTAGTCTAAGGTCTCCCCATTCTTCTTCTAAAGAAAATAAATCCATGTCGTCCGAATCAAACATATCTCTATACGGTTTGTATTTCCATGTTGCAACAAAGCGTGGAAACTGATTTAATGATTCATATCTGTGAATCCAAATGTTCAAATCGCCTAGTGCGTTTTGTACTTCAATTGGTGCTTGGCTGTAAAACACATTTTCGTTTTGCTTGTCGTACAAGCCATGATACATTTCAAATATGTGATGAAGGTAGTTTAAATCATCTTGCGATAACGGAGATGATATTTGTTTGTTTACAATTTCTGGAGCATAGCTTTTGATAACCATAAGTAACTCATGTAGTTTTTTAAAAACCGCTTGCTCAGTAAATTCGTTGTTTGCAAAATTGTAAAATCGTTTTTTATCGTCCCATGGTTGTCCTGCTTGGATGAATAAATTTAGGTGTTTGATCCATTTGTGTGTTATATTAATATCTCTCAATGAGAACTCTAAATTGTAATCTGATATACCATTGGTGAGAGTAATAATAACTTTATTCATGAAATCTGTCTCTATTCAATTGGAATTACAAGGAACTTGGTGCAATGATTGGCCAAATTTAAAAGTGGCGTTCAATGATTTTATTTATTTTGAGGGAAAAATTGAAGGCCAAAAAAACATTAAGATTCAAGCACCGGTACTTGATGTAAACACGCTTATTATACAACATCATGACAAAAAATTTGGCGAAAATGGACAATGGGATACCCAAAGCAACGGCGATACTATCGAGAATGATAGAGCCATAAAACTACTAAGCCTAACTCTTGATGATGTTGATGTTTATAAATACGTGATAGATAATTGTCCGTTAGTGACTGACAAAAACGAAAAATTTTTTACGGATTATTATGGCTTCAACGGGACAGTACAGTTAACTTTCGAATCACCGGTTTATGATTGGATAATTTGTAACATAGTCAAACCTAAGACTAAAGATTCATCAACATTAGCAATCGAAACAAGTCAAAACAATCTGTTTAACTACGGCCAAGATCAAACCGAAATAGATGAAATAGAAAATTTACTTATAACCTATGCACATTTGTTTGATAAACCTTCCAAGATATGAAATACATCGCCCGCCTTTGAGTTTGGCTATTCTAAGTTCAATCTGTGACGAAGAAAAAGTAGATCATGTGTGTATTGATTTCAGTTTGTTGATATGGAAAAAATTACCAGATCATTTTCACGATATAGATAATTTTTGCATTACCCAAATTATCAGCGACGATGTCAAAACCAAATTATGCGAATTGATAGATGACACTGTCAAACAAGTGCTTGACCAATTTCCAGACACCATGTTTGGACTTAGTTTATTGAGTGTTTGGAGTTGCCCAGTTGCTGAACTGTTTTGTGCAGCAATTAAAAAATTAAGTAATTGTGAAATTGTGTTAGGTGGTCAGGGCTTGCAAGATCCATTATGGACCAACGAATTAAAAACAAATAAATTGATAGATCATTTTATTGTAGGAGAAGGTGAAGTTTCATTTAGACAGTTTTTAAGAGGTGATAGAACTGGTCCGGGAATCAATAATTATCAATTTCAACAGTTGGATGATCTAGATCAAATTTGTGTTATTCCCAATTACAGCAAATTGCCTCTGGACGAATACCCTTACCTAAACAAAAATCCTGATCTGTTTATAACAGCAAGTAGAGGATGTGTAAGAAATTGTGCCTATTGTGATATCGGGCATCAATGGCCAAAATATAGATACAGAAGTGCCGCACATGTCTCGCGAGAAATGATAACTCAATTTGAGCGGCACGGGATATCAGAATTTTTCTTTACTGACAGTTTGATAAATGGCAGTATGAAAATGCTCAACGAACTGTGTGACTTGTTGATTACTTATAAAAATCAACACAATGCTGTAAATTTTAAGTTACGAGGACAGTATATTTTTAGACCTGTTGACACAGTCAGCGAAGATCATATTAGAAAAATGGCCGAGGCAGGAGTAGATTATCTCATCATTGGACTGGAAACTGGCAGTGATAGAGTGAGATACGCCATGAACAAAAAGCACACAACCAAAGATGCAGAATGGTTTCTGGAAATGTTTAGCAAGTACGGTATCAAGTGTAGATTGCTGATGCTGACCGGATGGGTCACAGAAACAATTCAAGATCACTACGATACTCTCGATCTATTTCCCAAATGGCAAAAATTTGTAGCCAACGAAACTATCACTGGAATAGAACTAGGGTCAACACTTTCTATATTAGAAAATAGTCCTATTGGGAAACAACACGAAGAATACGAAATGTCATTTATTAACAATAAACCATATCTATGGAACTCCAATACCAATCCGGAGTTGGACATTCACGAACGAGTAAGACGACGTATAGAAACACACAAAGAAGCTATAAAGTACAACTGGCCGATTACCAGGAGCCTTTATCGTTTAAACACAATCAAACGTCATTTACTAGAGGCCATTGAACACCTGCAACAAAATACTGGTCCTAAAAAAATAATGATCAAAACTGTGTAGCCTATTTGTTTTTATAGACGTCTTGCGCAAAGTAGATAACCTTTTTGGCATCCTGTAATAACAAAGATTTTTCCCCGCCGTACATCATTCCTTGACCACTAATCAATAGCGGGATGGGTTGATTCCACTGAGTGGTATACTTGGTAAAGTATATCACTTTCTTTTGTACAGTGTCTTTTGACTTTGCTAAACTTTGTACGCAGTATATATCTTCATCATCAAAATACTTTTTAACAAAATTATCATATAGTTTATTACTCATGTCCGGTTCGTACACATATATAGGATATCTTCCCACTATGTCGGCGTATTGAATAATGTCTAGAAACACCGAAGAGTCACTGGTAGGAGCAAACTTGGTTTCTTGCATTAGCATTAGATTGCTAATACGAGGATTGTACTTGACAGCCATGTCATAATGTATCAATTCATCCACGGTGTAACCGTATACAGGTGCAGCATCGACCAGCATATTCAAATTGGCACGATCAAACCCGCACCAGTTGCGAATGGCTTCCAATAAAGAATTGGCAGCGTTCACAATAGTTAAATTGCCATCTTGCTCGACCAATTTAATCGCATAAGGCAGTTGTTCGCAGGTGTTTACTGCTTCGATATAACTGGTAAATTCTGGTGCTATTTCAAATTGATGATTTTGTGCAAAGCCGTGAGCTGCTACTACATTGGTTTCAGTAATGGCCAACGCCCAGGTACGATTCGCATTATCAAATTTCCAACGACCTTGGCTGATCTTGCTTAAATCTCTTATGTCATTGATCAAGGTAGTATCATATGGAAACCGTAGAACAATAGTGTTGTCCTCCACGTACAGTAACCTACGTCGATCTATTTGCCTAATACCCAGTCTAAATGAGGGAGATTCGATTGGCGCCACATCGATATCTAGTTTTTCTAGTTGCCTACGGTACTTGAGTATCAATTTGACAGCCAACTCTGCTTGGCGATCCGTTAGTGCTCGACCACTTTGTGTGGTTGAACTCATGCTGCTTAATATTTGCACATCGTATCGAGCCAGACTAACTATGGGCGCCGTGCTACTAAACAGGTCGTATATCTTTCCGGTTTCGGGATTACGATCGCCGTTCATTACTTCAATATAGTCTTCGACCGATGAGAATTTTTTCATCATAAAAGTATACTACTTATCTAAAATAAAGTCAAAAAAAGCCCTAGCAATGCTAGGGCCAATTCCGGAAGTTAAAGGAGCTATCAAAAACCTCCGGATGTTCTGCTTACGCAGATTTCATGCAAGTGGTTTGGGCCAGTGCCTGCCACCTGGTGGGAAAGCTCTTGTACAGTTGACCAATCTTGATTGCCATACGCAGGCTCATTTCACGCAGTCGGTTCTTGTTCTCATCCATGAACCCAATGATCTCATCTTGTGCTACTTCGCCAAGTTCAAGGTCACTAAACAGTTCACCGGATCGAGCAATTTGCTTGATACGCAGGACCTTGTCACGCATGGTATCTAAGGTCAGGTCCAAGTAGTGGCATCGTGATTGCAGTGCATCCAAGTGATCACGCAGTTTTTGCGATTTCATCTTGTCAAATTTGAGGTTGGTAATAAAGATTACACTACCCTTAAACTCGAAGCTGTCCGGAATGCCTTCGCTGCGAAGGATACGGCTATCAGCCAGCCATGAAATCTTGCGCTTCTTGCCCGAATCCAAAGCACCTTTGAGCAAGTTCAAAGATACGTCATCCAACAAGATCGAATCACAGTCATCAAACACAACCACACAGTTTGGATCCGAATACTTGTACAAGGTTTGGTACAAGCCAATTGGTGTTGCAGAACCTTTGACCACTTCGGCACGGAGTCTACGACCGGCAATCTGGTCTAGCAGTGTGGCCTTTTCAATTTCAAGTTCAACACCGTAGCTCTTGCCCACACCCGGAGGACCTGACACAATCATGGCACGAATATCACCGTTGGTAGCGGCTTTGGTCATTTCGTGTAGAATTTCAAAACGCTCGGCAATTTCGGCCATGCGTTCATCGTCGCTCTTGGTGTCATTGACTGCGGCCTGCACATCTGCATCAATAGTGACCACCTCACTGTCCAATTCGTCCGCACCCACAAACTCGTAATCACTCATGTTGTTTACTTTGACACGGATGTCTTCGGGGAAGCCAGGAAATTGACCACCGTTCTTGACAGTTACATAACCGCCTTTGACGCCAGTCTTGTACTGCTCAACCAGTTGGAAAGTTCGACCGGATACATCAGTAGTGCGATAAGCACCAGATTTGATACGAACGAAAGACATAAAAGCTCCTTTAGTTAATGTTGTATTGTTATTATTATTCATATATTATAGCAAAATCAATCTTTATTGTCTACACTAAATTAGAACCCATATGGATAGTATTTGTCAGCCAAGTCTTGATTGGCCTTTACGATCCAATGACGAGCAGACAACTTATTCATTACGTCAAAAGCAATATTCTCTGCATAAAAATCCATTTGTCTAACATTCTTGCGTGTCGCAAGTTTGGCAATTACAGCATCGAACTTTTCGCGAACCACAGGATCCGCAATAGTGCGGGCTATTGCATCTGTTTTATCAATGCCGATTCCTCGCCATTCAGAAGCGGTAAACATGCCATCTTGTGACTTCCACATTTCACGGCACACGGATTCAAATTTTGGAAGACGCACATTAACTGTTACAGTTTGTGTAATACGCATTTTTGGCTCCTTGTTAATTACTATACCCGTATTATACAGAAATGGGTCTTTATGGTCTACCGTTGCTTTTTTTGCAACATATGTTGTTGTTTTTGCAACAGTTGTTAATCTTTTAACGCATGCCATACTTCTGGATCTGCGCCCAGATAGATGCGGTACAGCACTCGATTACGCCATACACTAAAAGCATTGATTCGATTTTCAAACCAAATTAGCAAGTCGTCTCGAAACCACAAAGGGTTCAATAAGAATACGCAAAGTAAAACAAAAATAGGTGGAAACAGGAAAGCAAGAATGCTCCAATGAACTATACGCATTCGCCACCAGCGCCCACCTTCGGGAGTCATAGTTACGGTTTGTTTTTTCATATCTTATTTTATAACACAACGACAATTAAAGCAACACAGTATGCCGCCAATAATTGCTGGCTGCTGCCACACCGCTACCAGGTTCTACCAAAATACCACAATCCAACATGGCCATTTCGGCTCCGGCAATAGCTGCCATAAGGTGTACTTCGTTCATGTCACCAAGGTGTCCAATACGAAATAGTTTACCTGCCATTTTGTTTAGTCCTGCGCCCAGTGACAAGTTGTATCTCCGATATGCTCGGCTGATTACGTCTGCGCCATTCACACCTTCTGGAACCATGATAGCAGAAACGGTATCCGAATGCCATTGTGGTTCTTGAGCACAAAGTTGTAACTTCCAACCTTGTTGTACAGCGGCACGAACGCCGGCTGCTAGATAGTGATGTCGACGGAAAACATTGTCTAAGCCTTCTTCTTCGATTATGTTCAATGATTCTGCCAGTCCATACAATAAACTGAGTGCAGGAGTATAAGGAAAATAACCGGTGGCGTTAGATCGAAGCATATCGTCTAGATCAAAATACGATCGTTTTAGTTGAGCGGTATGTCTTAGCTCTAGTGCCTTTTGACTAGCACACAATATGCCTAGTCCAGCTGGTAACATTAGACCTTTTTGCGACCCTGACACTACCATGTCAAGACCCCACTCGTCGAATCTTAGATCAATACTGGCAAACGAACTTACAGCATCAACAAATAACAATGCAGGGTGATTGATTTCATTGAGCACAGTTCGCACACCGGCCACATCTGACGTTACACCAGTTGCAGTCTCGTTGTGTGTGACTAATACAGCTTTAATTTTGTGTTCGGTATCTGCTGCCAATCGTTCTCGGTAGATGTCAAGTGGCACGCCGGTGCCCCATTCGCAATCTACAACGTCAACATCCAAGCCTAATTTGGTACACATTTCAATCCATAAGTGACTGAATTGACCAAATCGTGCTGCTAGTACACGGTCACCCGGACTCAGTGTGTTAGTGATAGCTGCTTCCCAACAGCCTGTTCCTGAACTGGGAAAAACAAACGGCGTTCCGCTTTCTGTACGAAATACACGTTTTAGTCCACTGATGATTTGATGTGTTAATTCTGGGAAGTCGGGAGATCTATGGTCTTCCATTGACACTACCATAGCTCTCTGTACTCGGTCTGGAACATTGGTAGGTCCAGGTACAAATAAAAAATTTCTTCCAGCCATATTGCTCTCCTATAAGCAGAATTCTAGTATATTGTCTAGCTAAAAGATTGTCAAATTTTTATTTGTTAGCATGACGTTGAAATCGCCATAATGGGCCAATTTCAGGATGATTATGATCACCACCTACTGCTATTTGTGCATCAAGTGGAGCACCATAACTGTAATAGTTGACATAGTCGGCAATTTTTCTATTGGTAGTATAAATCAAACAAAACCCTGCGTCATTGGTGACCATGTATCTTGGTACTCCGCAGTCGTCTCTGTCGATGAATAGCATATCATATTTATTGCAGAGTCAATTTGGGTCGTGGGTACGCCATTTTGTTGATAACCTTCGGTGACCATGCTCAAATAACCAGCACCGGGCTGTTGTATGTAACTCTGATCCGTCATTTGATATGTTAACGCATACACAAAATGATCCCCTAAATTTACACGAACGCGGAATCTAGTGTAGTAGTAGGGATATCCTTCTAGTGCGTCAAGAGCTTTTAAATGAGCAGGTGTAATGTCCCAAAGCACTCCGTAACACATGCTGCCTGGTGATCGGGCAATGTCGGCATGTGTGCGGAACACAAATTGGTAATTGTCAATCCATGCAGCACCAAGACTGGTAGCACCCGGACAACGCTGTGCCATTTCTTCCAAATTGGTGTTCATTCCGTAGGCAAAATATTTCATAGTGTGCTATTGTAAAGCAATTAAATATAATTGTCAACTATGGAATGTAAATTTTTAGATCACGGGTTAGCACTTGCTTACCAGGAAACAGTGAAACCTTGCTGCACCTGGCAATTTGACAAAGATTACCAATCAACACATCAAATTGGACGAGTGGATCTAATCACTTGGCATAAGCATCCAGATATACAACGGGCCAAAGATCTATTAAAGCAAGGCATTTGGCCAAAAAACTGCTCGTTTTGTGAAGAACAAGAAAAACAAGGACGGTCAGACAGTATGAGACTGAATGCTGCAAGTTCATATCAACTGTATGGACAGGACGACCTTACTCTTGAAATTAGACCAGGGTCGGTTTGTAATTTTGCTTGCCAAACATGTTGGCCAGCAGCAAGCAGTAGAGTCAACGAATACTATCAAAAAGCCAAAATTTCTGCACCTACAAAACAGTTGCTGACTTCGGTGAACATAGACCAAAAATTTAATTTTACAAATTTTGATTTTCTAGATCCCATAGCACATAGAATAAAGTCTATTGTTTTGCTAGGCGGCGAACCTTTCTATGACAAAAATTGCTTGGCTTTTTTAGAGTGGTGGGACGCTAACACAAACGCAGAATTATTAATGTTCACAAATGGTTCCTGCGTTAAATTTGACTTGTTAGAAAAAGCCAAAAACAAAATTACTCTGGTGTTTAGTTTAGATGCAGTAGGTAAGCCTGCTGAATATATTAGATTTGGTACTGATTGGGATCAGGTATATGCAAACTTGTGCCGGGCCCTTGCATACGATCAAATTGACGTAAGAATCAATATTACTCAGTCGGTTTACAATTTTGTTTACTTAGATCAGCTTTTGGAACTTTTCATTGACAAATGGCCTTCATTGATTACTTTTGGGCCTGCCTATGAACCTTATTTCAATGAATCTGTTGTACCTAACAAGTATAGACAGGAAATCATTGATCGTCTTGAAGCAACAAATGCAAAACTTCTAAAAGCCAATATAGAACAAGGTCAAAAACACAATGCAATAAATGCACTGGTATCTGTTATTAACAATCTACAAAGTAGTGAATTCAACTACGAAAACTGGGCCAAATTCAAGGATTTTGTTAACAAAATGGATGACGTTAAAAATATCAGTATCAAGAACTACTGCCCAGAGGTTGCTGACTATATAAGTTAGTCAAATTGGACAGATAGTTTTTATCATTTTTATTGTCAGACATACAGTCTAGCAGGTGCGGTGCGTTCTTTTTAATAATTTCTTTTTGTACCACACTGTCAAATACCTGTTCAATTAAATCGTTCTTGTTCAATGATGCTATTGTTGTAAAAATATCTATATCTCGCAACGGAGTATAGCTCAACGTGTTTCCCAAATGCCAGTGTTGATAATCATTGCAAATAATATTTAGGCATTGGTCAATTGTATCTTTCAAATCAACAAAATTGAGATTTTGTTGAGATTTAAATAAATCGTCATACCGCGTAAAATAAGAATAGTGTAAACTATCTTTTCTATCGTCTAATAGTCCGTCTATACTCTCATTGTGATATTTTAACATCATATTAGCAGTAGTAGGACTTCGTACTGTAAATTCGTCGCCTGGTGCACCAGAAAGCAGTACACAAGGGCTAGACCAATAATGAATCTGTCTGTATCCCCAAAATTGTGAAAGTGTGTAATGATTTTTTAGATAGAAGTAATCTAGATCTGTATGTAAATAATTTACCAACACATGCGGTATTCCAAGCTTTAAAACATAAGAATATAAAGTAGTGGTATCTACTCCTCCACTTAAAAAAACGTGCAACGGTAATTTGTTATGACTAAAAAACTTTTGGAATTTTTCACTTAGAAGGTCATCAACTCGTGCCACACATTCATCTAGGGTAATTTGTTGCTGATAACTGCGTTGATGTAACAAATTAAATTTAGATTCTATTTTGTCTAAATTGTTGGTAATCATAACAAAGCTGTCAGTGTGTACTGGTTCTCCTTCTGTGTATAAATTAGTAAGACCAGTATTACTGTAATAGATAGGAAAACTCCTGTATCTATCAGTTTTAATTGTTATGCCTTTATCAAAACATTTTATAACACAAAAATTACCTGTGTATATAGGTTCTTCCTGTTCGGCTATTTGTAATGCGTAATCTTCAATGCTGTACTGATCTACATAACCTTTATAGAATATTTTGTTGTTGTGCTTATCATAAGCGGAATGCCACCCGTGATCTAAATTTATGTATAGATCGTTGTGTTTATAATTTTGTGGAAAATTATCTAATAAACAGTCACTGATTTTAAAGAACATTTAATGTAGATTTTAATTTAGACAAATCGGCACAAGTGTAACGTTGATAACTATATTCCAAATGTTTTGGAAATGGTATGGTTTCAATTAGAGCGCCGTACTGATTGGCTTTTTCCTTTGCAATATCCATAAATGACTTTGTTTGCCCAGTGCCTACATTCCATATGCCGTTTTCTTTGATGTCGCAATTTACAAATTGAAATTGAACACCTAATACATGATCAACTGATATAAAGTCTCTA
>Ga0129333_10001401_pt1 | contig 21790 bp, 20 predicted proteins | sample CPB6_08_DNA_FD_94474 | JGI IMG/M metagenome (GOLD analysis project Ga0129333, IMG submission 94474) | Freshwater to marine salinity gradient microbial communities from Chesapeake Bay, USA - CPBay_Sum_0.6_0.8_DNA | ecosystem: Environmental > Aquatic > Marine > Coastal | place: USA: Chesapeake...
AAATCCGACCCGCAGCGCCAAGGCGCGGGCCATATTGCTGGACTTGGGCTTGCCGTCCCGGCCATCGTTGAGCATGAAGAACAGGGCAGACCCCAGGCTGGCCAGAATTGCGAGAAAGGCAAGAATGACAAGATATTTCATGAACGGAATTATCGCGTGAATGCTGGTTCTCGTTTTTGCTTGATCACTGCAGCGGCAGTGCTGGCCTGCCTGCTTACAGCGTCGCTTGGCTTCTGGCAACTCAACCGCGCCCATTCAAAAGAGGATTTACAGTCGCGTCTTGATGAGCGCATGCGCCAGGCCGAACTGGATGTGCAAGGCCTGAAGGTCTCAGATATTTCAGACTTGCAATACCGTAGGGTGAATGCCAGTGGGCAATGGCTGGCTGAACGCAGTATTTTTCTGGAGAACCGGCCCATGCAGGGGCAGGTGGGTTTTTATGTGGTCACCCCGTTGCGTTTGCAGGATAGCGAGGAGGTTGTGCTGGTGTTGCGTGGTTGGGTTGCCCGTGATTTCCAGGATCGCACACGGATTCCGCGCCTTGAGTCCTCGCCGGGACTGGTCCAGGTGAAAGGCCGGCTGATCCCTGCCTTGCCCAAACTGTATGAGCTGGGAGAATCTTCCGCAGGACAAATACGGCAAAATCTTGATATCACGACTTACAGCAAAGAGAGTGGCTTGCCCCTGGCCCCCTTCATAGTCCAGCAAACTGAGGAACTGGCTGATGGGCTCTTGCGCAATTGGCCCCCGGTAGGCACGGGAGTCGAAAAACACTATGGTTATGCGTTTCAATGGTTCGGGCTGTGCGCCCTGATTGCGATTCTTTATGTCTGGTTCCAAGTACTCCGAAACCCCCGCCGCCGCTCGACCTGAAACCGAAGGGGATCATCTGCTGGGGCTGACCATCTACGACCTGCCTGAGCCGACTCAGGTCATGGCCGAAGAGGCTCGCCGGACCCGCGCGGGTCGCTGGAAGATGATCGGCCTGATGCTGCTCTGCGCCGCGCCCGTTCTGGCCTCCTACTTCACCTTTTATGTGATCCGACCTGAGGCACGCCGTAATTTTGGTGAGCTGATCGAGCCGCAACGTGCCCTTCCGGCAATCAACGCGCTGGACTTGCAGGGTAATGCCTACAAGTTGCAAGATCTAAGGGGCCAATGGCTTTTGATCAGTATCGGTAGCGCAGAGTGCAATGCCCAGTGCGTGCAACAGCTCTATTTTCAGCGCCAGCTGCGCGAAAGTCTTGGCAAGGACAAGGTACGTCTGGATCGGGTCTGGCTGATCCGCGATGACAAAAACGTGTCCCCTGAGTTGCTGGCTGGCCTCAAGGAGGCAACGGTATTGCGTGTGCCACTGTCGGAATTGCAATCCTGGCTGACACCGGCTGCCGGTCAATCGCTGGACCAGCACCTTTTTGTGGTTGACCCGAACGGCAACTGGATGATGCGCTTTCCCGCCAATATGGACATTGCAAGTGCGGCCAAGGCCAAGCGCGACCTTGAGCGACTGATGCGCGCTTCCGCTTCCTGGGACCAGCCCGGGCGATAAGCATGGACAGTGTGGCCCTCTACAACCTTGCCCCCGCCTTGCAGCTCATGCTGCTGGGCGTGTTGCTTGCCTGCGGGCCCTTGGCCTGGATCTGGCTGCGCAAGGGCCGGCAAAGTACGCCGCGCCGCTTGCACGCGCTGACCTTGCTGACGCTGTTTCTGACGTTTGATCTGGTGCTGTTTGGATCATTTACCCGGCTCACCGATTCGGGTTTGGGTTGCCCGGACTGGCCCGGCTGCTACGGCAGCGCCAGCCCGGTGGGCGCCCATGCTCAGATCAGTACGGCCCAGCAAGCCATGCCCACTGGACCGGTGACCCACGGCAAGGCCTGGGTCGAAATGATCCACCGCTACCTGGCCACTGCAGTCGGTGTGCTGATCCTCACGCTGACCATTGCCAGCTGGCGAGCCTACCGGTCTGGGCAGGACAGTTTGCCAGTTTCGCCCTGGTGGGCCACCGTCACGCTTGTCTGGGTGTGTCTCCAAGGTGCTTTTGGTGCGTTGACCGTGACCATGAAGTTGTTTCCAGCCATTGTCACCCTGCATCTGCTGGGTGGGGTGGCGCTGTTGCTCCTCTTGTGTGTGCAATCATTGCGCTTTGCCCAGGCCCAGCAACCTACACTGCAGCATCAGATTTCGCCTTCCTTGCGGCATCTGCTCTGGTTTGGCTTGCTGCTCTTGCTGCTGCAACTGGCCCTGGGTGGCTGGGTGAGTACCAACTACGCTGTCCTGGCCTGTACCGACTTTCCGCGCTGCCAGGGCCAATGGTGGCCGGACATGAATTTCCAGCAGGGGTTTGAGATTTGGCGGGAACTTGGCCTGAGCCGTGATGGCCAGCACATTACTTTTGCGGCCCTGACGGCAATTCACTACAGCCACCGCTTGCTCGCCTATCTGGTCATCGGGGTCCTGGCCGGGCTGGCCTGGCGGCTGCATCGTCAGTCGCCTTTGCAGGTACAGGCACGCTGGCTGGCAGGGTTGCTGCTGTTGCAATTTCTGACCGGCCTGAGCAACGTTGTGCTCGACTGGCCCTTGATCGCTGCTGTATTGCATACCGGGGGTGCAGCTGCCCTGGCGCTGGTACTGACCTGGAGCTTGGCTGGTTCCCGCAGTCAGGCAGTTGAGCGGGTTTCTGATTTTTCTGTTTCAAGGCTGGCCTGATGAGTACCCCTGATATCGAACTTGGCAAGCCATCCCTGTTCAAGCAGTTTTATGCGCTGACCAAGCCCCGCGTGGTGCAGCTGATTGTGTTCTGCGCCCTGATCGGTATGGTGCTGGCTGTTCCAACCTGGCCCAACGGTGCTGAACTTGGTCTGATGATTTGGGCCAGCCTGGGCATCTGGTTGGTGGCCGGCGCTGCTGCGGCTTTCAACTGCATTGTTGAGAAGGGCATTGACGCCAAGATGAAGCGAACTGCCTGGCGGCCTACGGCCAAGGGCGAGTTGAGTGATTTCCAGACCCTGTTATTTTCGGCCCTGCTCTGCGTTGCCGGCTCGGTCTTGCTGTACGTCTGGGTCAACCCCTTGACCATGTGGCTGACCTTTGCCACCTTTGTAGGCTATGCCGTGGTCTACACCGTTATTCTCAAACCCCTGACTCCGCAGAACATTGTGATTGGCGGAGCTTCAGGCGCCATGCCCCCGGTGCTGGGCTGGGCCGCCATGACCGGCGATGTGGCACCGCAGGCCCTGATCCTGTTTCTGATCATCTTTCTATGGACCCCACCGCATTTCTGGGCTCTGGCCTTGTACCGCGTTGAAGACTATCGACAGTCGGGTTTGCCAATGCTGCCGGTCACGCATGGCAACGAGTTCACCCGCCTTCAAATCCTGCTCTATACCCTGATCCTGTTCGCTGCCTGCCTGATGCCTTTCATCTACCGGATGAGCGGCTGGCTGTACCTGGTGGCGGCCGTGTTGTTGAACATTGGTTTTTGCCTGTATGCCTGGCGCCTGTGGCGCGGCTACTCGGATGAACTGGCCCGCAAGACCTTCCGCTTTTCACTGATACACCTCAGCCTGCTGTTTGCGGCGCTTCTGGTGGACCATTACCTATGAGTAGTTTGACCAAGAATCTGCTGGTGCCGGGCCCGCTTTGGCGATGGCTTAGGTGGGCCGTGCTGGCCTTCACGATTGCAGGCCTGACTGCCTGTGGCCAGAACAAGGCCCAATTCAGCGCGATTGATGTCACCGGTGCAGACTATGCCAAGGACTTCGAACTGCTCGATCACAATGGCCAGGTCCGACATCTGGCGGACTTTCGCGGCAAGGTGGTGGTCATGTTCTTTGGCTACACCCAATGCCCGGATGTATGCCCTACGTCGATGAGCGAACTGGTCGAGGTTAAAAAATTGCTGGGCCCCCAAGCTGACAAGTTGCAGGGCTTGTTCGTCACGGTAGATCCGGCGCGGGATACGCCCGAAGTGCTGAAGACCTACATGAGCAATTTTGATCCCACCTTCATCGCGCTGTTCGCTCGCTCGCCGCAGGACCTGTTGGCTGTTGCCAAAGACTACAAGGTCTATTACAAGAAGGTCGAAGGCAAGACAGCGACCAGCTACACCATGGACCATTCGGCGGGCAGCTATATCTATGACCCCGAAGGGCGATTAAGGCTTTACACCCGCTATGGCTCTGGGGCAGCCGCAATGGCTGCCGACGTCAAACTGTTGCTGCAAGGCAGGTAAACCAGTGCGCTTTGTGCCGTCTGAGTCGCTGGCTGCCGACAACAGAGCCGGTCTTACTCGACCTTGATGGCGCGATCGCGAATGATCTGACCCAGCGTCCTGGTGTCAGCCTTGATGCGCAGGGCAAGCGCCTGCGAAGAACCACCCACCACCTGCCAGCCCTGCTGGTAAAGCCTGCTGCGAACTTCCGGGGAGCGCACAATCTGGCTGAGTAAGTCCGACAGCCGGGCCACCACCGGCTTGGGCAGGGACGCCGGGCCGGCCACCGCGTTCCAGATTTCAAGTTGAAAGTCCTTCACGCCGGCTTCACTCAGGCTGGGCACCTCGGGTGCCAGCGCACTACGTCCAGGCGAGGTGACGCCAAGCAACCTGACCTTGCCCGCACGAGCCTGGGCCATGGCCAAACCCGGAGGCAACATCGACAACTGAACCTGCTCTCCCAGCATGGCAGTCACCACCTGCGGGTAGCCCGGGTAAGGCACGTGGACAGGCTCAATGCCAGTGCGAGCCTTGAGCAGTTCCATGCCGATATGCCCTACCGTGCCCACGCCCGGTGAGCCGTAACTCCAGGCGTTGCCCTTGGCGCGGGCAGTTGACAGGAAATCAGCGGCACTGCTGGCTGGAAAAGTGGCCGGGGCCGCCAGCAACAGGGGAGCGGTCCCGATCAGGCTGATCGGGCTGAGATCGGTCAGGGGGTCAAAGGGGGTTTTTGAATTCAGCAACCTGGCAATTGTGAGATTGCCGTTGATCATCACACCCAGGGTGTGACCATCCGTGGCTTTGGCGACCGCATCTGCCGCAATATTGCCGCCGGCACCCGGTTTGTTTTCCACCACCACCGGCTGACCCAGCGCCTTGGCCAGGGGTTCGGCCAGGGTTCGTGCAACCAGATCGGGCGAAGTGCCGGCAGGAAAGCCCACCAGGATGCGGACCGGCTTGCTCGGCCAGTTTGAGGCTGGCTGCGCCTGCGTTGCAAGGGTCAGGCAGCCCAGGGTGAGGGCCAGCAGGAGGCGGCGGCAGGTAACAGCAGTCATGGTCAGGATCTCCAGATAAAAAAGCCCCTGGCATGTCGGTGCCAGGGGCTGTGTCCAAGGTCGAATGCTCAGGCGTATTCTGCCAGCGCCAACTTCATTTTCTTGAGGGCGGCTACCTCGATCTGACGAATCCGCTCAGCACTCACGCCGTACTCGGCCGCCAGTTCATGCAGGGTCATGCCGCCGGTGTTGTCGTCATTCACCTTGAGCCAGCGCTCCTGCACGATACGGCGACTGCGTGGATCGAGTACCTCCAGGGCAGCGCTCAGGCCATCGCTGGCCAGGCGATCGCGCTGGCGGTGCTCAAGCATGACGGTGGGTTCGTGACTGGCATCCGCCAGGTAGGCAATCGGCCCAAAATGCTCCTCACCATCGTCACCGGGGGCTGGCTCCAGGGCCACGTCACCACCCGATAGGCGAGTCTCCATCTCGATCACGTCTTCCCGTTTGACATTGAGTTCACGGGCCATGACCTCGATTTCCTGCTCGCTGAGGGTTTCGCGGTGGGTGCCGCCATCAGCAGATTCGGCCTTGAAACCCTGCTTCATGGAGCGCAGGTTGAAAAAAAGTTTGCGCTGTGCCTTGGTGGTGGCAACTTTCACCATGCGCCAGTTTTTCAGGATGTATTCATGGATTTCAGCCTTGATCCAGTGCAGGGCATAGCTGACCAGTCGCACACCCTGTTCAGGGTCAAAGCGTTTGACAGCTTTCATCAGGCCAACATTGCCTTCCTGGATCAGGTCACCTTGGGGCAAGCCATAACCCAGGTACTGGCGAGACACCGAAACCACCAGTCGAAGGTGCGAGAGGATCAACTGGCTGGCAGCTTCAAGGTCGCCGTTCTCGCGCAATTGACGGGCGCAGTCGCGCTCCTGCTCGGCAGTCAGCAGGGGCATACGGTTCACGGCCGTGATGTAGGCATCCAAGTTGCCCAGTGGGGGCACCAGGGACCAGGGGTTGGCAACGGCAAGGGCAGCGCCGGAAGTTCCAGTTAGAGTGGTCATACCAGATCTCCTTTCGTCATAGTGCATATGTTAGCACTCTATTGGAGAGAGTGCCAAACAAATAGTTCAATGCCGGGATCCATGTTTGGCCCTGGACCCTGAAAAAACCTGAAAAAGGCTATTTTTTGGCTGGTTAGCCAAAAAAACTGGCAAATTCAGGCGTTTTTTGGCATTTCATGTACCAACCAGTCCGCCGTCAATTTTGCGGATGGCCACCGTGGCCGAGCGCGGACGGCCCCCCATTGGCCATTTTGAATACCGGCTTGGCTTGGCCGGATCATTCAAGCCACCCGGATTTTCCCCAGGGTGCTGAATATTGACAAAAAGGGTTTTGCCATCGGGCGCCATGGTCGCCCCGGTAATTTCGCAATTGATCGGACCGGTCAGAAAACGCCGGATCTCGCCTGTAAGCGGGTCACAGGCCAGCATCTGGTTGTTGCCGATGTTTTTGAAGATGCCCGCGTTCATCTCGGTGGCTGAGGCATCGGTCTGTATCCATAGAACGCCGCGGGCATCGAGCATCAGTCCATCGGGGCAGGCAAAGATATCGCCTTTGATATTGCCGCGATCCTCAGACCGAGGATTGGCCGGGTCGCCTGCCAGCACCAGGTGATCCCATCGCATTTGCAGGCTGTCAAAGTCGCCGCCCTCGCGCCAACGGATGATATGCCCCATCTTGTTGTTGGCGCGGGGGTTGGCAGCATCCACGCCGGGTCGCCCGCTGGCGCCACGCGCGCTGTTGTTGGTCAAGGTGCAATAGACTTCGCGTTTGTCCTGATCGATGGCCAGCCACTCCGGCCGGTCCATTTTGGTGGCCCCCAGCGCATCACTAGCCTGGCGCGCCTTGATCAGCACCTCACCCTGGTTGGCAAAACCATTGGTTGCGGTCAACGGACCTTGGCCGTGGACCAAGGCCATCCAGTGACCGCTGCCATCGGCGTCAAAGCGTGCCACATACAAGGTGCCGTGATCCAGCAATTCGCGGTTGGCCTTGGCGCCTCCGGGGGCAATTCGATCCCGGCTGACAAACTTGTAGATGTACTCAAACCGGGCGTCTTCGCCCGAATACACCACGGCGCGTCCGTCCCGGGTCACTGCGACCCAGGCGCCCTCATGGGCAGCGCGCCCTAGGGCGGTGCGCTTGACCGGAACGGACTGCGGGTCAGTGGGGTCCACTTCAACCACCCAGCCAAAACGGTTGGGCTCATTGGGGTTGATCCTGGCGTCAAAGCGCGGGTCATGTTCAGCCCAGCGAAAGCGGGACTTGGCCGACAGGCCCCAACGCTTCTGGTGGGCATCGGGTTTGTCGCTGGTGACAAAGTAATTGTGAAAATTTTCCTCGCCCGACAAGTAGGTGCCCCAAGGTGTTTTGCCACTGGCGCAATTGTTGAACGTGCCCAATACCCGTTGCCCCGTGGGATCCGCTGCAGTTTTCATCAGCGCGTGTCCGGCAGCCGGACCGCCCAGATTGAAGGGTGTGTTGGCGGTGATGCGGCGGGCATATTTGGACGGTCGAACCATTTGCCAGCGACCGCCCTGGTTTTCAACTTCGATCACCGAGATCCCATGGGCAGCCTGAGCTTTTTTCACCTTTTCAGCAGTCCACGGCGTCATCCCGTCTTTGTGAAGCAGGCCATCATCGGTGTATTCATGGTTCATCACCAGCAAGCCGCGTTGTGCACCATCGATGGGGTAATAGTGAACCCCATCATGATGCATTCCCATCTGCAGGGCTTGTTCGGCGGCAGTGCTCGATGCATCCTCCTTCATCGTGGGCATGGCCGCACCGGCCACCCCAATCGGTTCACCCCAGGGGGCCAGCACCTGCGCCACATAGCCCTCGGGCACCACCAGGGAGTCGGCAGCAGAAGCTGCAATTGGTTTGAAGCCCAACTTCGGTCCGCCTCCAAGACTGGCGCAACCCGCCAGCGGCGCGAACAACCCGGCTGCCGCCAGGCCCAGACCGCCCGCAATGACCTGCCTGCGTGCCGGATCGGACACCTGATGAATGCTCGGGTTGCCGCAGCGGTTGCTGTCTTCCATCTGATCAAAGTCTTTGGCCACAATGAAATCTCCAAAAAAATTTTCTTCTGCAATTATGCAAAGATATTTGGTCGGCAAGGCAAAATCCGGCCTCGGTCTGCATCACCAGAAAGCCTCTATGAAAGCCATCTACTACGATAAAAAAGGTCCTGCCCGCGAAGTGCTTCTGTGGGGTGACCTGCCCCTGCCAGAGCCCCAGCCAGGGGAGGTGCGGGTGCGTTTGCAGGTTTCGGCAGTCAACCCTTCAGACACCAAGGCCAGGGGAGGCTTTCGCAACCAGTGGGCCATGCCTTTTCCCCGCATCGTGCCGCATCAGGATGGTGCCGGTGTGGTCGATGCCGTTGGGCCCGGCGTTTCAAAAGATCGGATTGGTCAGCGCGTCTGGGTTTATGAGGCCACCCTCGGGCGGGCTTTCGGCACCTGCGCCCAATACACCACAGTGCCCGAGCACAAGGCCGTCGTGCTGCCGGAGCAGGCTGATTTTGTGGCCGGTGCCTGCATGGGCATACCTGCCATGACGGCGCACCGCTGCGTGTTGCAGGACGGGCCGGTTCGCGGTCAGACCCTGCTGGTTCAAGGCGGCGCGGGTGCGGTAGGCTTTTATGCGGTTCAGATCGCCAAGCTGGAGGGCGCACAAGTCATTGCAACGGTCAGCCGTGCGGAGCAAGCGCGTCAGGCCCTACTGGCTGGTGCCGACCATGTGATCAATTACAAGACCGAGGATGTTGCAGCGCGGGTGCGCGAGATAACGAAATCCGATGCCGGCATTGACCGGGTGATCGAAGTGGCCCTGGCGCCCAATATTGAGCTAGATGCTGCGCTGCTCAAGCCCAATGGGGTCATTGCCACCTATGCGTCGGATGCCAATCAGGCCCCAGCCGTCCCTTTCCCGGCCCTGCTGGCCAAGCACCTGACCTTGCGTTTTGTACTGGTCTATGCCATGCCCCGCCAAGCCCACGATGAGGCAGCCCACTACATCAGTGAGGCCCTGAAGCACGGGCGCTTCAAGCATCAGGTCTTTCAACGTTACGGCTTTTCTCTGGAGCAGGTCATCGCCGCCCAGGAAGCCACTGAAAGCATGGCCCATGTGGGCAAGGTGCTGATTGAAATTGACCAGTCTGTCTAGCTGTTGTGTGGATTGATACCCATTGCCACCTGGATGCGCCGGAGTTTGCAAACGATCTGGCGGCCGTGCGGCAGCGGGCCCGCACGGCGGGTGTGGTCCACTGCGTATTGCCGGCAGTTCGGGCGCAGGACTTTGAGCGCACGCGTCAGCTGGCACATCAATTGGGTGACAGTTATGCCCTGGGGATTCATCCGCTGTATGTAGCCCAGGCTGAGCAGGAAGACTTGCACCTGCTGGCACAAGCTCTGCAGCGCCACCGTGATGACCCGCGTCTGGTGGCGGTGGGTGAAATTGGCCTGGACTATTTCGTGCCCGCCCTGTGTGAGGAGCCCTTGCGGTCAAGGCAGGAATACTTCTACCAGGCGCAGTTGAAGCTGGCGCGTGAGTATCGACTGCCTGTCATCCTGCATGTCAGGCGCTCGGCCGATCACCTCCTCAAGGGCTTGCGATTGATCGGCCAGGGCGATCCATGGCTGGGTATCGCCCACGCCTTCAATGGCAGCATCCAGCAGGCCCAGGGTTTGATCGCCCAGGGCCTCAAGCTGGGCTTTGGGGGTGCCCTGACGTACGAGCGGGCCAGCAATCTGCGGCGTCTGGCCAGCGAGTTGCCACTGGCGTCGATCGTGCTGGAAACCGATGCACCCGATATGCCGCCCCACTGGCTCTACACCTCGGCACAACAACGCGCCCAAGGCCATCAACAAGGGCGCAATGAACCGGTCGAGCTGCCGCGCATTGCACAGCAGCTGGCAAGTTTGCGCGGCCTCAGCCTGTCAATGCTGGCCAAGGCTAGTACCCGTAATGCCTGTCTGGCATTGCCTGGGCTGTCAGATTTGCTTGAAAGTCCAAGCCCAGCCCGTTAACTGGCAACACCCGCCGATAATCTGACTTACCTTGGCCCAAACTAAAAACGCCCTGCCTGAAGTTCATTTTTCCGATGAGGGCACTATCCGCCATCTGCATCTGGAAACCATCTGGATTCAGGGATCGATTGACACGCGTGACCCTCTGCGACTGGTGCATGAGTACATCCAGCGCATGCAGGCTTGGTTGCTGTTTGTTGAGCCCGATACCGTGTCGCAACGGCGTTCCTTGCAACTGGGCCTGGGCGCAGGTTCGCTCACCCGACACTGCAGCAAGGTCTTGCAACTCAAGCACACGGCAGCGATCGAACTCAATCCGCAGGTGCTGGCAGCCTGCCGTGCCTGGTTCAAGCTGCCGGCTGACTCGGCGCGCATGCAGGTGATCCTGGGGGATGCAGCCCTGGCCATCCAGGACCCGCAGTGGTGGGGCGTGATCGATGCGCTGCATGTGGACCTTTACGACGCCGATGCAGCCGCGCCGGTCTTGGACAGCCCGCAGTTTTACGCCCTCTGCAGGCGCTTGCTGACCGAGGAGGGCTGCATGATGGTCAACCTGTTTGGCCGCAGCGCCAGTTTTGCCAGAAGCCTGCAACATATCAGTGCTGCCTTTGGCGCAGACGCGGTTTGGGCTTTCAAGGCCACTCGGGAGGGCAATACAGTCGTGCTGGCGCAGCGCACCCCCACTCGACCGAAAAAGTCACAGTTGCAGTTGAGGGCGGCTGCCATTGAGGCGCGCTGGCAATTGCCTGCCCTGAAGTGGGTCCGGGGGCTGACCCCGGTTGGTTGATGTTGGCGTGAGACCTACCTTTCGTTCACTAGGGTAAACACCTAGTGCCAAATCAGCCTATGTAGGTGAAACCCACATGCCCGGGGTGGTGTTTTAAAGGCAAAATCCGCCGGTTTGGTCAGTTTTTTCTAGGAGAGTTTTGTGAAAGTCAAAAGTCAGAAGGATTTCTTTTCTGGACTGATGTTCCTATTGATTGGTCTAGGGTTTGCTTGGGGGGCCACCAACTACAACATCGGTGTGGGTGCCCGCATGGGTCCGGGTTATTTTCCCCTGATGCTTGGGGTGATCCTGATGGTCCTGGGCGGCTTGATCGCCTTCAAGGCCATGGTCATTGAGTCCGAAACCGGCGACAAAATCGGCAAGTGGGCTTGGAGGCCGCTGGGTTTCATCATCGGCTCCAATATTTTGTTTGGTATCTTGCTGGGCGGACTGCCCAGTATTGGACTACCCAGCATGGGGCTGATTGTTGCCATTTATGCTCTGACCATCGTATCGGCAAAAGCCGGTGATGTTTTCAAATTGAAAGAGGTTCTTGTGGTTGCAACGGTGCTGGCCATCATTAGCTATGGCGCTTTCATCAAGTTGCTGAACCTGCAATTTCCACTATGGCCTGCCTTTATTTCGGGCTGAGGAGCACAAGAACATGGATCTGATTACTAACCTTTCCCTGGGTTTTGGCGTCGCCTTCACGGCCCAAAACCTGCTCTACGCTTTCATCGGCTGCATGCTCGGCACCCTGATCGGTGTGCTGCCGGGCGTCGGCCCGGTGGCCACCATCGCCATGCTGCTGCCCGCAACCTATGCGCTGCCCCCGGTGGCGGCCTTGATTATGTTGGCCGGCATTTATTACGGGGCCCAATATGGTGGCTCCACCACCGCGATTCTGGTGAATCTGCCGGGCGAGTCGTCTTCGGTGGTGACTATTTTGGACGGCTACCAGATGGCCCGCAAAGGCCGGGCTGGGCCGGCCCTGGCTGCAGCCGGGCTGGGTTCGTTTTTTGCCGGCTGCGTGGGCACCCTGATTTTGGCCGCGTTTGCGGCGCCCCTGACCGAGGTCGCCTTCAAGTTCGGCCCTGCCGAATATTTTTCCCTGATGGTGCTGGGTCTGATTGGCGCGGTGGTGCTGGCTTCGGGCTCTCTGCTCAAGGCTGTGGCCATGATCATTCTTGGTCTGTTGCTCGGCCTGGTGGGCACCGATGTGAATTCCGGCGTGGCCCGCTACTCCTTTGATATTCCGGAACTGACCGATGGCATCGGCTTTATTGTGGTAGCCATGGGGGTGTTTGGGTATGGCGAGATCATTGCTAACCTGTCGGTGCCAGAAGCCCAGCGTGAGGTGTTTACCGGCAAGGTGAAACATCTATATCCAACGAAGGAAGACTTCAAGCGCATGATCCCAGCGGTCTTGCGTGGCACGGCCCTCGGCTCTGCACTGGGTATCCTGCCGGGCGGTGGTGCTTTGTTGTCTGCCTTTGCCGCTTACACCATTGAGAAGAAAACCAAGCTCAAACCCGGCGAGGTTCCCTTTGGCCAGGGCAATATCCGTGGCGTGGCGGCGCCAGAGTCAGCCAACAACGCTGGTTCCCAGACGTCCTTCATTCCCCTGCTGACCCTGGGCATCCCACCCAACGCGGTGATGGCCTTGATGGTGGGCGCCATGACCATTCATAACATTCAGCCTGGTCCCCAGGTGATGACCAGTAACCCTGAACTGTTCTGGGGTCTGATTGCCTCCATGTGGATTGGCAACTTGATGCTGGTCGTGCTGAACCTGCCGATGATTGGCATCTGGATCAAGTTGTTGACCGTACCCTACCGCTGGCTCTTTCCTTCGATTGTCTTGTTTTGTGCGATTGGTGTTTACTCCACCAACAACAACACGTTTGATATCTGGATGGTGGCCATCTTCGGTGTGATCGGCTACATCTTCATCAAGCTGGGGGCAGAACCTGCGCCCCTGCTGTTGGGATTTATTCTGGGTCCGATGATGGAGGAAAACCTGCGGCGTGCCTTGCTGCTCTCGCGAGGCGCCTGGAGCGTGTTTGTCACCCGACCCCTGTCTGCCACCTTGCTGGGTATGGCTGTTGTCCTGCTGGTGATCGTCTTGCTTCCATCAGTCAAGAAGCAACGTGAAGAGGCCTTTGTGGAGGATTGATGCCCCACAAGGGCTGACTCCCAACGACAACGGCACCCAAGGGTGCCGTTGTTATTTGTGCCGCTGTTAACTGTGTAACAGTTGCGTTTATCCTCGTGACAGGGCGGTCAAGGCGCGCACATCAGCCAGGTCGCCAAGTTTCCAGCAGGCTGCAATCAGTTCGGCCGAGCGTCCTGAGCCCAGCACCGGGTCGGCCAGGTCGTGAAATTTGGTTTCAAGGTTGGCATCGGTCATCGGATTTTGCAGCGAGCCGATGGCGTGCTTGATAAACACATGCACCTGGCGCCCGTCCTTTAGGAAGGCAGTCACATCGGCACTGGCTTCGTCGATGCTGTCATCCACCACGGCTACGACCTTGCGCCGCAAGGCCACCATGTCGGGGCGGTTAACGATGTTGTCAGCGTATTGGTCTTCACCGGCCTTGCCAAAAATCAGCCCACAGGCACAGCCGTGGTAAACGCTGAACTTGCCCTGTAGGCCATCAGCGGGTTCCTTCTTGCCCGTGAGCTCCAGCACCAGTGAATGCACCTTGAGCTCGATTCGCTCAACCTGCTCGGCACTGACGCCCTGGGCGCGCAATTGGGCGCAGGCATCGATGCTGGGTTGAATCACAATGCCGCAAGCAAACGGCTTGTAGGTATTGAAGGAGATTTCGAAACGCTGGCCCAGTTCGTCGGTGATCTCGCTCCAGGCGTATTTGGTGGAGACGGTCTGGATCATGCCGCGCGGGGCTTCCAGCGCCCTGGGGCTGGCAGTAAAGCCCTGGCTGGCCAGCAGGGCAGACATCAGGCCCGCGCGCGCGGCACCGCCCGGATGGAAGGGCTTGGTCATGGTGCCGAATTGCTCGCGCATCCCGATAGGCTGGGAGGCGGCAATGCCCAGGGCCATGGCGGTTTGCTGCACATCCAGACCCAGCAGCCTGGCGCAGCCGGCTGCCGCACCGAGCATGCCGGTGGAGCCGGTGATATGCCAGCCCCGGTCGTAATGTTCAGGGTACATGGTGTTGCCCACCCGGCATGACACATCGATGCCCAGAACCAGAGCATCGATCACGGCCCGACCCGACAAACCTTTGTGTTCAGCCAAGGCCAGCACCGCACTGGCAACCGGGCCGGCCGGGTGGATGATGGTCTTGAGGTGGGTGTCATCAAAGTCAAAGGTGTGCGAGGTGATGCCGTTGATCAGGGCCGCGCTGGCCATATCGACCCGTTCGGAACGACCCGGCAGACTGGCCTGCGGGGTGGTCTGCAGCAGCTGGGCCGCACGCAGCGCGGCATTGGCCGCATCATGGTGTGCGGCGCCCACAGCGCAACCCAGCCAGTTGAGAAAGGTGCGATGGGCTTCGTGATCGACCGCATCGCTCCAGCCTCGGCTGGGATGGTTGGCGACATACTCAGCCAGGATCTGTGTAACGGGGGGTGCGTTGTGGTCAGCGGTGACCTGTGTGTTGCGAGCCATGAAAAGTTTCTAATCCAGGTTCAATTGTCTAGGTTGATGTTGCGGGCACGGGCCAATTTGGTCCAGCGATCGATGTCCGAACGAATGAATTTTCCAAATGTCTCGGAAGACATGGGCATAGGCTCGACAGCTTCCACCGACAATTTGTCACGCAGGTCGGGGGAATTGAGCACGGTATTGAGCGAGTCGTTAAGTTGCTTGACGATGGTCTCGGGCATGTTGGCCGGACCAACCACGCCGTACCATTGCAAGGCGTCCAGCCCCTTGAAACCCAATTCCTCCAGAGTAGGCAGATCCTTGAACAGCAGGTGTCGCTGTTTGCCGGTCACCGCCAGGGGCCGGACCCGACCCGAGCGGATATGTGGCGTGGCTGCAGCCAGGCCAGGGAACATGGCTTGGGTCTGACCTCCGATCAGGTCGGTGAAGGCCGGGGCAACGCCGCGGTACGGAATATGAACCATGAAGGAATTGATCTGTTGCTTGAACAGTTCCATGGTGAGGTGAGTCAAGGAGCCCTGGCCGGCTGACCCGTAACTCAGACGACCCGGGTTCTTGCGGATGTATTCGATGAACTCCTGAACCGTTTTGACAGGAAGACTGGGATTGACCACCAGCACATTGGGCGTGCCGCCAATCATGCCAATCGGGGTGAAGTCGCGGACCGCGTCGTAGGGTAGCTTGCGGGTAGCCGGACTGGTGCCGTGGGTGGCCACGTAACCTTGCATCAGGGTGTAGCCATCGGGGGCGGCCTTGGCGGTGTTCTGGCTGGCAATGACGCCACCCCCGCCCCCCTGGTTGTCAACCACAATGGTCTGGTTGAGAACCTTGGCCCAGCGCTCGGTCACAGTCCGCCCGATCATGTCCGAGCCACCGCCGGCGGCCACCGGGACGATGTAGCGAATGGGTTTTGAGGGATAGGCCTGGGCCCAGGAAAGGGCAGGCAGGCCAAGCAGGGCAGGCGCGGCCTGCAGCAGCGTGCGTCGTTTCATCTGGTAATTTCCTTTCAGTACTGAGCAGTTTGGCGACGATTTACCACTTAAGTCCAAATTTGCCGAGTACGGGGCTTAGGACGAACAGGGGGCCGATCCACAGATAGCGCAGGTCCTCAAAGAACGAGGGCTTCTTGCCTTCAAAGGCATGGCCGATGAACTGGTAGACCCAGGCCACCAGAAAGATGCCCAGGCTGAGTTCCAGCCTGAGGGGGCCCATCGCCTGCACCAGCGCCAGCATGATCGCAGAGACAGCCAGCATGACAATGAAGCAGTTACGCGACAGGCGGAAGTAATACACCAGGCTTGCCCCTATGAGGAGGTACGCTGCCACCGGGTGGGCGGCATAGATCAGTCCGATCAGGCTGAACATGATCAGCGGTACTGCGAAGTTGTGAATCGCCTTGTTAAGGTGATGGCCATGGGTCTGGCCGTAGTGGGTCAGCAGGTGGTCGATGCGGCGTTCTCCAGCCTTGGCATCATGGGTTGTGATACTCATCGGGTTTGTGTTGGTTTAAAGAGCGTGCCGCAGATTATTCCACCGGTTTGTCCTGGAACCGCATGGAAAAATCGATCGCCTTGATGTCTTTGGTTAAGGCCCCGACCGAGATTCGGTCGACCCCGGTTTGTGCCAGATCCCTGACGCTGTCCAGGTTCACCCCGCCCGAGATTTCCAGAACGGCGCGTCCCTGATTGCGCTGGACCGCTTCACGCAGCATGGGCAAGGGCATGTTATCCAGCAGGATCATGCTGGCGCCAGCGCGCAGGGCCTCATCGAGCTGACTGAGTGTTTCGACTTCCACCTCGATAAAAGTAGCCTGTGCAGCCAGGGTCTTGGCGGCCTGCACGGCCTGGGTCAGGCTGCCAGCGGCTGCGATATGGTTTTCCTTGATCAGCACCGCATCAAACAGACCCATCCGATGGTTCTTTCCGCCGCCGCAGCGAACCGCGTACTTCTGAGCCACACGAAGGCCCGGCAGGGTCTTGCGCGTATCCACGATGGCCGCCTGCGTGCCTTGGGCGGCATCGACATATCGGGCGGTCTGGGTGGCCACAGCACTTAAGGTCTGAAGAAAATTCAGGCAGGTACGCTCGGCCGTCAGGATCTCGCGGGCACAGCCCTGCAAGCTCAGGATCACTTGTCCGGGGCTGCAGCGTTGTCCGTCCTCGACCTGCCAACGAACGTGTGCCTCAGGGGCCAGCTGATGGAGTACTTCCATGACCCAGGGTTGGCCGCAAATGATGGCGGCCTCCCGGCAAATGATGGTGGCTGATGCCTGACGCGTCCGCTCAATCAGCCCGGCCGTCAGGTCACCGCTGCCCACATCTTCAAGAAGTGCGCGGCGTACATCGTCCTTTACCTGGGTTACAAAATCAGTGGCTTGGTTCATGGTGATTCAAATGAGATCAAGCCGCAGATTATCGGCGGTCATGATCTGGAACAATCCATGACCATGGACAAACCCCTGGTCGTACTGGTCAGCCCGGCGTTGGCCGAATCGAACAACGGCAACTGGCAGACCGCCAAGCGCTGGCAGCACTTGGTGCGCGCTCATTACCGGCTAGAAATTGTCAAACAGTGGCAAGCGGGAGATTCGCGGCCGGCCGCCATGCTGGCGCTGCACGCCAGGCGATCGGCCGAATCAATTGCAGCCTGGTCAGCCAGCTTTCCCGGTCGTGGGCTGGGGGTGGTGCTGACCGGCACTGATCTGTACCGCGATATCGAGTTCGACCCATGTGCCCAGCGCTCGCTGGCCCTGGCGCAACAGTTGGTGGTCCTGCAGGACTTGGGTCTTGGCAAGGTGCCCATGGCCTACCGCGACAAGTCTCGGGTGATCTACCAGTCCTCCCAAACCCGCGCTGCCCTGAAGAAAACGCGGCGACATCTGCGGGCGCTGATGGTGGGACATTTGCGAGAGGAAAAGTTGCCGCAGACGCTGTTTGAGGCAGCGCAAAGGCTGGATCCTGCGCAGGGCATTCTGATCGATCATATTGGCGCGGGTCTGGATTCGGCCCTGGCCGATCAAGCCCGCCACACCATGGCCAATTGCCCGCATTACCGATGGCTGGGGGCGCTTGCGCATGACAAGGTGCTCGCACGCATCCAGCGCTCGCATCTGCTGGTGCATTGCAGCCGCATGGAAGGCGGCGCCCATGTGGTGATGGAGGCGGTGTGCAGCGGCACGCCGGTGCTGGCCTCCGATGCGCCAGGCAATGTGGGCATGTTGGGTCTGGACTATGCGGGCTACTTTCCTACTGGCGATGCAGCCGCGCTGGTTGACTTGTTGTGCCGCTGCCGCCAGGACATGGTTGCGGCCAACAGCACTCTGGCCCGCTTGCAGGCACAATGCGCGCTGCGCGCCCCGCTGTTTTCACCCCTGGCAGAGCAAACTGCATTGCTGGCTCTGCTGGATCAACTCCTATCAACATGAACGCCCCTGACCTTTTACCGACCGAACCCCGCCTGACCTCACTGTCCCACGGAGGCGGCTGTGGCTGCAAGATTGCGCCCGGGGTGTTGTCTGAAATTCTTAAAAGTGGTTCGGGCCTGCCAGTGCCTGCCGAGCTGCTGGTGGGGATTGAAACCGCCGATGATGCGGCGGTGTATCAGCTCAATGAGGAGCAGGCGCTGATTGCCACCACCGACTTCTTCATGCCGATTGTGGACAACCCGTTTGACTTTGGACGGATCGCCGCCACCAATGCGATTTCGGATGTGTATGCGATGGGAGGGCGCCCCATCATGGCCCTGGCCCTGGTCGGTATGCCGATCAGCGTGCTGTCCACCGACACAATTGGCCAGATTCTGGCCGGTGGGCAGGCCGTATGCAAAGCCGCCGGCATTCCGATTGCCGGGGGACACACCATCGATTCGGTCGAGCCGATCTATGGGCTGGTGGCGCTGGGCCTGGTCCATCCCAAGCGCGTCAAGCGCAATGCCGATGCCCAGGTAGGTGACCGGCTGATTTTGGGCAAGGCGCTGGGCGTGGGTGTGCTGTCGGCGGTGCTGAAGAAGGAACTACTCGATGCCGCGGGCTACCACCGAATGATTGCCAGCACCACCCAGCTCAACACTCCGGGGCCAGAGCTGGCTGCGATCGATGGTGTGCATGCTTTGACCGATGTGACCGGTTTTGGCCTGGCGGGGCACGCGCTGGAACTGGCCCGTGGCGCCAATTGCACAGTACAGATTGATTGGAGTCGGGTGCCTTTGCTCGATGGTGTCCGAGACTTTGCCGCGCAAGGTTTGATCACCGGCGCTTCTGGACGTAACTGGCAAGCCTATGGCAAGGATGTGCAGCTACCGGCAGGGTTTGCTTCGGCAGACCAGGCCTTGCTGACCGACCCACAGACCAGTGGTGGCCTGTTGGTGAGCTGTGCGGCGCACTGCGTGCAAGAGGTGCGGGCGGTCTTTCAACGCCATGGGTTTGAGGCGGTCGCAGAAATTGGTGAAATCACCCATACAGGTGGTGGCCAACTGGTGGTGCGTTAGTTCAGCTCAGGCTAGCAGGGCCTGGGCAAATTCGCGGGCGCTGAAGGTCTGCAGATCGTCCAGCTGCTCGCCCACCCCGATAAAGTACACCGGCACAGGTCGTTCACGGGCAATGGCAGCCAGTACGCCACCCTTGGCCGTGCCATCCAGCTTGGTGACGATCAGCCCGGTCAGCCCGAGGGCTTCATCAAAGGCACGAACCTGGGCCAGGGCGTTCTGCCCGGTGTTGCCATCGATCACCAGCAGGACTTCATGCGGGGCCGTGGCATCGGCCTTCTGAACCACGCGCCTGATTTTTTTTAGCTCTTCCATCAGGTGCAATTGGGTAGGAAGACGACCGGCCGTATCCACCAGCACCACATCCTTGGCGCGGGCCTTGCCAGCGCTTATGGCATCAAAGCACACCGCGGCAGGATCAGCACCCTCCTGGCTGATGATTTCCACCTGGTTGCGACCTGCCCAGACACTGAGCTGTTCGCGCGCAGCCGCACGGAAGGTGTCGGCGGCGGCCAACAGCACACTGGCACCGGCGTCAGCCAGATGACGGGTCAGCTTGCCGATCGAAGTTGTCTTGCCAGCGCCGTTCACGCCGGCCACCATGATGACTGTGGGCGTGTGATGCCCGATCGACAGCGGTTTTTCAAGTGGGCTCAGCAATTCGGTCAGGGCGTCCATCAACAGACCCTTGACCGCTGCTGGCTCGCTCGTCTTGCTATCCTTGACCCGTCGCCTGAGGTCTTTCAGCAGATACTCGGTGGCCTGAACCCCGGCATCCGCCATCAAGAGCGCTTCCTCAAGTTCCTCGTACAGGCCCTCATCAAGCCGGGTACCGGTAAATACGGTGGCAATACTCGAGCCAGTTTTTCGCAAACCCGCGCTGAGTTTGTCCAGCCATGACTTGCGGGAAACGGTGGGGGGTCCAGCAGGGTGGGTTGCCGGCTTGACCGGTTCGGCCGCAGTGCCTTGATGGGGTGAAGGGGATTTTTTCTTAAAAAAACTGAACATGACGTGCGTTCTTAGAATGCTGCATTCTATGAAACGCCTTTTTCTTTCAATTTTTACCCTGCTGCTCGCAATGCCCCTGCTGGCTGTGAGCCAGCCCCAGCTCGGGGGAGGGGCCGGGGTTGAGCAGTTCACCCTGGCCAATGGCATGACGCTCATTGTCAAGCCAGACCGGCGAGCGCCCACCGCAATTCACATGCTGTGGGTGCGGGTCGGTGCGATGGATGAAGTAGACGGCACCAGCGGCGTGGCCCATGTGCTGGAGCACATGCTCTTCAAGGGCACACCCAGTGTGCCCGCTGGCGAGTTTTCTCGCCGGGTGGCAGCACTGGGCGGGCGCGAGAACGCTTTTACCGGCCAGGACTACACCGGCTATTTCCAGCAAATCCCGGCCGATCGCCTGCAAGAGGTGATGCGACTGGAGGCGGACCGTTTTGCCAACAACCAGTGGCCCGATCAGGAGTTCACCAAGGAACTCGAGGTGGTCAAGGAAGAGCGCCGCCTTCGCACCGAGGACAACCCGCGCGCCTTGTTGTATGAGGCGCTCAACGCTGCAGCTTTTCAAGCTTCACCTTACCGGCGACCGGTGGTGGGCTGGATGAGCGATCTGGAGGCCATGACCCCGCAGGACGCCCGAGATTTTTTCCACCGTTGGTATGTCCCGGCCAATGCGGCTGTGGTCGTGGTGGGCGATGTGGATGTGGATCGGGTGCGTCAGTTGGCCGAACAGATCTACGGGCGTTTGCCAGCCCGTGCCTTGCCCGCACGCAAGCCAAGGCAGGAGCCCCAGCAACTCGGAATTCGACGGCTGGTGGTCAAGGCACCGGCCGAGCAGGCCTATGTGTCGCTGGCCTTCAAGGTGCCCGGGCTACGATCGCTGGACCAGCCCTCGGCACAGGATGAAGATGCCCTGGCCCTGACGGTTTTGGCGGCCGTGCTGGATGGTTACAACGGGGCCCGCCTGGACCGCGCCCTGACGCAGGGATCTGACCGCCTAGCCGACAGTGCCGGCGCTTTCAACGGTTTGCTGGGGCGCGGCCCCCAGCTTTTCATGCTCGATGGCGTTCCGGCCAAAGGCAAATCTGCCCAACAGGTCGAGACGGCCTTGCGCGAACAGGTGGCCACGGTGGCCCGTGAAGGGGTTTCCGAGGCTGAGCTGCAACGGGTGAAAACCCAGTGGATCGCCAGCCAGGTGTACAAAAAGGATTCGCTCATGGCGCAGGCGCGAGAACTGGGCAGCAACTGGGTGCAAGGCTTGCCGCTGGATGCTGCCGACAGCTTGTTGTATCGCCTGCGCAAGGTCACCGCCGATCAGGTACGCTCGGTGGCCGCGCGTTATTTTGGAGATGATCAGCTCACAGTGGCTCATCTGCAGCCGCAAGCGATCGACCCCAACAAGCCACGCCCCAAGCCTGCCTCTGGCGGGCGCCATTGATACGACGGGGCAAATGACATGAACAGAATAAGTTTCAGAGGGGTGTCAGGTTGGCTGATGGCACTTGGCAGTGTGGCACTTGGCAGCCTCAGTAATGCGCTGGCGGCCATTCCTATTCAGCACTGGGTTCAGCCCTCGGGGGCGGCCATTTACCTGGTGCAAAGCCC